>Ga0070727_10000938_pt1 | contig 32309 bp, 20 predicted proteins | sample tdAd472_FD_66722 | JGI IMG/M metagenome (GOLD analysis project Ga0070727, IMG submission 66722) | Marine sediment microbial communities from the Atlantic coast under amendment with organic carbon and nitrate - tdAd47.2 | ecosystem: Environmental > Aquatic > Marine > Coastal > Sediment | place... | reverse complement strand
CGTGAACGGAAAAAATTGGCAATTTTACCGCAATTTATTGCTCCCTCCTTCCTATTTAGGGCAAAATCCAAATCTGTTCACGCGGACAAAAACTCACATCGCCTCTAATGCAAAAGTTTTTTTACCCACAAAGAAGAGTTTGCAAACTCGCGCCGGCCGCTTGACTCTCCGAACTATTACCCATATCATCACCATCATCACCATCATCACCATCATCATCATCATCATCACAAAAAACAAAAAAAAAATAAAAGGATGGAATCTGAAGCAGCAGTATCACAGACACCCGTCTGGGCGGCAACCACATGGCTGGCTGTGTTCGCCGTGGTCGTCGTATCACTGGGCCTCGCGTGCTGGCGGCTGACCATCTCTCGGATCCCAGAGCATCGTCGCGTGCAATATTTCATGTGCATCATATGGATGTGCCGACGAGTCTTCTCCCGCACCGCCCCTTTGACACACACCAGAGGGCTCATGACCATGAGTAGCGGCGGTGTCAGCGTGTGACGACGACGACTAGCAGATTACGAAACAATGGGGATATGGCCAAACATGGACTGCCCCGTATCTGGACGCGCCTCTCTCTCTCCCTCTCTCTCTCTCTCTCTCCCGGGTTAAACCAAGAAGAAACAAACAAAGACAATCCAAGTGTGGGAACAAAAAAAAAAATAACACAAGTATGCAAGCAGGCGACCAATCGCCCGATCCACCAAACAAAGAAGACGCGGCCCGCGAGGACGACGGGCGCGAAGGCGAGCGCGAAGGCGAGCGCGAAGGCGAGCGCGAAGACGAGCGCGAAGGCGAAGGCGACCATCAAGTGCCCAAACTCGACCTTCCACCGGTCCCGTCCGACGATGCCGACGACGCCGGCAATGCTGACGACGCCGGCACCGACAAAGCCGAGGCGCCGGCAGCAGCGGCGGCAGAAGAGGAAACCCCGAAGGGCGACACTGTCCCGACCGAGCGAGAACCGGCGGCGGAGCCGCCGCCGCCGCCCGCCCTGGCAGAAGACCATGCAGCGGCTGCCGCGACTCGGCGACAGGAGATGCTCCAGCGACAGTCGGCCGATGCCGAGCGGTACAAGCGCGCGGCCCTGATCGCGACCGGCGTCGCTCGGCCAGACGCCGTGCGCCCCGCGCCGCCGCCTGGCCCGCCGCCTGGCCCGCCGCCTGGCGCCCGAACGGCAAAGAAAGCGGCGCGCGGGCGCACCAATGGCAAGGCGGGAGCGGGGGCGGCGTCGGCCGACAACACGGTGAGCTGCGACGGGAAACTGGAAATGCTGACACAGACGACCAAGGTGGACTGCAAAGGACGGACGGAGATCGAGGTGAACGACGCCGCCATCCAGGCGTTCAACCAGATGCACCCTTTCACGCGCGAGACCTACGGCGTGCTGTGCCTTGCGCTGAAAGCCCTCGAGCCCAAACAGCTGGCCGGGGCGCCCATCCTGCCCGTCGAGACCTACCCCGTGCCGTGCCCCCGCTACTTCATCGGGCCCTCCACGGGGCTCAAGCGCGTCAAGCCCGACATGCCGCACACGTGTGTCTACCGCAACGACCTGCCGCACATCGAGGCCATCCTCCGCCGGGACGCGCGCCGGCACTTCAAGTCGCACAATGTCGACACGGTTGTCCGCGAGATTCCTCCCGGGCGGTTCAACTTGAACTACCTGCTGCACGACATGGTCGAGTTCCACGTCTGGCTCGTCAACACCACCGCCCTGGACGCGCAGCGGCGGAACGCGTAAAGCCGCCAGGACACCCGAAAAAGATCCAAGAGAGAGAGAGAGAGAGAGAGAGAGAGAGGGAGAGAGAGAGAGAAAAAGAAGACGAGTCAAAGTAGTATATCGGGTTGAATATATTATTATTATCTGCTCATTCCAACTTGGCATAGAAGAACGGGTCGCTGAGCAGCGTGTGCGCGGTCGGGCGCACCTGCCAGTCGACGGTGAGCATGCGCGACACGAGGTCGCGCACGGGCACGGGGATGTGGGCCATCTCGGCGTCGTACTGGGGCGATGCGCTCCATCCGCCCTCGTAGTCGACGCTGACGGGGTGGGCGGCCGCCTCGCGACTGCGGTTGTACTGGGCAAACCACGGGGGCAGGGGGCCGCTGAGGTGCCGGATGAAGTTGAGCTGGTCCTGGGGGGCCTCGGCGCAAAAGGGGGGACGGGCGCCGGGGAGCAGCGCGGGGTGGTAGAGGAGGCAGACCAGGCAGCCGAGCGCCCAGATGTCCGGCTCGAAGCGGAAGGAGCTGTGCAGGAGCAGCTCGGGCGCCTGGTGGGACAGAGGATTGACGCTGAAGACGGGGACCCGTACGCCACCGGTACGCGGCAGGCGGATGGAGTTCTCAAAGTCGGTGAGGGCGACGCGGCGGCCGTCGGCGGACACGAGGACGTTGGCCGGCTTGACGTCGGCGTGGAGAATGAGGTTGGTGTGGCAGAAGGCGAGCGCGGCCAGGATCTGGCGGGTGACGCGCTGGGCGTCCGCCAGCGACGGCGCGTGCCCGCCGTCGATGACGTCGTGGAGCGACCCGCCAAAGACCTCCATCACAATCACAAGATCGTCCGACGGCGTGAGGAGGATGGTGTGGACCTTCACGACGTTGGGGTGGCCGCCCCCCAGGCCCTCGATGACGTGCGCCTCGTTGAGCAAGGCCTCCCATGCATGGCCGTCGTCGCGCGCCGGCAACCGCTTGATCTTGATGGCCGCGTCGTAGGGCTGCTCGAGCGGGGCGCAGTACCGGCCCCGGTACACCGGGTGGCGCGCCCCGCCCGTGCTGATCTTTGCCGCGGAGGGCATGGCGAACGCGGCTGCGCGGGCCTTGGACACCATCAGCCGCCGGCGCGTCGCCGCCGTGTGCTGTTTCTGGGCGCGCGCCCAGTGCTGCGCCGGCGTCTCCAGTGGAATGTTTTCCAGCGCCTTCGTCACTGTGGCCAGTTGCATTGAGACGTTCTTGCTCATTTTCTTTTTTTTTTTTGATTGATTGATTGATTGATTGATTGATTGGTTGGTTGTTTGTCGAGAGGGAGAGAGAGAGGGAGAGATAGAACGAGAGAGAGAGAGGGAGAGATAGAAGAAGAAGAGGAAGAAGCGACATGCTAGTCCCGGGCAGAGGCGCGGAGGCGACGGCGGTGCCAGCGGACGATGGCGACGTTGGCGAGGCTGAGCGTGGCGGCGAGGGGCCACGCGGCGGCCGGCGGGAGGTAGAGGAGGACGGCGCACTTGGCGGCCTCGTGCGGTACGGGGACGATCTTCTCAAAGCAGACGCGCTTGCGGTTCTCGGTGACGGCGAGCGCATACCAGAGACCGGCGGTGACGGCGACCTGCCACCAGCGGATGGCAAACACGCCGCCGGGCGCGAGCGGGACGGCAATCCACACGAGCAGCGGCACGGCGCCGACGCGGCGATACTTGTAGACGAGCGCGTGGGCGCACAGCGTGTCGTACGTCAGCTCCGGCGGCGCCGGCAGCATCCGCTCCTCGGACCCGCCCATGGCGCCGGGGGCCGCGGACGGGGGCCGGGGCGGAGGCGGGGGCGGGGGCGCGGCGGCGGCGGCAGAACTGGTGATGACAAGCTGGGTCCCCCGGATGATGAGCGTGTTTTCAAAGGCGAGCTGGAGAGCGACGGCGGCGACGGCGACGGCGACGGCCCACGGCGGCGCGACGAGGTCGCGCGCGGAGAGGAGGAGCTGGTAGAGCATGGCGGCGCCGATGACGGCGAAGTGCCAGACGACGCTGGAGCCGGGGCGGATCTCGGCGTAGACGCACGCGAGCGCGAGGACGGCGTTGGCCGCGGCGTAGGCGACGGCGGCGCTTCGGCGGAAGGCCATCTTGGCGACAACGGCCAGCACGGTCTCGAAGATGGCAAACACGGAGCCGTACACAAAAAACTTGGAATTCCACGGCAGGCCGGTGTTGGCGCCGGAGCGGTCGGGTTCCATTAGTAGGTATCTTTTTGGGAGCGTGGCTGGCGGGCGGCCTCTTGTCGGGCCGTTATGCTGAATGGGAAAATTTGGCGCCAAAAGACGGGGTGATTTATGGAAGAGTATGCTATCTCTCACGTCAAAGGGCACGGACCCGATGGACGTAGGGCGTGGCCACGGCGAGCTCGGCGTATGTCGCGTCGATGGTAGAAAAGAGCGCGTCGAGGCGCGCGGCCAAGGCCTCGGCGGTCCGCGCGGCGCCGGCGGCCAGATTTTCGTTGGTGACGACGATCTGCACACACTTGTCGTAGATGGCAAAGGCCTTGTCGACCTGGCTGTGGTCGAGCACGCCCTCGCTCGCGGCGGCGGCCATGGCCGTGATCTTGGCGAGGTCGACGCGGCGGAAGACGCGGTAGGCGGCGTCGCGGCGCGCCGAACTCGGGCGGCGCGCGGCGGTCGCGGGCGCGGGCGTCAGTGTCGCGCGCGCCGCGGCCTTGAGGACTTGCATGCGTGCCGCGGCCACCGCGGCCGCCGAACCGGCGGCGCCGCCGCCGCCGCGCCGTCCCCGGCGCTTGCCAGGCGGCTTGCCAGGCGGCTTGCCGGGCGGCTTGCCGGGCGGCTTGCCGGGCGGCTTGTCTTTGCCTCTGCCTTTGCCTCTGCCTTTGCCTTTGCCTTTGCCTTTGCCTTTGCCGTTGCCTTTGCCTTTGCCTACGGCCTTCTTGGCCGCGCTGACGAGAGCCGGCGAGGGCGAAGGTGCCGATGACAGCAACGGTGACGGTGACGGCGACGGTGACGGCGACGGTGACGGCGAAGGCGAATGCGAATGCGACGGCGACGACGACGACAACGACGGCGCGGCGTAGTGCACACCCAAGTCGGCGATGGCCGGGTCTTCGAGGGCCAGCACGGTGTCGTCGCAAACAGAAATCCACCCGGGGGCTATTAGCCGGTTGTCGTACGGCGCGCGGGGCATGATGGCCGGGAGGGCGTCAGCGGGCGGCGCGGCACCGTCGGCGTCGCCATCATCGACACCGGCACCGTCGCCATGTCCGTCGCCATATCCGTCGTCGCTGTCGCCTACGTCGCTCCATTCGTCCGGGTGCTCTACGACCATGAGCGCCATCCCGGGCGCCGTCCCGGGCGATGACGCGCCCAGATCATCCCCGCTGTCGGCCCCGGTGTCGGCCCCGCTGTCGGCCGCGCTGTCGGCCGCGCTGTCGGCCGCGCGCGCGTCGAGGAGCTGGGCGCCCTCGGTGGCCTCGATCTTGCGAACGATGATACGGATGCCGGCGATGCTGTGGAGCGCGGCGGCCTGGAGCGTGTCGATCTCGGCGACGATGCCGGCGTGGCGGTCGTCGACGACGCGGTAGACGGCGCTGTCGCTCTTCTCGGACATGGCCACGCGCCGCAACCCCGCGATGGCGCTGCCGGCGTGTTTGCTGTAGTCGGCCGCGGAGAGGACGCCGACGCGCGCCGCGCGGCGCGCGACCCCCAGCGCGAGCTCGACGCGCGCCAGCGTCGCGCGGTGCGCGGTGCACGCCAGCGCATGGTACGCGGCGCTCTCGGACGCGCCGTACGCGATGGCGGCGGCGATGTGTGTGCGCGCGGCACGGAGACTGGTGCGCGCGCGGCGGATGAGCGCCTTGAGCGCCGCAAGGTTTTCGACGGTCTTGGGGATGCGCTGCGAGACCAGGCCGCCGCCGCGCCGCGTGCCGAGGTCCATGAGCGGTGCGGCGCCGAGCATGATGGCGTCGGTCTCGGTGCGGCGACTGCGGCGGCGGCGGCGCTGCTTGGGCGGCGGCTTGGACGACGCGTCATCGTCGTCGTCATTGTCGTTGTCATTGTTGTTGTTGTTGTTGTTGCTGTCTCCCATGATGCGCTCTCTTGCGAACAAAGAAAAAAAAAGTTGAACCAACCAAAAAGGGTGTCTTGTGATTGCAAGAGACAGACAGACAAAGAGTGATGAATCCTCAAGCGAGTGCGAAACTTCTCCAGCAGCTGCGCGTCGCCCAGGGGCGCCTGGCTGCCGCGAAAATCAAGAACGTGCAAGTCACGGCCAACTCGACGCTGCGTGCCTCGGACGCCAATCGCGAAGGGTTTACCGATGGCGTCGTGGTCTCCATGTTCCTGGGGGCTTTGGGGGTCTTGGGTAAGTACATGTATGACTTGGAGTAAGCCACGGCATGGAACAAAATAAACACACATTTATTCATATCACCCTTCCATCCTACTCCTCTTCAGTGAAAAACACAAGCCGCAAGGCCTTACAATCGACGCCGGCGCTCGGCATAGACTCAAACCAAAACACGCGCATATCCCAGTTTGGCGGGCGTGCGGGGCGCCACGTAGCGCGCGACGCGTACGTGAGGTCTGAAAACATCGGCCCAAGCTCGCCCGAGACGCGACTGGAGATCATGGCCTGGAGTAAGCGCCGCTCGTCATGGGGGACCGACGCCATCTGCTCGTAGAATGCGGCATCCACGACGGTCGGCGCGACGAGACGCGTCGAGGGGTCGAACAGGACGAAGGTAAACACATAGATATCTGGCTCAGACGGATCGAAGATCGTTTCCAGGAAGTGCAGGCGGTCTCTGAGAAAGGCATCCCGAATGACGCGAACGCCGGTGTCGGCCAAATGCTGACGCATGGCGTGGCAGTCTCTCATTTCTCCGGTTCTCCGTTTGGCGTGTATGGGGTTGCAACCAGCAGGGGATGTATGTTTTTTTTTCTCGAGATGTTTATTTGGGGTGATGTACGACAAAGAGAGAAGGTACGACAAAGAGAGAAAGTACGACAAAGAGAGAAAGTACGACAAAGAGAGAAAGCATAGATCAGGAAGAGTCGGTCGCCGGGGGAATCCGCACGATGCCGCTGTCGGACCCCTCCGCCGGCATGGGACTGAACAGCCTGACCAATTTCATATTGTCCCCCTCGCCCACCAACTGGCTCTTCCAATGGTGCTCGATCGTGGGAAACTCCTGCACAAGGCTGGCGGTGACGCGGCGCGACACCAGGCCCTTCCACGCCATCTTCTCGAGCGGCGTGAGGCCCGACGCTTCCAGCTCGGTCCTTAGCACAGCCCCCGCATCGCGCGATGTCGGGGGGTAGTTGTTATAGTCAAAAAAATTGAAATAAAGCACGGGGACGGACGCGCCGTCCGCCTCATAGATCGTGTATGCTTCGCAGACCGCCGCCCGGACGACGCCGTAGCCGCGTTTGACCAGCGCTGGAGAGATATCGGAGCTCATGCCGTGTGTTTTTTGTGTTGTCAGGGGGTTGCGATCACGGTCGACACGCACGCTCTTGGGTGTGTTTTTCGAGATTGTTTATTGTTGTTGTTGTTGTTGTTGTTGCTGGGGGTAGGGAGGGATGGTAAAGAGAAAGTCGGCGAGCCCCTGCATGTAGAACGCGTGGAACTCGGCGGCGCACATGTTGTTGTGGTCGGCGCCTGGCACAAGCACGAGCGTGAGGCGGTCCTGGTTGCGGCCCAGCACGGCGCGGAACGCGATGGCCAGCTCCTCGCCGTGGAGGTGCGGGATGATGCTGTCGGCCGTGCCGTGCATGATCAGGATCGGCGCCGCGCCCGCGCGCACGACCTCGGGCGCCTTGTCGCGGTTTGCAAACATGTTGGGAAACCCCGGAAAGTACGTGAGCGGCCAGGCGCTGCTCATGTCCAGGATGGAGAGGAAGGGCGCCTCGAGGACGACGGCGTGGACGCGCCCGTGGAGGCGCGCGCCCTCTATGGCCATCGAGCACCCGAGGCTGCGCCCGAAGAGGATGATCTGCGACTCGACGTACTTCTTGGCAGCGACGAGGTACTGGAGCACGGCCTCGGCGTCCTCGTAGCATGTCTGCTCGGTGGGGTACTTGCCGGGCGCGCGCGCGTGACCGTACCCGCGGTAGTCGTAGGCCATCACCGCGCAGCCCAGCGTCGCGCACAGGTGGAAGATGTACGGGAGGATCGTCCCGAGGTCGTCGGCGTTGCCATGCGAGTAGAGGATGACCTTGTCGGCCAGCGGGCCCCCCGGCTGGCGGCTGGAGAGCAGCAGCGTTGGCACGCCCACTGCCGAGTTTGCCACCGGCAGCAGCACAAACTCCATGTCGACATTTTCTGCGAGCACGCCCGGCGGCGCCGGCGTCGTAAAGTGCACACACCCGTCGGCGGTGTTGGTCACCACGTACGTCGGCTCGCCATCCGGTGGCATAAACACGCGCGCATTCACCTTGGCCGCGATCGCATTCATCTGTTATGGTCTTTCTCTCTCTTTCTCTCTCTTTCTCTCTCTTTCTCTCTCTTTCTCTCTCTTTCTCTCTCTTTCTCTCTCTTTCTCTCTCTTTCTCTCTCTTTCTCTCTGTCTCTCTCTCTCTCTAGTGTCTGTATTCCCGTTCCGTGCAAACTTGGCGTGTATATTGGATATCAATTCACGTCCTCCTCCTCTTATTCTTCTCCTTCTTGGTATTCTTCTCCTTCTTGGTATTCTTCCCCTTCTTGGTGTTCTTCTCCTTCTCCTTCTTGGTATGCAAGCAAAAAAAGGAGAGAGACACACAGCATATAGATAGCAACACAATGCCGCCGACACACGCGCTGCCCGATGACGCGCGCATCGACTTTTCGGTGTACCGCATCGCGTCGGTCGCGCTGTCGTTTCCAAAACGGGGGGCACTAGATCCACATGCCTCGTTTTTCGTGATGGATGCCATCGTCGTCATCGAGAAGCAAGTAGCGCGCGGCACGGCAGCGCGGAGAGCGGCGGAGGAGGCCCACGCGGCGGCGGCGGCACAGGCCGAGCGAGTAGCCGCATCCAACGTCCGGCGCGCGGTCGCCGAGCTTGACCGCACCATTGACGGGGATGCCGACGAGGACGAGGACGAGGACGAGGACGAGGACGCAATGGACGAGGACGAGGACGAGGACGAGGACGAGGATGCGATGGACGCGACCGCGCCCGACCCGCTCGCGGCGCTCTTTCTCGAGGAGCACACGGGCGCAGACCTGGGCGTAGGTGTCAGCGCGGTTCCTGGCGGACGGAGCAGAAATAACATGGCCGGCGACGACGACGACGACGACGACGACGCCTTCGGCGTCGTCGAAGAGAACGATGACGACGACGACGACGACGAAGATGGGGGCGGTGGAGGGCGCCCCCGACGCCGGGCGGCGCCGAAAGTGCGCGTCGCCGTGCGGATTGGCGTCCCGCGCGAGCGGCTGTTGGCCGTGTCGCCGCGCGTGACGTATCTCGCCGAGGCCGTCGAGGGCCAGTGGCCGCTGACGCACCACAACCTGCGGATGATTGCCGTCCGGCGCAAAAGGCCCCAGACGGCGCGCGCCGTCCTGCGCGCGCTGGCCATCCACGCGCCCGCGCCCATGCGCGCTGTCGGGCTGAACCGGCGCACGGTGCTGTGCGAGACGGGGATGACCGGCACAGTCACGACGATGCGCCAGATCCTCTACATCGGCAACACCCGCCTCCGCGCCGCCGTCGCGGCCGTCCACCGGCACTGCTTCCGCGGCGACGCGTTCTACCGCGCCTGGCCGGTGATGCCGCGCGCGCGCCATCTCGCCAGCACCGACGACGACTGCGCCGCGCTGCTCGCCGACCTGGTCCACCACACCAGCGTCACCGCGCACCTCTTTGGGCTCTACGAGGAGCCGCTGGCCTACGACGCCGTGCTCGCGCTGGCGCGGACTGACCCGCGGTTCCGGCGTCTGCTCATGATGACGCCCGAGGCTGCCGAAGAGGGCGGCGCCGCCCTCCCCCAGCACGACGACCACTGGAATGCGCACCGCGCGGAGCTGCGCGCCATCGCCCGCCAGGGCGGCGGCGGCGCCCTGGTGACCACGGCCGGCGGATGCCCTTACGCGCGGGCGGCGGCGCTGTGGGCGCGGCTGTGGAAGCATGGCCGCGCTCACAATGATTGGGTGTGGGACGTCGAGAGCGAGTCGTTGGAGATTGACGGCCGCGACGCCGACGCCCTCGCCGACATGGGCCTCGTCGCGCGCATGAGCGCGCCGGCCGCCGAGGGCGCGCCCGCCCTCGACCTCATTACGCCGGCCCGGCTGGTCGCCGACCTCGACGCGGTCCTGACGCGCGCGGCCGCCTTGCGCGGGTGCGTTATCTGGATGGAGGGCCGCGTCGAGCACGCCGCCGCGCTCTCCGTCGACATTTTCTCCGAGGGGGAGGCGGCACTGCCGCCGCCCGACCAGCGCCTGGTCGTCAGCCCCACCTGTGCGGGACGGGCCAGGGCTGCGGCGCTGTGCGACTGTCCGGTCGTGTCACTCGAGAGCGCGGCGGCTGCGGCTGCGGCCGACACTGCGGGATCTCCGCTGCGTGTGCTGATTATCGACGCCGCGCATCTCATCCCTCTGCGGGACTGGCGCCTCGTGCTAGCGCTCGTCGACGCGTGTGTGGCGCGCGCGGCGGATGTCCAGATCATCGTGTGCGGCGCGGCGGCGGCGCCGCTGGCCCCGGCCCTCCTCGGCTCGGTCGCCTCGCCGTTCGCGGCCATCCTCGGCATCGACGAGCTGGCGCGCGCGTGCGCGCTGCCCACCCTGGATGGCGCCGCCCTGGCCCGGGCCTCTGCCGACGTCATAGAACCCGGGGCGCCGGCGACGGCCACAATCAAGTGCATCGGCGTGTTCAGGCACGCGCCGCCTGCCCGAGACGCCGATGCGCACGCCGCGGAGCTGGGCGCGTTCTACACGGCAGTGGCCGACAGCCACCCCGACGCGCTCGTGCTGTACGACACCGAGGGCGCGCTGATCAAGAGCGCAGGGGCCGTGTATCGCGCCGGGTCGGACATGCCGCGGATGCGCCTGCGCCGCGGCGTGCTCGTGCGCGAGCCCGACGGCGGCCAGCGCGCGGTCGCAGAGCTGTTTGTGCGCGACGCGGGGCAGACGCTGGTGCCCTACGACGCGCTCGCCGTGAGCGACCACCCGCTGGAGGCCGTGCTGTGCCGCCTGGACGGCGACGACGCGCCGGTGTCGCTGGCAGACCGTGCGGTGCTGCCGATGGGCCCGGACACGGTCGCGCGGTGCCGCTTTGCGCCGGCGCCGCGTGTCGTTGTCGTGTCGACGCGCGCTGCGGTGTCTGAGGGCCTCCTCGCGACGGCCGCCTACCTGGCGACCGAGACGATCTTGGTGGTTGTTCCCGCCGACAGCGCGCCCACGGTCGGCTACCCCGGCGCGACGGTGCGGCCTTTTGACTTTACCGCGTTTGCAGCGCGACGCGGCGGCCCAGGGACCCGGAGTGTCGACATCGATGTCTGAATCTAACAGAGAAGCCAAAGCAAACAAAAAATAAAAAAAGAAAAAGGAAAGAGGAAAAAGGACCAAAGGACGGGAAGACCCCTTTGCACAGACCGGCTTAAAAAACTGCAACCCGATGGACTCTCGGCCGCGCGACACGAATAACGCGCGCGAGCGCATTGTCCGGCAGATCTCGGAGCGCAGCGCCGCCGTCGCGTACGCAAACGAGCCCGTGGCCGACACGTGCGCGGTGTGCACCGACGACATCCAGCGGTCCGCGCCCGTGACCGTGCTGCCGTGCGGCCACCTCTACCACACAGGGTGCTTCTTCGAGTGGGGCGAGAGCGGCTCCGTCGCCAAGGGCATCCCGTGCCCCGAGTGCATGGGCGTCGTCGCGCTGGTGTACTGCATAGACCCGTCTGCAGGCCCTGCGACAGGCCCTGCGACATGCACCGCGGTGTTTGTGGGGCGCGACGCGCCGGTCGCCACCACGCTGGGGGCTGGATACGAGGTGTGGGCGCCGCGGCGCCCCCGACGCGTCCCCGAAGGATCGGACGAGTATCGGCGGCGGGCGGCGGCGGCGGCGGCGGGGCATGTGCAGATTGCACAGATGCCTGCCGGCTGGCGCGCGCCGGCCGACCTGCTGTCGCCGCCGGACCCGATGCCCGGCGACGTGCCGTTCACCTCGTTCCCCGGCGGGCGTGTCGACTACGACGACGACGCCGACGACGCGGCCATTGCCGCTGCCATCGCCACGCTCGAGCGCGACAACGACGCCTTCTCGATGGCCCGGGAAGAGAACGCGCGGATGCAGGCCGACATTGCGGCCCGCGTGCGCCTGGCGCATGCCCACACCGAACAGATGCGCATCGTGCGGCGCAACGAAGAGTGGCGGTCTCGCGCATACAATGCCGCACACCCAAACCCGAGAGTGGCCCCGTCGCGACCGCCGCCTCCGCCGCCGCCGCTACCCCGCCGTAACTTCCAATCGCTCGGGCAGCGCCAGCAGCAGCAGCGCCAGCAGCAGCAGCAGCAGCAGCAGCAGCAGCGCGCTCGGCTGCAGGCAGAGTACACGGCGCACGTCGAGCACGTCGAGCACGTCGCAGCACGCGCGGCGGCACAGCCCATGCCAGACCCCCGTGCCAACCCGCGCGGTCTGCTCACCACCGAGAGGGCGCTGGCGGCTGCACACCGGCTGGGCCGCGGGCTCCACCGCATGCCCGACGCGGCCGACGGCACCGCCCAGATGCTGTCTGTCCAGATGCCGCGCCCCCGCACGCGCCGGCGGCCCCCCCCGTTCGTGGATAATTCATCGGGCGACGACGACGACGACGACGACGACGACGACGACAACGACGACGACGGCGACGACGACAGGAGCGCACCCGCCCATCCACGTTACTCTGCCTGGTCGATCAGGCACGTGGTGTCGATGATTCCTCTGATAGGGGGCCTTGTCACACACCCGACGAGCCCGGCGGGGCATGGGGCTCGCGGCCCGGCCCGTCGCCCGGCCCGTCGCCCGACTCGTCGCCCTGTCACACAGGAGCGCACCGCGGCGGGATTTGCACAAAGTGTGCGAACAGGGAAAAGACCGCGTAAGAAGTGAGCCCCGTGCCATAAGGACAAACAACAATAACTCGTTCGCTCTCTCTCTCTCTCTCTCTCTCTCTCTCTCTCTCTCTCTCTCTGAAAAAGGTGATAAAAGTGATAAAAGTGAAAAAATACACGCTCCTTCTTCTCTCGCCCCCCCCCTTGCCGGTCTCCCTTCGCCCTTTGCCCTTTTGCCTGTCTTCTCTGGCCTACAACAAGAAAAAAACAAAACAAAAAAAAGAAGCTAACACACGCGCCATTTGCTTGTCTGCAACACCCTGCACGGCACTACTACCACAGAAAAACACACACACACAAACGACTCCAAGGAAATGACGGACGACACCAAGATTGACACCCATCCCCCGCCCGCCAGCGGCGCCGACGCCGACGCCGACGCCGACGACGGCGGCTCGGAGCGGTCGACCGGGAAGAAAAAGCGGGGCGGCGCGGCCGCCAAGGCCAAGGGCCAGCTGGCGAAGACGGGAAAGGCGGCGGCGGCGGCCAAGGCCAAGGCGTCGGGGAAGGGGAAGGGCGCGCTGAGTGTCGTGCGGCAGCGCCGTGACTGGCGCGACATGTCGGTCGACGAGACGGCGGCCGAGATCTCCGCGCCCGCCATCCGCCGCCTGGGCCACAGCGCCAACGTCGCGTGCGTCGCGGGCACCGCGATCGGTCCCGCCCGGCAGTTCATCAAGCTCTACATGCGCGCGGTCACGCGCGTGGCCATCCAGAACGCGACGCACGCCAACCGCAAGGTCGTCAACGAGGACGACATCGACGCCGGCCTCCGGGCCGTGCGTGCGTTCACGGTCTAAATGGAGAGCGAGGGAACGGAGAAAGAGTGCAACGCGCCTCATAATCTTATATATTAAAAAACAACAAATGCAGTTTTTTTATGGCTATCGCCCCCCTCCACCCTCGGGGAGAGGTTCAAAAATCATCATCATCGCCAGGCAGAAGGCTTGGCATGTCGTCATCGTCGTCGTCGTCGTCGTCGTCGTCGTCGTCGTCCGGCAAGATCGGCGAGGGCGACCGTGTGGCTTGGAGGGGGAGCGGAGGCGGCAACGCATGAACCCCAAGAGCCATCGAGAGTGTTCGGTCGGCATCGTGGAGCGACCTGACGGCGTCGCTCAGCAATAGAGGCTCGGGCTCGGGCTCAGGCTCGCCATCGGGCTCGGGCTCGGGCTCGGACTCGCCATCGGCCTCGGCCTCGGACTCGCCATCGGCCGGCACGTGCGCCTTCATGCGGGCGAGAGCCTCCTCGGCGTCAGGAAACACGGTCGTAATCAGCTCCATTGCCGTCGTCAGGCCCCGGTCGACACCGTCCAGGTCGCTGGCATGTTTGCGGCCGGCTTCGCCAGACGTCTCGTCCTGCGCCCCGCGGACTGACGCGACGAGGTCCGTGACGTGGGTCAATGCCGCGTACGCCCCCACGACATGGCCGGCGGTATTGGCAACCGCGCCGTCGACAGCGGCCGTGGCTGCCGACACGCCGCGCGCGGCCGACGCGATCACGGCGTCGTCAGCGACCCCCGGCGCGGCGCTGGCCTTGGCGGCAAACGCCAGGGCGGAGGCCTCGATGCCCGGAATATCCTCGCCAACGTGAATGGCGGGGGGCACGCCCGCTTGGCCACCGGTCCCGATCGCGACGCCGCACAGCAGCAAGGGGTGGAGTCCAGCGCGGACGCATGCCGCGATGGCCAGCTGGATGTGCTCGTCCAGGCGCCGCATGAAGCCGACAAACCGGCCGCCGAACGCCCCGTCCAGGCCGCTGCCTTCGCGCATGAGAGCATGCATGCGGGCAAAGTCGGCGGCCAGGCGCGCGGCGCGCGACCCCTGCGCGCTCAACCGCCCCATCCCCTCGGCCACCCGCCCGAGGTCGGGGGCTATGCGCGTGAAGATGGCCGAATACGCGGCGAGGATGGGCGCCGCGCGCGCGTACGGGTCGGCGGCCCACGTCGCGTAGAGCGTCGTGGCAAACAGCAGCTGGGCCGCGAAGAGCGAGAGGAAGGCGTCGTCGTCTCCGCCGTCGACGCCGCCGCGGCCGTCCGTGCGGGTGCGGCGGCGGCGCGACGCTCGTACAACGGCACACGCCGCGCCGAGCGAGCCGACAGTGGGGGTGTCGCCGCGCGGGGGGACGTCGGCGCCGAACGCGAACGCGGGGAGCCGCGCGAGGAAGCCGATGCCGGGCGTGCGCTCGCCGCCGGCGACGCGCGCGCTTTCGGTGTACAGCAACCTCAGAGCAGGCCAGGCAACGGCGCGGCTGGCGGGGCGGCGCAGCGCCACGGCCGCGGCCCATCGTCGGAAGACACGCGCGCCGTCGCCGCCACGCGCCCTTGGCGCTGGCCCTGGCGCTGGCCCTGGCGCTGGCCCTGGCGCTGGCCCTGGCCCGGCCAGCGCCCTGCGCATCAGCCGGTCTCGCAGATCCCCGGCGTCGTGCTGTATCTCCGAAGGGTCGTGTCCGGTCTCCAGTCCCGGGTCGCCGCCAATGCTGTCACCGCGCACCGTCAGCCCCGCAGCCGCGCGGACCAGGCAGGCCGCCTTGCCCAGCATCCACGCAGTCTCGGCGGCATCGGCGCGGGACTGTCTGGTGGGAGCGCCGTCGGCGCCGTCTGCGGCGTCGCCGTCGATGCGCGCCCTCGCGTCGGCCGCCACGCCCTGCTCCACCTGCACGGCGTACTCGGCAAAGAACGGCAGGATGTCCGAGGCCGTCAGCGCCCCCGCCTCGACCGTGTGGATTGACATTGTTTGTTGCGGGTCGGGTGAATGGATAGATAGGTGTAATCAAGATGCATACTAAACGAAACTATATAAATGAGAATGGCCCTTACGCAAACAGGGCCGTGAGCGCGGCGTCCTCTTCATAGGTGATGTTTGGGCCCAGACGCTTGGCCACGACGTTGCGCAGTTTGCGAAAGATGTCTTTGGCGTCATCTGTAAAGAGGTGAGCGGACTCTATGGCGCGCGCGTACAGGCGCATGCGGCCGTCAACGTCTTTGTCATCGAGCTGGAGGACGTCGCCGCCGACGCGCTTGGCCCACGCCCTGGTGCCGGCCGCGGCGGGCGCGGCGGGCGCGGCGGGCGCGTACGCGCCGTCGACAACGCCCATCCTTTCGAGATGGGCGCGGCTGGTGACGAGCCTGGCCGCGTCGTCGTCGACGACGGCCGTCGCTCCCGGGCGCTCCCAGCGCGCGGGGGCCCAGTACGCCGTCTCGGACGCCACGACCAGCGCGTCAAAGTTGTCGTCGGCGTCGTCTTCTGCCAGAGCGTCCGCCAACGTGCCAATGTTGGCGCTGTCAACGACGACGGGCTCAAAGACCAGCGATTCGCGGAAGACGCGGAACATGATGTCGGCCATGCGCCGGACGAAGGCGTTGTACTTGCGGATCGCGCCGCCAGCGGCGAGCGGGTGGAACTCGCGGGTGTCCGTTTCGCCCGACGCCGCGGCAACGCCGCCGACAAGCACCTCGCCCCCTGAAGCCCGCACGGACTCTGAGAAGTCCGCCTGGTAGAAAAACAGACGGTGCCAGTTGCGGAAGCTCCACGGACTGACGCCCTCGGCGTCAAGATCAAGCGCGGCGCCATCGGGGAGCAACGGCTGGAGCGTGGACTGTTTGGTGCGGGTCGCGCTGTCGGGCAGGAGCAGCTTGCTGGTAAAGTAGGCGTCAAACACGTCGCGGTGGTCAAACATGCGGTGCCGCACGGGGTAGAGGGTGTCGGACCCGGCGCGGCGCACGTAGTAGTGGCGGAACATCAGCGGATGGAAGGCGCGCGCCGCGCGACGCGCGGCGAGGGGGGTCTCGGGCGTGATGCCGACGGCCGTGTTCCAGTAGAGGATGAGGTCCTCGATCATGCGGCGCGCGAGCTCGAAGAGGACGGCCGCCATCGCGCGGATGTCGCCCCCATACATGTCGACGTTGAAGAGCGCCTCGCGGGGGTTGGTCTTGTCCTCGTCGGGCAGGGTGAGCGCGGCGCGGAGCACCTCGTTGGTCGACTGGAGCCTGTAATCGACGGCCTTATCGAGCCGCGCGTCGCGCGGCCGCCGCTCGATCTGACCAGGGGTCCTGTGCACGACCCGCTTGGCCACGTGCGCGGGCCACCGGCCGAATTTGGACGAGGCGCGCACGCCGTCCGCTCGCCCCTCCGCTCGCCCCTCCGCCCGGCCGGTGCCCCAGGTCTTGAGAATGTAATTGTAGAAGGGGTTGGTGTCGTCGGACCTGGGCGCCGTAAACTGGCCGGCCTGCAAGGTGCCGGCCATCCCCGCCGCGTCCGCCGGGAATTTGATGGTGTCCAGCCCCGTGCGCCATGCCTTCTCGTGGTCCATGCGCCGTCGGGCGAGATCCGGGTCGACGAAGATCATCATGCTGCGAAAGTACCAGACCTTGGGGTTCACGGCGGGGTCAAACAGCGCCTCGTCGGTGCCAAACAGCGCGGGCCGCACGTGGCTGACGTAGGTCGGGTTGGCCACGTCCGGGAACGGGCCCACGATGTCTATCGCGCGCAGGTGCTCGGCCGACAGCGCGCGCTGGGACAGCCCCCACGACTCGTCGCTGGCGCCCAAGAACGGGACGATCGCGGCCATCGACGGGGAGGGTGTCGTCCCGAACGCGATGCCGTCGTCGTTGCTCGCCGTAAACACGCCAGGCGTGTCCATGGCGTCGACGACGGCGCCAAGCGTGTCGGCGGCGGCCGCGGCTCTGTCGGCGGAGGCGCCCGGCACGTCGCCGCCCATCCGGATCATTCCATGGCGTGCGTTTTCCAGGGCGCCCACGGCCGCACTGGCGTCGCGTTTTATCCCAGTCACAGTGGCATCGCCGGCCGGCCCCCCGCGTCGCTGGAGATCGCTGACGCCGTCCAGAATCTTCGTCAAGCGGGCACGGACGACGTCGAGCTCCTTTTTGCATGCAGCCAGCGCCTTGTCCTTGTCCTCGCCCGCCGCCGCGCGCTCCTCGATGGCCTTGTTGGCAATGGCCAGCGCCAGCTCGTGCTTGGTCTCGGCGATCGCCATATCGCTCTCGAGAAGCTTGATCTGCACGGCCACCGCGTCTGCGCGCGTCCGGCGCTCGGTCACGCAGGCCGCGGCCTTGGCTGCGAGCGTCTGCAATATCCGCGCGACCACCACGTGCGCGGCGTCGTCGTCGCCGCCGAGGAGGCTCGCGCCGGGCTCGGCGACCTTGTACGCCTTCCACGCCTCATCGGCCGCGGCGTCGAGGGTCGCGATAATCCGCCCGAACTCGGTCTCGTCGCCGTCCTTCTCGGCCGCAAGCGCCTTCAGGCGCGCGGCGCTCTCGTCCAGCTTCAGGCGCAGCTCGGCGAGCTCGGCCTCGCTGGTATCTTCCATCTTGATGCGCTTGCGCGCCTCCTCGGCTTCGCGCTCCTTCGCCGCCTCCTCGGCGAGCCGCTTTTCCATGTCGCGGCTATCGGCCAGACGCTTCCTCGATTCCTCGCTCCGTGCGCGGAGCTGCTTCTCTTTCTCGCCATCGGCGGCAGTCGCTGCACCCGCCGGCGGCTTGGCGGGCGCGCGCGCAGCCAGCTCCGCCCGGCACTTGGCCAGCGCCTCCTCGCACTCGGCCACCCGCCGGCGCAGGTCGCGGTTCTCGTCCGTCAGCGCCCGGACGTCCTCGCTGTCGTCCGGCGCATCGCCCGGCGTCCCCTCGAACAGGTCGAACGCGTCGTACGCCGCCAGCATTGCCGAGTGGGTCGTCGTCGTCGGGATGGCGGCGAAGGCCACGAGCCCCGCGAGATGCATCGTCGCCGCGGGGCCGGCCGGCGCAAACCACGCGTCAATCAGCGCGCGCGCCGCCGCCTCGACCGCGTACACGCGCACGGCCTCGTCGACGATCGTCATGAACTGGAGCTGGCGCGCAATCGACACCGCGTCGCTGCTGCTCGACACCGCATGCATCCCGAGCACCGGCGCCGCCACGCGCCGGAAGAGCCGCGCGCGGTCCAGCGGCGTGCGCGCCGGCGACCCCGTGACGTCCTCGAACTCGTCGCCTGCGCGCTCAAAGAGGTCGGCCACCACGACGTCGTTCAGTCCACACGCGGCCAGCGCGCGCAGATTGGCCGCCTGGGTCACGGGGCTCGGGTCGACCGCCGGCGCATTCAGCCGCTGCCGCAGCGTCGCTCCGACCCGGCTGAGATCAAGCTTCTCCAGCGTCGCCAGCGCAGCCAGCGTCCGCTCGACGTCGGCCGCCGTGACGTTGTCTCGCATGCTACCGCTCATTTTTTACCCTTGTAACCTCTTTCTCTCTCTTTCTCTCTCTTTCTCTCTCTCTCTCTCTCTCTCTCTCTCGGTTGGCCAGGCGCCAACTGCGCCGCGGTTCATAACGCCTGGACGGTGTCCGAAACTGGCACCCCGCGGAATGCGCCCAGTCGCCTTTGTTATCGTTCCTTATACATACATATACATCCACCGAGCAAATTTATTTATCTCAAAGAGAGAGAGAGTAGAGAGAGTAGAGAGAGAGAGAAGGAGAGAGGGAGAGAGAAAGAGAGAAAGAGAGAAAGAGAAAAATCACTGGGCACTGATGGCCACATGGTACTCGTACAGCTCGTCTACAGCGGCGAAAAGCGTGTCGGCCTCGACTGCCGCCGTTGCGGCCATGTCCAGATACACGTCGTCGTCACCGTCGTCGCCACCGTGGTCGTCGTCGGCGTCGGCGGCGTTGCGCGTATGCAGGCGCTCGTAGTGCGCGACCACCTTCTCGGCGCTCGTGATGCGCGCATACAGGCGCTCCAGGAGGTCCTCGACGGCCGCGCAATCGGCCTCGTCGCCGCCCCCGTTTATCAGCGCGCGCGCGGCGGCAACGTCAGCGTCCTCGTTGCCGGCGCCGGCACCGGCACCGGCAACGGCACCGGCAACGGCACCGGCAACGGAAACAACGCCTCCATCCAGCGCGCGGCGGTACACAGCAAGGGCCTCGCGCACATTGCCGGCCGCCGCCCCCGCCGCCGCGATGTCCGCCGCCTGCTGTGCGTCTCCGGCGTCGTCGCCGAGCGCGAGCACGCGCGCGTGGTGCCGCATGTGCTGCTCGGCCTCGTCCAAGTAGGGCAGGACACACAGTCGGAGGAGGCGGGGACGCGTCCGACCGACGGCTTGCGCGGCCTCGGCGACGGCCACGCGCAGGTCGGCGGCGTCCATCGGCGCGCCGGAGCCATACCGCGCCGCCGTCGTGGGCGGCAGGGCGATACGCTCGCCCTTCACGTCGCGGTGGGCGCGGATCACGACCATCATCTGGTAGGCCGAGTTTGCGGCGGCGGCAAGGTCGCCGGCATGGGAGCGCAGCTGTTCGCCACGGGGCCGCAGGATGGCGGCGGCGCCGGGATACAGCCCCGCGTAGCGCACGGCTGCGCGGCGCATCTGCCGCATGAGCACCTCGGCCTCGCGGATGCACTTGGCGATGGCGACGGCGAAGGTGCCAAACTCGTCCAGTGCCCCCTCGTAGTTGAAGCGCCCGCCCGTGCGCAGCGCACGCGTGTAGACCTCTTCCAGCCCGCGGTACTCGCGCAGCTTCATGGCACAGTCGACAATCCCGGCGGCGATCCGTGTCGCGAGGCCGACGAGATCGGGCGGCGGCTCGCGCGCGAGACGGGCGCGGCGCGCGGCGGCCTGGCGCACGGCCAGCTGGCGCGCCTTCTCGTCGGCCTCGGCCTGCGCGCCCTGGCGCTCGGCCATCAGCTTGGCCATCTGCGCGTCGTGGGCGTTTTGCTGCTCAACGGCGGCCTCGCGTCGCGCCAGCCGGCGGTCGGCGGCCCAGTCCCTGGAAAGAGCCTCGGCGCTGATCTTTAGGAGGCCCTCGAGCTCGGCGACGACTCGGCGGGTTGACGCGAGCGCGCGCTCGGCGGCGACGCGCTCGCGGACAAACAGCTCGTTGGTCCCGCGCAGCTGCTCTATGACGGCGGGGTCCTCAGTGCGCGTGATTTCGCTCTGGAGCTCGGTGATGTCCTTGTCGATGCGGGCGATGCAGAGTTTGAGTTTGCGCACCAGGCTCGTGAAGCCGAGGACGTCGTCGAGGTCGCGGAGGAGGCGCGCCGCCGCGCGCTGCTTCCGCATGAGCAAGATGACATTGGAGCCATGCTTCTTGTCCAGCAGCTCGCCGGCTTCGGCAAGGAGCTTTGGCAGCCGCGTGCCGATGATGGGGTCGCACCGCGCAATGTGTTTGCCGAGCTCTTTGGCGAAGAACGCCGCGCCGCGGCGCGAAGCAGGCTGTGCCCGGGCATCGTCGTCGTCGCCGTCGCTGTCGTCGTCATCACTGTCGCGGGGGTCGGTGGCGTCCGACTCCCCCCCGTCGTCGGCGTCGCCGTCGCCCATCCGGCCACTGGCGTCGCGTTTCTTGTCCTGCTCGGCAATGGCCGCGATGGTGCGCTGCGTGGCCAGGTCGTTCATCCTTTTGGTGTGTTCCGCCGCCTCGGCCTGGACGCGCTGCTCCTCGGCCTGCTGGATGGCGGCGGTGCGCGCTGCGGCCGCGACCGATCGCTGGTGCTGGGCTATCATGTCGCTCATCATGCGAATCAGCGCGTTCTCTGCCGCCCCCGCAACCGGCCCCGCAACCGGCCCCGCAACCGGCCCCGCAACCGGCCCCGCAACCGGCGGCGGCGGCGGCGGCATGTTGATGGTGATGTGGATGGGGAATGCCGGGTCGCGCACGACGGGCGGCGGCTGGACGGCCGGGCCGCCGCGGCGCCCCCCGGGCACGGTGGCGACCACGATCTCGCCCCCCGCCTGGGTCCCCGCCTGGGTTCCCGCCTGGGTTCCCGCCTGGGGGCGCGCGGGCTGCCATCCAGGCTCGCCGGCCTGTTGCTGCTGCCGTGGTGGCGTGGGCGCGGACGGGGGCGCGGGCATGGGCACGGGCACGGGCGCGCGGGCGCGCGTCATTTCGCGCGCAAAGTCGCGCAAGATGTCAGAGCGGACGGCCTCGGTGTCCTGTGCGCGCTGGCGCCGGATGGCCGCGGCGACCGTGTCCGTCAGCGTGTCGCGCATCTCGTCAAAAAACCGCCGCCGGTCCTCGCGCAGCGCGTTGCGCGTATTGGCCAAGTTTTCGAGGAGCACGTCGACGCGCTGGCGGTCGGCCTCGGACAGCCCCGCGTCGTCGCGCCGCGTGCGCTGGCCCGCAATCAGCGCGTCGAGCCGCGCCGTGTATGCACCCAGTTCGGCGCGCAGTGCGTTGGCGACGGCGTCCATGTGTGCGCGCTCGGCCGCAAAGTCGGCTGGCGCCTCGTTTCGCTCGCGCAGCGCGTCGACAATGTCCTGGGATCCTTGGCGGTACTCGTCCATCAGGGCGTCAATCAGGTCGCGCGGCACGCCGCCCCCGTCGCCGCGCACCGGCGGCACCGGCTGCGGCGGCACCGGCTGCGGCGGCTCGGCGCGGCGCCGCTCTCCCGCGAGCCGGTCTTGGCGCGCCTGGGCGTTGGCCGCCGCGAGGTCGGCGCGGATCCGCGCCGACTCGGTCTGCACGGCCATGAGCGTGCGGTTGGCGCGGTCGAGCGCGGCGCCGAGCGCCGCCTGCATCGCCGGGATCTGCGGGTCGCCCACGGGGGGCTGCGGCTGTGGCGGTTCGAGGACGGGGTTCGCCTCGGCGACGGCGATGGGCGGCGGCGGCGGCAGTGCGCCAGCCCTGCCGTCCTCGAGCGTGATGGGAATGAGCTCCTCCAATGTGTGCTGCATCAGCTCGATCTGCTCCGTAAGGACGGCGGCGCGGGTCTGCTGCTCGGCGCGCGCCGCCTGGGCATCCGCCTGCTGCGCCCGCAGCAGCTCGACCTGCGCCGCCGCGGTGCGCTGCTGTGCAGCGAGCGCCGCGCGCTGGTCTCCTGCCGCAGTCGCCAACTGCTCAAGCAGCGCGTTGGCCCGCTCCGACGCCGCGAGCTGCTCCCGCGCCACGCGCTGTGACTCCTCGCGGGCGCGCCCGTCCAGTGCGCTCGCGTTTGCAAGGTCTGCGCGCAGGTCGTCGATGACGGCGAGCGCGTTTGCCGGCGACGGCACCACCACGTGGTTGACGATTGCCTGCGCCGCCTCGGGCATGCCCTCGGGCGTGTGATCGGGCGGCAAGGCAAACGCGCTACTGCCGTCGGCTCCGCCGGCGCCGTACGACACCGGCGCCGCCCGCGACGGACGTGGCCCGCTCCGTGTCTCCAGCGCGCGCCCCTCTATCGCGACGGCCCGCCGGCGCAGATCCGCCTGCCGCGCACGGACAATGCGGACAATGCCCGCCAGCCGCTGCGCGCGGATGCTCGTGCGCGGGCCGTCCCGTGCCATGGCCTGCAACAGCCGCGCCTGCCCGACCGCCAGCGCCGACATCCGGGCAAACACCGGCAGCCGGCCCGTCTCGAGCACAGCCGAGACCGCGCGCTCGTCTCTGGCGGCGATGAACGCCGGAAGAGGGTGGTCGGGGCGGCGGTCGCCGACGCCGCCGAAGATCCGCGCGACCTCGGCGCGCGCCGTGGCGTTGGGCGGGCGCGTCGTGTCCGCCGAGTCCATAAGCACCCCCGGCGCGCGGAACCGGGCGACGTCCGGCGGGATGGTGCCGTCCCACGCCGCGTGCGCCTGGAGCAGCGCCAGCCAGTACACGACATTGTCCACGGCGGCGCGCGGCACCTTGGCACAGTGCAAGAACGCGTGCATCTCGCGAAACCACCGCGGCGCAAACTCGTGGTATCCGAAGAGGCCGTCGCCGACGCAGTCGACGAGCAGCGCGGGGTCGACAATGGACGACGGCAGCCCCGCGCGGCGGCGCGCCTCCAGGCGCTCGTGGGGCACCCATGTGGCGTAAGGATTGCGGGTCGTCGCCGAGTGCCAGCCGTAGCACGTGATTTCGGTCGTTGCCGGCCTCACGCGCCGCGCGGCCTCGTCGGCGCGGCGGCCGAGCCGCTCCATCCGCAGCGTGTATTTGCGCATCTCGGTCGCCGACACCGGCGCCTGGCCCCGGTGGGACCGCAGCGCCAGCGCGCTCTCGATCGCGACGATCTCGGCCGAGTGCGCCTTGGCGACCTCGCTAGCCTCCAGCGTCGCGAACGACGGGCGGCCGTCCGGGTCGGCGCGCGTCACCGTCCACTTTGCCGCGCCGTAGTGGTTGCTGACCTCCTCAAACAGCTTGCCGGTGCGCACGCAGCGGAGCACCACGCGGACGCGCACCGCGGGGGACTGGCGCCACCCGATGCCGGGCGCGCCCACGAGCAGGCGGTACTCGCCCTCGACGCCGTCACGGACCGGGACGGTCAGCTCGTGGACGCCGTCGGCATGCAGAAGAGGCACGAGCGGCACCGCAAACCGCATGATTGCCGTCTCGTCGCGCGCGGGCTTCCAGATCCAAGCCACGAGGAGCGGTGCCGCGGTCGCTAGTGTGCGCATCGGGCGGGGCACGCGCCGCGCCAGCGTCGCCCAGCGCGCGGAGATGGGAGGGTCTGCCGACGTCACCACGCCGGTGTCTGCGTCTTCTTCCCCTCCATCTTTCTCGTCGCCGCTCAGCGCGCGCACAAGTGCGTGCAGCTCGCGCAAGAGCAACGCCTCGGCAAACCGGCGGCTCATGTGCGCGTTCCCGTAGGTGAGGGGCATGTGCACCGTGGCGCCCAGGAGGAAGGCGGATCCGTCGAGCAGCCGCTCGAGCGGGCGCATCGACGCGCCGACGTCCAGCCGCATCAGCTTGGCGTGGTCCAGCGGTACTTTCCCCGCATACGTCAGGCGAAGCAGCATACTGTTGACATAGAGACGTACCCAGCTGCTCAGCGTCGCCGCCGAAACGTGCGGCTGGCCACGGCGACGGAGACGGCGACGGCCATGGCGCCCGTTGTGCGTCTGCTCTTGCACAGGCAGCGCGTCTCGCGCCGCTTCCAGGTGCCCCCCGATCACGCCGCTGCTCAACAGCTTGATCAGCCGGCGCACGGCCGCGCTGTGCCGCTGCATCATCGCGGGGAACTGCTCGGCGAACTGCCTCCACCACACGCTCCAGTCGGCATGGTGCGTCGCCAATATGTCGAGGACGATGGACATGTGCGGATGGAGCAGCGCGGCCGGCACACGCGCGCCGTCGACGAGGATGTCCTGGAGTGCCGCGTGCGTGTCGAGCGCCGTCGTCGTTGTTGTCGCGGGCACCAGCGCAAGCAGCGCATCGGCGAATTGGGGCGGCAGCTTGACATAGTCCAGCAGGGTGCGGAGGCGGCTGGAGAGGTGCGGAGGCAGGGGCGGCGGCGCGGCGGGGTCCGGCGCGGGGATTCCGGCGAGAGTGCCGCCTCGGACGTACGCCGAGCTCGTCTCCAGCGCCGCGCGCACCTGCCGCACGGCGGCGCGGTATGCTCGCGCGATCTCGGCCGGCGGCGCACCGTCGACGCCCAGGCCCGTGCGCTCCGTCCACTCGTAGAACGCCACGGCGGGGTCGGTGGCATCGAGCACAAACGCCCGTTGGTCGTCGCCATCGATCTCCAGCAGCCGCGCGGCGCGACCTGCCTGGAGGAGGATGAGGTGCGTCGCGGGCTCGACGGCATCTGGCACCTCCAGCGGCGCTGGCCGGAGGACGTCCGCGGGCTCGATGCGGCTCTGTACCCGCTTCAGCGTTGCGATAACGTGCGCTTGCTGTGCGCGCGCCGCAAACGCAAAGTCGCCATGCATGAACGCCGCAAAGGTCGCGGCGCCCGACGCCGCGGCGGCCGACATGGCGGTCGCAAGGTACTCTGGAAGCACCCCGCCCATCGCCGCCGCGCTCGCCGTGTACGCGCCCGACGCGAGAAAGGCGCGCCACACGGCGCCGGGCGTCACCCGCGATTCGCGAAAGTACGGGCCCAGGTCGGCCGCGACGGGGGCGTGCCAGGGGTTGGCCGCGAACGCGCGCGCCGCCGAGCGCGCGCGCTCTGTAAGGACCGCCTCGGCCAGCTCGGGCACGAGGGGGTAGGCGTGGTAGCTGCCGCGTTTCAGGACTGCGGCCGCCGCGCCTACGGCGTCGGCGACGAATAGCGAGTCGCGGAGTGCCGGGGGCAGCTCCGTCGACAAGCGAACGGCATAGTAGTGTGCATAGAGCTCGCGCACCACGAAATCGCGGATCTGGATGTGCCGCTCGTACGCACCCTGCCAGTCCTCCCGGGCTCCCCTGGGCGCGCGCACGCCGGAGAACAACAGCTCGCGCACGCCCGGTCCGTACACCGTCGCGAGATAGTCCACGGCTGCCCGGTCGCCCCGGTCGGCCGCATCGTACGGGAAGTGGGCACGCGGGGGCAGCACGGCCGCGGCCGCGGCGATCTCCTCGACAGCTCTGGCCGCGGCCGCATCGCCTCCGGCGAGTACCGTGTTTTGCACCAGGGTGAGCATTCTCCGCGCCTGGCGCCGCGCCGGCAGCTCACCGTCGCCGGGACCGTTGCCGGGGCCGGCGGCGGGCGCGCGCATAAGATCGACATCTTCGGGTGCATACGGCACACCGTCGTGTTGGGTGTAGATTGCCACAAACTCGCGTGATAGCTGGGTGTGCAGCGTGTGGGTCTTGTTGTAGGCCGTCGTCGAGACCCCCGCCGCCTCTGCCGCGTGCGCGGACCAGAGCCCCAGGGCGGCCGCGGTTGCGACGGGGTCCGCATCGTCGTCGTCGCCACTGCCGGCGACGACCACAATGGCCGAGTTGGCCGGTGCCATCGCGTGCGTCGCCGCCCCAACCTCGGGGTAGGTGTCGTACACGGGGTATGGCCGCGGCGTCATGTACGCGCGCGGCGCAGCCGGCGCGCCACTGTTGTCGTGGGGGGCCAGCGGGAGCTGCACGGGGTTTCCGAGCGCGTCGCGCCGCGTCGCGCGGAACACGACATCGGCGTCAAACGGCATCACGCGGCGCCGTTCGTCGTCGCCGCCGTCGCTGCCGGTGCCCGCCGTCGTCATTCTTCTTCTTCTTCTTCCTCTTCTCTTTTTGTCCAATCTTCCTCCTGGCCTCCCCTCGGTCTTCCGGTCGTCCATGTACATCGCCCTTTGTCTCTGCTCATGGAGGAACCCACTACTGAAGAGTGAAGAAGAAAGAACAAAAGAACAAAAGAACAAAGGAAAGAAGAGTTACGAAAGAGAGGCGAGTGTGCAACATGGCGTCCTCATCCAGGCGATTTACGCGCGTGACGGCAGGGCCAATGACCCGGAACGGGCACGGTGCCGATGACGACGACGATCACGACGACGGCGGCGGCGGCGGCGGGGGCATGAGAGCGCGCCGGGCCGAGGTCGACGACTTTTTCGCGCGGTGGGATGGGCCGGCTGTGGAGCCGGCACTTGACAAGTACGCTCAGATGCTGGCGTATGACGTGACTGGCCGCGACGCCGACACCGACGACGACACGCGTGCGCTCCAGCAGGCGTTTCCGGGCTCGCGGCACGTGAACATCAACGGTCGTTCGCGCTATCTTGTGCCGATTATTCCGCTTCAGCGCGCAAAGGCCGCCGCCACGTCGCCCCCTGCCAGCCCAATGGCTGCCGTGCTGACCGCCGCCGTCAATCTTGCGTGTGTATTTGTGGCGGGCTACGCCCTCCTGTACGTCGTCTAACAAAAAAGGATGGATGGAGATGAATGGAGGGCGCGCGGGCGCGGGGAGGAGGGGGGCACGGTCGGTTTATATGCCAATAATAAAAGTATGACCTTTTTTTGTGCTCCACGGTGGTATAAACACAGAGAGGAAGGGAGCGACGACGAGTGGGAAAGAGAGCGAGAGAGAGCGAGAGAGAGAGTGAGAGAGAGCGAGAGAGAGAGAGAGAATGAGCAAACCAGGACATCACATGACGGCGACACCTGTCGCGACGGAAAAACGCGAGGCGCCGGCGATCTGGGATACGCTGGCGATTCTGGTGGTGGTGGTGTGGATACTGGCCCTGATGTCCATGATCGCCGACACCGCCCTGGTCCTGGTCATGGGCTGGCCGTCGGTTTTTCATGACGAGCTGTGACCTGTGAGCTGTGAGCTGTGAGCTGTGAGCTGTGAGCTGTGAGCTGTGAGCTGTGAGCTGTGAGAGGGCGTTAGCGTGTAAAGAGTATAACACTTCCCGGTCGCGGATCGCGGATGAAAACCAAATAAAAAAGAGAAAAAGGCAGAATGAACACGGCCCTCATCAACAAATTTTCGAGGACGGTCGAGGCGGAGATGAAGCTCGTGCTGGCGGGTCGCCATGTGGCGGCGTCCCAGAGGGCGTTCCAGGCCTTCGTCCGCGGACTCGGCGACACCGAGTACGACATCAACCAGACGCTGCCGCCAGGCGGGTATTCCGTCAACGTCCACGGCTCGAAGGCAAAGACCAAGCACGCGCTCGTCTTCCACAACGTGCCGGCCGTGTCGATGCGCGCGATCGACGCGACACTGGAGCATGTCGAAACCGTGAAGGGCGTGACCGTCGCGCCCAAGGGGCCCCAAGACAGCGACAGCGACGTGTTTGCCTTCGACGTCAGCGTGACGGTGGACCCCGGCACCGAGACCGTCGCCGAGACCAAGCCGCCGCCGCGCACGCTGCGCGTCGACCAGAAATTGGTGCGCAATCTCGGGTTCACCGGGGCCGACTTTGCGCCCGTGTGCGACATCATGGAGTGTGTGATGAACCTCCACCAGCTCGGGCGCGTAATCACATGGGCCATCGGCGACGAGAACGACACCGGCGACGACAGCGACACCGGGACGTTCTATCTCTTTGCGTACGGCGTGCCGTCGGTGTCCCTGGCATTCTACCGCTTCTTGCGCGCGCGCCACCCCGCCATCGTGCGCAACGTGCTCTTCGTCGGCCCACCCTTTCCCGACAACGCCGCGTCCAGCTACCGCATGGAAATCCACTGCGCGCGCGCCCCGCTCACGCGCAAGCGCGGCGGCGGCGGCGGCGGCGATGGTGACAACAAGCGCGTCGCCATCGATGGCGCTCCGATGCGGCGCGCCCCCTGGAACGGTACAACAATCGCCGGCGGCGACAACGGCCGCGACAACGGCCGCGACGACGACGACGACGACGACGACGACGACGCGCCCGCCCGGCCGCCCCCGCGCAAGCGCTTCCTCGGCATCTGGTAATCGATGGCCGACCGGCTACGTGTCTGGGTTGACATAACTTGTTCTTTTATTGCCTTCTTCCACCAGAATAAAAATATATATATATGGCCCACCGAAATTGAGCAGGACCACAGTCATCGCCGACGCTGCCGCCGCCGCCGCCGCTGGCTACCTTTTTCTTAGTTCGTGATGGCGACAGGGGCACGGGAGCGCGGCTTCTGGACAAAGGCCTCCGGCACATGCATGAGCTCGTCGGCGTCGGGGTTCGCGTCGACGTCGGCGCCGGCGTCGACCGTCAGGCCGAGCATCTGGCGGTAGTCGGCGACCTCGTACACGGCGCGGATGTCCTCCCCGGTGACGATCTCGTGCTTGCTGCGCCGGCACACCACGAGCGCCTTGGCGAAGAGGACCTTGACGGCCTTCTCGTTCGCCGCCAGCAGCTTCTCGACGGCCTGGCGCTGGAACTTCATGTCCTCGCACTGGGCCTGCGCGACCGCGCGCACCAGCCGCAGGGCCTTTGCCTTCTGGATCATGTTGCCCGTGTGCCGCTGATACCCCACGATCTTGCGCACCGCCAGCGTGTCGCGGCGGAGCCGGCGCTTCTTCTTCTCCTCGCTCGCGTGGACCACAATCTCATTTCCTTTGGCGGCGGTCGCCGCCGGCGCCGGCGCCGTCTTCTGGCTCTTCGGCCTGGTAGCGGGGGTGGTCTTGTTGTCGGTCTGTCCCATGGTTGCGAGCACGCTGTTTTGGTGTGGGTTTGGTGTTGTTTACGTTTTTTTTTGTTTATTCTTCTTTTCCTGTTGAGAGGGACTCTCCATCTACATCCGCTTATCGGGGACCTTGGTCGTCGTCGTCGTCGCCGTCGCCGTCGCTGTCGCCGTCGCCGCCCGGTATACCAATTGCCACTGTCAGAAGGGAGTGACGAATGAGACATCCAGCACGGCCACCAGCATCTTATAAAACATGACACAAATCCCCCGCGCCATGCCGCACATCGCCGTGGCAAACGCGCCCATAGAACAGGGCACGTGAAGCACCGCCATACCAAAGACGATGATCACGATCACGAGCGGTATCATGAGGCGAATGAGAACCACTGACAACTCTGTCTTTGGCAGCCGCTCTGGCGTGCGGTGGCCGTCGTCGTCGTCGCCGTGAAGCGCCGATGTCGGCAGTGCCACTGGTGCCACTGGGGCCACTGGTGCCGCTGGGGCCGCCGCCGCCGTTTTTTTTCGCGCGGTGCCACCCTTGCGTCGCGGGTTGCCGACAGCCGTCGTCGCCCCCTTCTTGGCCATGATTGATTCTTTTCTTTTCTTTCTTTCTTCTTCTTTGTCTCCTTCTTCTTCTTCTTCTTCTTCTTCTTCTTCTTCTTCTTCTTCTTCTCAATCTCTCTTGTATTGCCTCCGTGTATCGCCCCGTGTATCGCAGCCGTCTCTTTTTTCCGCGCCATTCTCGCCGTTGTGGAGCGGTGGCGCGGTCGCTCTCTCTCTCTCTCTCTCTCTCTCTCTCGACACCAAAAAACAAGAGAAAAAAAACCCAACACCGGCGTTTTCATTCTCCCTTCCAGCAACCAGCAAACAGCCTTGTGTGCAACCGCGATACACGAAACAAAAAAACAAAAAAACAAACACCAGACATCAAGCAGCAGCAGCATGAGCTTCATGGCATCGAAAATGGCGGCCCGTGCCGATGCGGCCGCGCACGGGGGCCCGAGCGGGTACAGCGGGTTTGGCGGCGGTAGCGGCAGTGGCGGCGGCGGTGGCCACTTCTTTGCGGGCGGCGGCGGCAGGCGCAACTACCAAGGGGGCGCCGGCGGCAAGCGCAACTACGGCGAGATGGACGCGGACGAGAAGGCCAAGATCTCGCACCGCTACAACAAGCGCATCCGCCAGCAGGCGCGCAGCGGCGGCGACGGTGGTGGCGGCGGCGGCGGCGGCGCCTCGCGCAACTTCTGGGACTTTTGCCCGGACGCCGCGACCATCGAGGTCGCGCCCGCGCAGAAGGGCAAGGGCTTCGACTTCCTCGGCTCCGTCCCGCTGACGACGACCGACACCGAGGGCAAGGTCCACAAGGTGTACAAGCGCGACGACGCCGGCGAGATCGTCAAGGACGCCGACGGCGAGCCCGTCCAGGCCATGGCGTCCGGCGTCCGCGCCACGGGGTACTACGCGCCGGGCATCATCCAGTTCGCGACCGACGAAGGCGTCGGCTTCCGCGCGAATGGCAGCGGCGGGTTTGCGCACCAGTTCTCCATCACGCTCATGTACGGGGACGTCAGCGACGTCGTCAAGACCTGCAACGCGGACTGGAAGAAGGCCCAGGACGGCACCTACGCCTTCATTGACGCGTGCGCGGACGCGCTTGCCAAGTTCATCATCGACAAGTCGCCGTCGGAGATGTCGGGCTACATCAAGGAGTGCCGCAAGAAGGCCTCGACGTGGCGCAGCGAGATCAAGAAGCGGGCCGAGGCGCGCATGGCCGCCGCCAAGAAGAAGGCCGCCGCCGCCGAGAAGGCCGGCAAGGAGGTCCCCGCCGACGTCACGGCCGACCTCGAGATCGCCCTGCCCACCGACGCCGACGAGCGCGAGCAGTACCACATGAACGTCCGGTCCAACCTCCAGGTCCACCACGAGGAGCTTGCGCCCGAGGAAGGCGGCGACGAGGACGGCGAGGACGGCGAGGACGCCGTGCCCATGCGCGCGCTCAAGTTCACGACCAAGGCGTTCATGGATGTCGACGGCGAGGTCGAGCTCGACCCCGACATGGTCGCGTATGCCAAGGCGTACCCCAGCACCGCGCGCGGCCAGGCCTACCAGACGATCATCAACGCCGCGAACGCCGCCGCGACGACCGCGCCCGGCCCCGACGGGAAGCCCGTCAAGAACAAGCAGTTCAAGCGCCTCAACTGGAAGGTCGCGCAGGTCGCGGCGGCGACGGACACCGCCGCCATCGCCAAGGCGGGCGAGGATGCCGACATCTTTGTCGCGCGCGCCAAGCCCGGCGACACGGGGCACGCCTTTGGGCGCGTTGCCGCGTGGGCTCACGAGGGCCAGGCCGGCATCAGCCTCTACATCTACAGCGGCGAGACGCTCGTCACCGGCAACCACGAGTTCCAGGAGCGCGACATGGAGACCACCAACATGTGGGTGCCCAAGGAGCACGTCAACACCTTCGACGCCGCGGCGGCCTCGAGCGCGGCCCCGAGCGCGGCCCCGGCCCCGGCCCCGGCCTCCCCCAACGGGGGCGCGGACGGCAATGCCGACGCCGGCGCCGACGCCGACGCCGACGCCAGCGGGACCGTCGGCGACGTCCTGCTCAAGAGCATCGACGCGTCGGCCAAGGCGGACCCCGGGGGCGACGGCTGGGTCTCCATCCCGGCGCTCGTCAAGCAGATCCCCGCCAAGTACACGCCCGCCGACGCGTCGGCGTCGCTCGCCACGATGTGCGACATCAAGGTCATCGAGAAGGACGACACCGGCATGCGCTGCCGGCGCCCCCGCGGCGACGACGACGAGGCGAAGGCGGAGTGAAGAGCTGCATCATGCAGTCCATCGGGAGGGGGGGGGGGGT
>Ga0070727_10000935_pt1 | contig 32409 bp, 21 predicted proteins | sample tdAd472_FD_66722 | JGI IMG/M metagenome (GOLD analysis project Ga0070727, IMG submission 66722) | Marine sediment microbial communities from the Atlantic coast under amendment with organic carbon and nitrate - tdAd47.2 | ecosystem: Environmental > Aquatic > Marine > Coastal > Sediment | place... | reverse complement strand
CGAGATCGGCAAGGTCAAAGCCGCCAGCGATGCCGTCAAAGGCGAACCGACGCGCCCGGCGTTGAAACTGCCGTCGCAGGCCCGCGTCGCGATCAAGTCGCGCGAAGGCGGGTACCTTTACCACGATATGGAGTTCCGGCTGGACCGCGATGCCGTCGTCGAACTGCTGATGGGCGAGAGCCTGTATGGCGGCCCGGAACTGGCGCTCCGCGAGCTGGTGCAGAACGCGCTGGACGCCGTCCACCTGCGGGATCAGCGGAACCGTCTGGTCGAAGCGCTGAATCAGGCCGGAAGCAAAGAGAAACCGCGACAGCCCGCTGAGCCGTGGTCCGGCCAGGCGGCCGAAGTGCAGGTTACCTGGGGCACCGAGACGGAAGGCAAATACGCAGGCCGCCGCTTCATCCGCGTCGAGGATTCCAGCGTCGGGATGACCGTCGGCACGATGCGCCGGTTTCTGACGCAGATCGGCAAGAGCTACTACAAGTCGGACGACTTCCGCGCCGAGCAGGAGCTGATGCGCCGCAACGGAATCCTCTGCACGGCGATCTCGCAGTTCGGCATCGGGTTTCTGTCGGTCTTCATGCTGGCCGACGAGGTCACGATCTACACCCGCCCGGTCGGTGCGTCTGACAAACCACCGGGCAAAGACGGGCAGGATGAAACGGCCCGCTTCCCGTTTCGCGCCGAGATCCACGGCCCGCACGGCCTGCTGGCCTTTTACCCCGACCAGACCCGCCACCTGCCGGGCACGTCAGTAACTCTTTGGCTGAAAGACACCTTCGTTCTGCCCGACTGGAACCGCGACGTTCTGATCGCCCGCCTGCGGGAGGAGTTTTACGAACTGACTCTTCCTGACGAGGCCAAAGAAACGCTCAAACAACAGCGGGAAGCGTGCGAGGAAGGCAAGCGGCTGCTGGACCCCGGATTTGAGATCGGCCGGTTCATTGTCTGGCCGCTGTACCCCGTGAAGCTGGCAGCCGATCAGAAAGACAGCGAAGTGGAAATTGACGATCGGTTTCATCACCAGACTCTGCTGCCGCTCGACCGGGAGAAGCTGAAAGCCAAAGCCCAGGAGTGGGACCACGACATCCCGGAGATCGACGCGACCGACTGGCGGGTCTGCGACTGGATCGACGAGCAGAACACTGACAACGGGACCGACGGCACCGGCAGCCGCATCCGTCTGATCGGTCCTCAACCAGAGCCAGAACCGAACGCTGCAGGTTTTTCTCCCGAAGAATGGACCAGCCTGTCCGAGTACCTGCCCTCCGGTCAGCCGCGACTGCTGCTGGGCAGTTTCACCGAACCTCAGTTGCCGGAACCGCTCACCCGCTACCAGTGCCTGGTCAACGGCGTGCGCATCGTGCCGGGGTTTGTGCCGAGCAATTCCGAACGCGACTGCAAGTTGAATGCGGTCATCGAAAAGCTACCGATTCTGCCTGGAGCCGGAGGCTGGGTATGGATCGACCTGCGTGGTGCCGCGATGCCCCGCCTGCGGGCCGATCGCTCGGCGCCGGTCGCGACGCAACCCGAATCCCCGGACTGGGACAGCCTGCAGCAACGCTGGAATGATGCTCGACCGAAGACTGTTCCTGCATGGCTGACGAACCAGACGTTTTGCGCTCTCCACTTTCACGAGGAACCAAATTCCGGGCCATGCCGCATTGGCCTGGGGAGAATCGCCCCGATGGCAATTGGTGCTTTGACCATCGGCGAAGCAGATACGCTGGACGGATTTGGTGATCACTTGCCCGGAAAATCATTTGCCGTGGTGTCGACTGCTCGGGCCGTCAGACTCAGTTCAAATTATGGCCTCATTAGAAACGCCCGCGCCAGAAACGCCCGCGCCCTCGTCCTCGACCACGACCACGACCACGACCACGACCTCGCCCTCGCCCTCGCCCTCGCCCTCGCCCTCGCCCTCGCCCTCGCCCGCGCACCCGCCCGCGCACTCGACCTCGACCTCGAATCAGGAACTCAGGCGTGGCGCCAGCAACGGCTGATTTCGGGAATCAGGTCTCATCTGGCATCGGAGGCTTTGGGCTCACCGCTGAGTGACTGCCTGCCTGCAACCGGACTGGCGGGCCTGACTGGCTCACTTGAGGACCTCACTCTCACCGGTCCCGTGCACGTCCAGGCCTCCAAGGGAGCGGCTCCTCTCCCAGACTGGCTGCAGTCCTACGATGTCTGCTTCCCGTTCACGGTCTTCCTGCTGAGTTCTTTGCGTCAGTCGTTTCCGAACTGGCACGAGAAAAAGCTGCGACGTCTCTTTATGTTGCCGCTGCTCTTCGGTCAGGAACCGAGTGAACGTTGGCGAGAGAAGCTGAGCGAGGACCGATCGTTCGACACGCTGCTGCTGTTCATGCCGAATCCGGATCACTGGGAATGGCTGTTCGCGGAGCATGATCGCGACGAGTGGGAGCAGGGCAGCGCCTCGGCTCTGTGGGATCTGACCAGCGGCGAGGTCCTCTATGCCGACGGCATCCACACCGTGGACTCGATCCGCTCTGCCGGCAAGCCGCTCAAGGAGTGGCTCGCCCAATAGTCAGCTGAGACGACGTCTACTCGACCTCCAGCACGTCACTGACGACGGACTCGTCGAGTTTGCCATGATCGCTCTCGACGTCTTTCAGCAGGTTGGAGGTGAAGACGACGCGTGAGGCTCCGTCGCCTTTCAGTTCGACAGCCTTCGGCTTCACGCTGGCGAAGACGTTGCCGGAGATGACCAGGTCGCTGGCGGATTCGATTGTCATGCCGGCGGCAGCGAGGTCTGTTGTGCCGCGTTTGACACCGCCTCCGATGTCGCTGTTGCTGATGTTGTTGCCGGTGACCGTGATGCGTCCGCTGTCCGGGCCGATGCGGACGGCGTCGGTCTTCATGATCGTAAATGTGTTCGCGCTGACCGCGCAACCGTGAGCGTCCCGCAGGTCGACGCCGGCTCCGTTATGAGCGATGACGTTCGCGCTGACCGTGTTGCCGTAGCAGTCGCGGTCCATGATCAGAGCCGCTCCGTTGCACTCTTCGATCATGTTGCCACTGACGACTGATCCGTACGTGTTCTCGATGACGACGCCCGCTCCCAGATGGTCATCGACGCAGCAGCCGGTCATGCACAGGTTGTAGCCGTCGATGCAGTGTACGGCGTCCTGGTTCTCCTCGAACTGATTCGCCGCGACGACGATGTCATGACAGCCCAGCAGGTTGAGGCCAACGGCCTTGTTGTAGGTAATCAGGCAGTCGCTGACGCGCGGGTCCTCGTAGCAGTGGTCAAGCCGGATGCCGTCACCGCCGTGATAGCTGACCGTAACGCCCTGAATGAAAATCTCTTCGATCAGGTGAGCCAGGATGCCGTGGCCGCTCTTCTCGTTGCCGGTGATGCGGAAGTTGCTGAGCATCACTCGCCACAGCCGGTCAGCCTTCTTGACCTTCTCGCCGTCGGGATGCTGAATAATCAGCGCCGGCTGGCCGTCTTCGTTCTTATTGACAATGTGCGTTGCCCCGCCGGCGCCCTGAATGACGACGTCGCCTCGGCGAACGACCAGCGGCTGAGTGATCTCGAACGTGCCCGCCGGCAGTCGGACGAGGCCGCCCTCTTCTGGAATCGCGTCGAACGCCGCCTGCAGACTCGGATACCGAGCGGCGTCGATCTCGGGCCGGGCACCCGGAAGGCCATTCGGTCCCGGTTGAGCAACTCCCGACTGAAGTCCGACGGCGAGTCCCGCCAGAAGACAGCCACAACCAGTCAGCAAAGCGATCGCGAGACGATTCATGTTCGGCGTCCTTTCGGAGTCAGGTTGGTTTCAGAGCATCAGGAAAAGACTCACGGGCATGACCTCAACGGGTCCTTATTGGTCTGGTTCGTAAGTCCCGACAGGGCTTTCGTTTGACCCGAAGCCGGAGGCGATGGCGTTTTCAGACGACCCCTGAACCCCATCGCCTCCGGCTTCGGGCCAAACAACCACTTACGAACTTCTGAAACTGACCACTTAGCCTGGGGGCAACCGCGCAGCGGCGCCACCCCAGGTCCACGATGTTGTGAAACCGCGTTGCGGTGTTGATGAAACAGCAGCCGCTCGACCGTCCGCGATGGCACACACCATACACCGGACGGCTTGCGCCGTGCCGCTACCTTGAGTCGACATTCAAAGAACCTGCTTACCGCGCGAACTCGACGACTTTGGTTTCGCGGAGCACGACGACTTTGACTTCGCCTGGATAGGTGAGGTTGTCCTCGATCGTCTGGGCAATCTCCTTCGTCATCTTCGCGGCTTCGTTGTCGTTGACCTGAGCCGAGTCGACGATCACGCGGATCTCGCGGCCGGCCTGCACGGCAAAGGCATGATCGACGCCGGGGAAACCACAGGCGGTTGCTTCGAGTTCTTCCAGCCGCTTGACGTACTTTTCGAGGTTCTCGCGACGAGCCCCCGGACGCGATGCCGAAGCTGCATCGGCGGCTGCCGTCAGGACGGTGTAGATAAACTCAGGCCGAATGTCGTCGTGATGGCCGGCCGCCGCGTGCACGACGACTTCGCCTTCGTTGTACCGCTTGAGCAGCTCCGCTCCGACCGCCGGATGTCCGCCTTCCATTTCGTGGTCGGCCGCTTTTCCAATGTCGTGCAGGAAGCCGGCTCGACGGGCGAGTGTTCCGTCGAGGCCCATCTGATCGGCCAGCAGCCCGGTGATGTGCGAGACCTCGATCGAGTGCCGCAACACGTTCTGACTGTAACTCGTCCGGAAGTGCAGACGGCCCATCAGATCGACCAGTTTGTCATGCAGGCCGACGATGCCGGCTTCGTGACACGCTTCCTGACCCATCCGGCGGATGTACGCGTCCATTTCCTTCTGAGTTTCGTTGACGACTTCTTCGATCCGCGTCGGATGAATGCGTCCGTCTTCGATCAGTTTGACGAGTGCCAGCCGCGCGACTTCGCGTCGGACCTTGTCGAACGCCGAGACGACAACGACGCCCGGCGTGTCGTCAACGATCACGTCGACGCCGGCGATCTTTTCGAACGCCCGGATGTTCCGGCCTTCGCGACCGATGATGCGGCCTTTCATTTCGTCGTTCGGGATGTCGACGGTCGAGACGGTCATCTCGGACGTATGTGCCGACGAGACGCGCTGGATCGCCATGCCGAGGATTTCGCGGGACAGCTCTTCCTGCTTCGACTTCAGCTCGTCTTCGTACTTGAGGATCAGGCCGCCGACTTCATCCTTGAGCTGCCGGTCCATCCGCTTGAGCAGTTGCTCGGTCGCGTCTTCCTTGCTGAGGCCGCTGATTTTATGAAGCTGCTGCTGCTCTTCGGCGAGCACGCGATCGAGTTCTTTTTCCTTGACCTCAACGGCTTTCGATCGGGCCGTCAGCTTCTGCTGCTGGCCTTCGATCATCTTTTCGCGTTTCTGGAATTCCTCGTTGCGATCGTCGAGCCCGGCTTCGCGACGGTCCAGTTCGCGTTCCCGCTGATGCAGGCCGTCGCGTGTTTCAGCCAGCGAGGCTTCGAGTTCTTCGCGGCGTTTGAGCAGCTCTTCCCGGTTCTTAAGTTCCTCGTCTTTGCGGAGCGAATCGGCGTCGCGTTTGGCCTGCTCCAGAATCTGATCCCGGTCCTGATAAGCGGATCCGCGACGAATCCGCTCGAAAAAGAAACCCACGGCTGCACCGAGCAGCACGCCAACAACGGCGGACACTGGTTCCATTGGACATCCTCGTTCGACCCTTATGACGCAGCCGCTCCTGCTGCCGGCACGGAGCCGATTCAGCCGGGCAGCGATGTCGGCGAACCTTCGCCAGGCGAGGGTCGCGCGTCATCTCGAACAGAGAACTTCAGCGCTCGGCAGCGAGCCCTGCGATCGGGCGGTCGCGTCGAGTCAGTCGTGAGATGGCGAACCAGGAAAGCTGTTCAGACTCGGCACACCGATGTCGCCTGGAGCACCGGAAGCTGCGCAAAAACGCATTCCGGCGAACCTCGACGGGCAGCCAAAGGGTGCCACTTGCGACGGGCATGACAGCGCAGGATCGGACCATCAGGAATCAGCGCAGGCTCAAACGCGGGGAAAAACACAAAATGAGCCCGCCGTCCTGCAGGCTGCACAACAAGCAGCCAGACGGCCAGAACCAGCAGCAGAAGCACACCCGCCAAAGCGAGCGCCGCGGTCTGAAAGGAAATCAGCATCGGAAAGACACGATCGGGATTTCACACACTCGCCGGAAAAACCGGAAAGTGAACTCACACAGGTACCGCCGTCTCGAAACCTGAAGTGTTCTGATCACGAGAGGCTGCGGTTAATCCTGTCTCTCCGACCGGAACATTCTGCGAAGCATAAGAACACATGGCAGACCGGGCGGTGACAGGCGGCAGAATCCTACCAAAGGGTTCCCACCGATCAAGGCTCACCCATCGGTCATCAATCGAGGCTGATGGCTCGTTGCGAAAGAGTGTCAGACTTCGATAGCCTGCCCACTCGTACTGAATGACGATTCTGCCTCAGGAAGCTTGCTCAGTAGCGAAACTCGCGCAGAGTTTCGGCAATCACCTCTCGCGGTGAAGCCGAAAGTCTGCGCGACTTTCGCTACAGCGGATTCTTCCGGGAATCGATGTCCTGACTCGAATACACTCCTGATCAAGAAGAAGAGAGCCCACAGGAATGGCTACCGAACGCAGTTTTGTTCTGTTCAAACCCGATGCCGTGCAGCGCCGCCTGGTTGGCGAGCTTTACAGCCGCTTCGAACGTCGCGGCCTGAAGATCGTTGGCCTGAAAATGCTGTCCGTGACGAAAGAACTGGCAGCTCAGCACTACGAAGAACATCTCGAGAAGCCGTTTTACCCGCTGCTTGAAGAGTTCATCACTGCCGGCCCGGTTGTCGCCCTCGTCGTCGAAGGCCCGGAAGCGATCTCGGTCGTGCGAACCATGCTCGGCTCGACGAACGGTCGCGAAGCCGCTCCCGGTACGATTCGCGGCGACTATGGTATCAGCCGCCAGATGAACCTCGTCCACGGCAGCGATGGCCCGGAAGCCGCCGCCCGTGAAATCGCGATTTACTTTTCTGAGAACGAACTGGTCGACTACGAGCCGACGCTCGGCGGCTGGGTCTGTGCCGACGACGAGAAGTAGGTCACTTGTGGGTAGGGCCGGTTCCCACCGTCCGGAGATCGACGTGAAAGATTCTTCGGCCGGTGGGAACCGGCCCTACAGTCAACGCCGTGTTCCACGCGGCCTGTCAGAGGATTGAGCCCGATGACAACTTCCCGACTCGCGAACATGTCCGGCGTTCCTCATCACGAACAGCCTCAGACGCGGCGTGAAATGCTGCTGCAGGCGGGTGCTGGGTTCGGAGCACTGGCGCTCGCCGGCCTGCTCGCGGACGACCAGAAATCTGAGCTGCTGGCTGCGGAAAGCACATTCGAATCGCCGGTTTCGCCGAAGCTCGGACGCGTCACACCGCGTGCGAAGAGCGTTATCTTCCTCTTCATGGAAGGTGGACCTTCGCACATGGATCTGTTCGATCCAAAACCGCTGCTCACCGAACTGGCCGGTCAGCCGCTCCCCAAATCATTCAAACCCGTCATCACTCCGATGGGCGAGTACGACGCGGCACTGCTTGCCCCGAAACGCAAGTGGCAGCAGCACGGCGAAGGCGGTCTGTGGATTTCCGACTGGCTGCCGCACACGGCCACCTGTGCGGACGATCTGGCCGTTCTGCGAGGCTGCTGGACGAACGGGATCAACCATTCCGGCGGCGTCTGCCAGATGAACACCGGCGTGTTCACCGCCGGTCGTCCGTCTCTGGGGGCGTGGGTCACTTACGGCATGGGCACGGAGAATCAGAATCTGCCGGCCTTCGTTGTCATTCCGGACCTGCCAAGCGATCCCGTGAACGGCCCCCGCAACTGGGGTTCCGGATTCATGCCGGCGGCCTATCAGGGAACCCGTTTCCACGCCGGAAAGGCTCCCATCGCCAATCTCGCGACGCCCAAAGGTGTCACGTCCGAACGGCAGCAGGCGAAGCTCGGCCTGCTGGAATCTCTGAACCGCCGTCACGCGGAGAAACGTCCGCAACAGACAGAACTCGACGCCCGCATCGCCAGCTACGAACTCGCCTTCCGGATGCAGGCATCGGCCCCCGAGGCAATCGACCTGACCGAAGAGACCGCTGAAACGCAGTCGCTTTATGGGATGGACGAGAAGAACACACAGACCTTCGGTCGAAACTGCCTGCTGGCCCGGCGACTGGTCGAACGCGGCGTCCGTTTCGTGCAGCTCTACCACGGTACCGGCAGCAAGTGGGACGCGCATTCGGGTATCGAGAAGAACCACACGACCAACTGCGGCCAGAGCGACAAGCCGGTCGCCGGACTGCTCAAGGACCTGAAACGCCGCGGCCTGCTGGACTCGACGCTGGTCGTCTGGGGCGGCGAATTCGGTCGCACGCCAATGAGCGAAAAAGGCGACGGTCGCGACCACAACGCGACGGGCTTCACCATTTGGATGGCCGGAGCCGGCATCAAGGGCGGACAGACGATCGGAGCGACCGACGAACTCGGCCTGCACGCGATCGAGGACCGCATGCACGTTCACGACATCCACGCCACGATTCTGAACATCATGGGCCTCGACCACCGGGCTCTGACGTTTCGCTACAACGGTCGTCCCGAACGTCCGACGCTCAACGAAGGCGAGCCGTGCATGAAGCTGTTCGGGTAGCGCGTTAAGCCAATTCGATGCTGGGTGGCCGGGGCAGGACTGAGCCTGCGAAGGAAGCCCCGGAGCGATTAAGCCGGAACCGATGCAATCCGTGTTTCACTTGTTCCTCACTCCAACCCCGGCCACCCGATTGCGATCTGCCCGGTTGCTTGAATCGCACGTCGCCGGTGCTTACAGTTCTTCGCTTTCCCGCACGGAAAATCCGCCCTGAGGCCAGTGTCTGGGCGATCGCAAATCCCAACGTGTTGTCAGATAAGCAGTTACGGAGAAGAGTCGATGGGTCGGTATACCGGACCAAAAGGCCGGGTGAATCGTCGCCTGGGTGCTGTCGTGTTTGAAAACGCGGGGGCTCAGAAGGCGTTTGAAGCGCGCGAGTACCCGCCGGGAATGGCTCAGCGCCGCCGCAAGCAGTCTGACTACGGGATCGCTCTGAAGGAAAAGCAGAAGATCAAGTTCTACTACGGCTTCCGGGAAGAGCAGCTGCGCCGTTTCTTCGGCATCGCTCGCCGCCGTCCGGGTAACACTGGAGAGAACCTGCTCGTTATGTGCGAGTGCCGGCTGGACAACGTCGTCCGTCGCGCGGGTTTCTGCTCGACGCGTCCGCAGGCTCGCCAAGGCATCACGCACCGTCACTTCCAGCTCAACGGCGTGACCGTCGACAAGCCGTCGATTCAGGTGAAGCCGGGCGACGTGATTACGCTCCGCAATCGCCCAAATCTGAAGAAGCTCTACAAGGAGCTGGCCGAAGCGAACACAGCGCCGACTGCGGAATGGCTGACGTTCGATCAGGGCGACCTGAAGGCGACCGTCACCGTCGCTCCAACGATGGACGATGTCAGCCTGCCGGTGGAAGTCGGTCAGGTTGTCGCGTTCATGTCCCGCTGATCACGGCGGAACGACTACAGAATCACAAAGGCCACTCGATTTCGAGTGGCCTTTTTTCGTGGCGGCGAGTTCCCATACGCTCCCGCCGACCGAATTGAGCGGGCCAGGCACATTCGGGGATTCAGGCCATGCCCAGTCCATCGTCATTGACGGTGCTGGTAATCAGCGATTGCAACCAGACTCAAGCCGCGCTGGCGTGGATGCTCAATGCGGCATTCCGCGATCCTGTCGTCATCGCCGCCGCCGATGCCACGACCTGTGTGAACGCGCTGGCCGCTCAACGCATCGACTGCGTGCTGCTCGACGCCGGCTCTGACAGCGCCGACTCCGTTCTCGCGTCAATTGCCGCACGAACGCGGCAGGATCACATTCCGTTGCTCCTGCTGGCGAGCAGCCACGACTCGGGACAGCGGCAACTCGGTGAGTCGCACGGGGTGACGCAGTGGCTGTTTCGAGAGTCACTCGCCGCACAGCTCCTTGAACAGTCGATGCGCGCAGCAATCGAAGTCGCCTCGCTGCAACTCATGCTCGACGAACAGGGCCGCGAACTCGAACGCCTGCACCGGGCAGAGCAGGCAGCGTCCGCTCCCAATGCCGACGAAACTGCCGTCCAGGAACCGGTCGCCAGCGAAGTTGCTGAAGAGCCCGGCGCTGACGTCGCTTCCATGCCCGTCTCCACTCAGCCGACTGCCGGCGTCTCCGACGCCACATTCACCAGCGAGTCTGCCCCCGCACCGCTTGCTCAGCAGATCCAGCATCAGAGTCTTGAAGACGAGGAACTCGCTGGCCGTGTTCAGAAAGACCTGATGCCCCCCGGCTCGCCACTGCTGGACGGGTACGAAATCGCCGGGCTGTCAATTTCCGCTGAAACCACCGGCGGCGACTACTACGACTACCTGCCGATGGCCGACGACCTGCTGACAATCTCGATTGGCGAATGCAGCGGCCGCGGTCTCGCACCTGTGATTCTGATGTCATCTCTGCGGGCGTATCTGCGGGTCCTCTCCCATCGTTCGCAGGACGTTTCTGAGATTCTCAGCGAAGCGAACACACTGATCACCGATGACATTGGCGACGAGGAGTTCCTTGTCACGCTGCAGCTTGTCCAGATCGACTCGATGACGAAGGCGGTCCGCTACTGCAGCGCCGGCCTGCAGGCACACATCATCGACAAGTCTGGCCAGACAACCGTCCTGCCGAGCACCGGCATGCCACTGGGCCTGCGTCGGGAAACGGTCATTCCACCCGGCGAAACCCAGCGACTGCGGACTGGCGACCTGCTTCTGCTGGCGACCGACGGAGCTCAGAAAGCCGTCTCGCCGACCGGCGAACTGTTCGGCCTCGAACGACTGCTCGAAATCGTCCGCCAGAACCGCGATCTTCCGCCGCGAATGATCGTGAACTTTCTGAAACAGGCTTGTCAGGAATTCGCTGGCGCTGCCGGCCCGTCCGATGACATCACGATCGTCATCGTCAGGGCCAGCTGAGCCTGCCCTCCAACAACGATCATGCGGCGTTCAACACCGGCTCGACAGTTCCCCGTTGCTCCGCGATTACCTGAGGAGCTTTTCCGTTGGAGCGATCAGCCGTTCGTCGAGCATTTTCTCGATCAACTGCTTCGCGAGCGGCCCGGCTTCAGCACCTCCCGAACCGCCGTGCTCCAGCACAACGACAAACGCGACCTGAGGCGAGTCTGCTGGAACAAAGCCAGTGAACCAGGCATGATCGCTGCCCCGCCCGGTTTCAGCGGTTCCTGTTTTGCCAGCGATGGTGACTTCATCGATTCGGACCCGCCGTCCCGTCCCGCGCGCCACGACCTGCTCCATGCCCTCGCGGAGATGCTGCAGCGTGCCGACATGCAGAGGCACGCGATCGCGAAGTTTCGCAACGGTCGGCACCGCGCCGTTTTCCTGCCCGCTTTGATGAACCATCCGGACGACGTGCGGAGTCACGAGATCGCCGCCGTTCGCAATCGCTGCCGTCAGACGCACGATCTGCAGTGGAGTGACCGCCAGCGTCGACTGGCCGATCGCGAAGTTCAAGGTCTCGCCCGAATGCCAGACTGGATTGCTCGACGACGCAGCCTGCTGTTCGTTGAACGCGGCGAGCTGAATCGCCTGCGCTGTCCCCGGTTCGGGAACATTTCCTGGAGACTCACCCGGCAGATCTATTCCGGTCGGCTGGCCGAAGCCCATTCTTCGAGACCAGAACGCCAGCCGGTCGGGACCCAGGCGGTCGCCAACGTTGTAAAAGTAAACGTTGCACGAATGGCTGATCGCTGACGTGAGCGTCATGTCGCCGTGGCCATAACCTCGATGCCGGAACACATAGCAGCGGTGCTTTGTCGGCACCTTGAAGTAGCCCTGACAGTAGATCGGTTCGTCCGGCGAGATGACCCGCTCTTCCAGACCGGCGATCGTCGTCAGCGTCTTAAACACCGACCCCGGCGGAATGGCCATCTGAGTCACACGCGGAAACATCGGACTGCGAGGATCGTTCTGCACCGCTCGCCACAGCGCATCGTCATAGTCCGTCAACAGTTGCAGATCGAAGCGCGGTGCGGCTGCGGCACATAGAATTTCGCCGGTGTAAACATTGAGCGCGACGATGCAGCCGCCACGCGGTCGGCCCTTCGGAGCCTCGCCTTCCTCGCGGTTCTGATCGTCGTCGGTTGCCGACTGTGCTGCATCGGTCGAGCGGCTCGCAGTTTCCCGTTCGAGCCTGGCCTTCGTCGCGGGATGCAGCTGCGGTTTGGATCCCAGAGCGTTGTCGAGCAGCAACTCCGCGTAATGCTGCAGCGGCTTGACCAGTGACAGTTCAACATCGGCCCCCTTGAGAGGCCGCCGCACGACTTCCCGACGGATGATTTCACCCTCGGCATCTTTGACGATCCGCACCAGCCCGCGACGCCCCCGCAACTGCTCGCTATAGGACTGCTCGATCCCCGAACGACCGACGCGATCACCCGGCTGCAGATCGTCGCCGATCTCCTCAACGGTCTGCCTGCCACTGTCGGCAGCCAGTTCGGCAGAGTCGTCAGCGGCGAGAGAAAACGGATCCCGCCGGCCCGCTGCCCGCAGCTTCTCGATCTCTTCAGCGTCCAGCGGCTGCCGCGAGCCGACAATGTGCGCGGCGAGCGGCCCCTGTGGATAATCTCGCCGCGTGACCATTTCGTAATCGACGCCGGGAAACAGGTCAGCCCGCGTGACGATCGCCGCCACCTGCTCGAACGTCAGATCGTCTGCGATGCCGTGGTACACGAACTCTTCGGTCACTTCGATGGGGTCGCGACGCGAGCGCCGTGGCGGAGTTGTCAGCTCGTCCTTGACGGTTTGCCAGCCGGATTCCAGCCAGCCGCGGTCACGGGCCAGAGCATCGCGCTCCCGCTGGAGTTCTGCCGCAGCGTCGGCGTCACGACGCTCGCGATTGCGTTCGACAAGTTCGACGATCCGCTCGACCCGCTGCTGGACGCGGTGGCGGCGCTCGGCAAATTCGTCATTCGTCAGCCCGAGCTGCTCCGCCAGCCGTTGCCACATGCGCTGCCGCTCGGCGAGCACCGCCTGCTCAGCGGCCTCGATCCGGCTGCGGTCACGCCACTCTGATTTCGGAAGCCGCTCGCGGGCTTTGCGCCGCAACCAGACACCGTCGACCGGTTCCTCCAGCCAGCGATAGTGCAGCTTCAGCCGGTAACTGGCGACATCGTGTGCGAGCACCGTTCCGTCGAGCAGGATGCGGCCATCGGTCGTTTCGATGGTCCGAAAACTTTCTTCGACGCGTTCCTCGAACCCGGCGAGGTACTGCTCACCGTGTTCCGACTGCAGAAGAACCAGCTTGCCGGCAACAACGAACAGCGGGAGGCACAGCACAACGAACACCACCGCCAGCCGCAACGCCGGATTGCTCTCCAGCGCGTAGGAGTCACGCAGGCCAGGCTGACGCTCGGCATCGTGAAACAGGTTGGCCGGACGGTTCTGCATAAAGTCGTTGTTCGCTCCGCGAACGAAACGCAAGGACGGGCAGGCTTTCGAGTCTTCTCAATTGTCGTTCAGGCAGTGTTGCGAATTGATCACCGAAGAAATCGCGTCGATCGCGGAGCAATCAGCGACTTTCAGCAACGGCCTTCGAGTTCCAGCCGAAAACACTACGCCCGGCAGCGACGATCATGGCTGACACTGTGGCTCCGGTTCCGGACACGATCAGCAAGCCAGCGACAAGCGTCTTCGGCTCGACAGTTCCCGGCTGCAGGGCCAGCGAAACCGCCGACACGGCCATTGCCGGCAGCAGCGAACACGCAAAGCAGCTCAGCGTGATGCTCGGCCCTGTTTTGAGCAGCGTCGGCCAGGGCAGCCCCTGCAGCATCGCCGTCAGGACGACGGTCAGGCCGAGCAGCAATCCGGGATGCAGTCCTCCGACACAGTCGATTGCCAGTCCGTAAACCGCCGCCGTGATGATTCCGATCGTCCGATCAGGCAACGCCGCCAGCCAGGGCAGCAGCAACCAGAGAATGGCGCCGCCAGTCATCGGTAACCCGTCTGCAGCGACACGCCCCGCCTCGCTCGGCAGCACAAGCTGCATGGCCAGAAGTAAGTAACCACAGCAGAGGAGACAAACCGCTCGCGTCATCGCTGCCCCAGTAATCGGTCCGGATTGACGCCTGGCACCACAACCTGCACCTTGCGGAGCCGGCTCAGATCAGCCGCCGGTTCAACACCGATCTCCCAGTGCAACGCGCCGGGCTCAAGCGTCGCCGTCGTCACGAACCCAAACAACATTGGCATTTCTGAGGTCGAATCAATCGCCGAGTAAACGGCGTCGCCGACTTCCACAGCCGACTGTGCTCCGACTTCGGCGAGCCGGCACAGCCCGTCGCCGGTCCCTTCGAGGATTCCGGTGCCGGCGAACTCCAGACCGCGAGCCTCGTCGCGAGTGACCATCGCCTGTGCACGAAACGTTGGAGCCGTCAGGAGTTCCAGCGAACTCGTCCAGCGCCCGGCATCAACAATCCGACCGACGACGCAGCGTCCCGCAAAAACCGGCAAGCCGGATGTCAGCGATTGATCAAACCCGGCATCGATGGCAACGTCAGCTCCGTCGAGAATCCACTGGTCACTGGCCAGCCCGTCCGACGATCCCTGATCGAGCAATCGCTGCCCTTTCCAGACGGCAACGAGTTCCGCGCCCAGCACGCGTGCCTCGATCGCCCGTTCGACAATGAGCGGTGAAAGACTGTTCGAGGCAAACGGCGATGGCCCGTTTCTGTGCAGCGAGTCGATTTCGTTCCGCAACGACTTCGTCTGCAACTGAGCCCGCCGGGCTGCCAGACTCGTCGCCGCCAGTTCCGCCTGTAGCTGGTCGATCTCGCGATCCCGAGCCGCCAGCTCGGCAGAGACCAGTGACCGAGTTTGAGTTCTCAACCAGTCCGAGCCGCTCTGAGCAACCCGCTGCCCCGGAACCAGCGCTGCCCGCACGAGGTCGCGCAGCGAAGCAACCGCCGACTCGGGCAACACCGCCAGCACCACAGCGAACAGCAGACATCCTGCCGCCGCTTTGAATGCCGAACTGTGCGATCCCGAGTCCATTGATGCTTCCTGACCGCACCTCGATATGCCGAGGGCTCACTGACCAACGAATGCCACGAATCCCACGAATACAGACCTCAATCTTCGAGACATTCGCACGATTCGTTGGCCGCCTGAAACAAGCGGCGATTGAGAACTTCCCTGTAGTGGACGAGGTTACGAGTCCCGTCGCCTCCCTGTAGTGGACGAGGTCACGAGTCCCGTCGCCTCAGGACTCGTGACCTCGTCCACGACAACAGATCTGTCGTCAGTTGCCGCACGCCTTACGCCGCCCGTTCGCCGGTATCAAAGCGGTCCTGCCACTGCGAGAGATGTTCGAGACAGATCGCCGCACCGCGGGCGACCGTGTTGAGTGGTTCGTCGGCAACTCGGACCGGGATACCAAGCTGCTCGTGAAACAGCCGGTCGATGCCGCGCAGCAACGCTCCGCCGCCAGTGATCACCATGCCGGTATCGACGATGTCGGCGACGAGTTCCGGCTTGCAGCGTTCGATGACCGTCTTCGCGCAGCCAACGATGGCTTCCAGCGTTGGCTTCAGACCTTCGCGAACTTCTTCACTGGTCACGACGGCCTTGCGTGGCACACCGCTGATCGTGTCGAGCCCCCGGACTTCGCTCGTCAGTTCCTGTTCGAGCGGGTAAGCACTGCCCAGCCGCAGCTTGATCTGCTCAGCCGTCTGCGTCCCGATCTTCAACGAGAAGTGCTGTTTCATGTACTCGACGATCGCCTCGTCGAATTCGTCGCCAGCCACGCGGACCGATTCACTGACGACGATCTCGCCCAGGCTCAGAATCGCGACGTCCGAGGTCCCGCCGCCAATATCGCAGACCATGCTCGCGATCGGTTCCGAAATCGGCAGCCCCGCTCCGATCCCCGCCGCGCGAGATTCCTCGATCAGATAAACCCGCCCCGCTCCGGCGCGTTCGGCGCTGTTGAAAACGGCTCGCTTTTCGACCGGTGTGATCCCGCCCGGCACCGCGATGACAACACGCGGCCGCAGCCCGCGAACGTGCCGGCTGGCTTTCTCGATGAAATAGCGAAGCATCGCCTCGCACAGTTCGAAGTCAGTGATGACTCCGTCCTTGAGCGGTCGGACGGCGGTGATGTTTTCCGGCGTGCGGCCGAGCATCTGTTTAGCCAGCTTGCCGACCGCCGCCCCGCGACCCATGACCCGACGCGTGCCCTTCTGGAGCGCAACGACAGACGGCTCGTTCAGGACGATTCCTTCCCCCTGAACGATGACGAGCGTATTTGCCGTGCCGAGATCAATGGCGAGATCCGGGCACAGTCGCTGACGCATCCAGTTGAACATGCGCCGCCAGCCATCCCTGGTGCGAGTCGTTTTGTCAGAAAATCCTCAGTCTCCGGTCGCGCAGCATCCCGCCACGCCCGAAGAGCCTCGATTTCTACTGCCAACCCCAAAACCACAGCAAGACGAGGTCCCGACAGACTTCAGCGACGTCGAAAAGCAGAAAGGACCTGCCGCCATGTGGCTGCAAGTCCTTTGAGAATCGAAGAAGTTGCGAGAGGGGGGACTCGAACCCCCACGTCCGTAGGACACTGGATCCTAAATCCAGCGCGTCTGCCAATTCCGCCACTCTCGCAGGTTGCGATTTGACATCGCCATGCACGGCGTATTGCTGCGCCCAGCTTGGGCAAGACCCGAAAGGCGCGGAGATTACCGGACGCGAATCCCTGGCGACAATCACCCAGCGCGGGCTTGTCGCTCAATTGCCGCAGAATTCGCCGATTTCCGAAGGGCAAACCGTTCGTTGCAAACGTTTCGGGGGTGCATAACACTCCCCGACCTGTCAGCGAGCCGAGGCGCGAACCGAGCCCGACCGCTGCCGCTCCTGCTGTTTCCGGGCTCGAACTGCCGTCGATTGGCCCGCTTGAAACTCCGCCTCCGGCGACTCAAAACCGACGAAAGAACTCCGCGATGCCCCGTTACGACGCCGAACGCGCTCGAATTACCGAAGCGAAATGGCAGCAGTACTGGAAAGACAACAAGACCTTCGAGACCGGCAGCTTCGAGCCCGGCAAAGACAAGCTGTACGCGCTCGACATGTTCCCGTACCCGTCCGGCTCCGGCCTGCACGTCGGGCATCCGGAAGGCTACACGGCGACGGACATCGTCTGCCGCTACGCTCGAATGCAGGGCAAGCAGGTGCTGCATCCCATGGGCTGGGACGCGTTCGGCCTGCCCGCGGAAGAGCACGCGATTAAGACCGGCACGCATCCGTCGGTCACGACTTACAAGAACATCGACACGTTCCGTCGGCAGTTGCAGATGCTCGGTTTCAGTTACGACTGGAGCCGCGAGTTCGCGACGACTGACGAGGACTACTACCGCTGGACGCAGTGGATCTTCCTGCAGCTCTTCGACACCTGGTACGACGCCGACTGCGAATGGACCGGCCCGGACGGGAAGGCTCGCACCGGTCGAGGTCGTCCGATCTCCGAGCTGCCGATTCCCGACGCCATCGCTGCTGACGGCAAAGAAGCCATTCGCCGCTACCAGGACAGCAAGCGGCTCGCGTACCAGAACGAAGCTCCCGTCAACTGGTGTCCGGCTCTGGGGACGGTGCTGGCCAACGAGGAAGTCAAGGACGGCAAGAGCGAACGAGGTGACCATCCAGTCGAACGCGTACTGCTCCGCCAGTGGATGCTCCGTATCACCGCTTACGGCGACCGTCTCTTGAGCGAACTCGACGACCTGAGCTGGTCGGAATCGATCAAGGACATGCAGCGCAACTGGATCGGTCGATCGACGGGTGCTGAAGTCGATTTCTTTGTTGGCCAGGCGAGCCGAGGGTGTCAGCCCTCTGGTTCCGAACATTCCGGAGACGAGAGCACGGCAAACGCCGGTCAACCGAGAGCTAACGCCCCCGGCTCGCCTTTGAATGGATCATTCGATGACTGGAAAGCCGCCCGCGCAACAACCGGCTTCCCCGAGAATCCCGGCGACGACGTGCTGCGTGTTTACACGACCCGCCCCGACACGCTTTACGGAGCGACCTATATGGTCATCGCTCCGGAGCATCCGCTGGTCGGTCGCCTCACGACAGCCGATCAGAAAGCCGCCGTCGATGCTTACGTACGGCAGGCGTCGCTGAAGAGCGATCTCGATCGCACGGACCTCGCGAAGGACAAGACCGGCGTCTTCACCGGCAGCTACGCGATCAACCCGGTCAATGGCGAGCAAGTCCCGATCTGGGTCGCTGACTACGTGCTGATCAGCTACGGCACTGGTGCCATCATGGCCGTCCCGGCGCACGATGATCGTGACTGGGAGTTTGCGAAGCAGTTCGAGATTCCGATCATTACTGTCGTTGCACCGGCAGGTGCAGAGAATCTCACACAAAGGCACGAAGGCACAAAGGGAGGGGACGACGAGCAGAATCTTCGTGCCTTCGTGCCTTCGTGTGAGCCCTCCGAGGTCTTCACCGAAAAAGGCGTCGCCGTTAACTCGGGAGACTACGACGGAACTCCGACTGACGAATTCAAAGCTCGTATCACCGCCGACCTGAATGCCGCCGGGCTCGCGAAAGGCGCCGTCAATTACAAGCTCCGAGACTGGCTGTTCTCGCGGCAGCGGTACTGGGGTGAGCCGTTTCCGATCTGGCACGAACTCGACGCCGACGGAAATCAGACCGGGCTGATGCGCGTCGACGAGGCGTCCGAACTGCCGGTCGTGCTGCCGGAGATGGAGGACTTCAAACCGACCGGCTCGCCCGACCCGATGCTCAGCAAGGCGCCGGACGAGTGGCTCTACAAGACCGCCGAGGACGGCACGCGGCTCAAACGCGAAACCAACACGATGCCGCAGTGGGCGGGTTCGTGCTGGTACTACCTGCGGTTCGCCGATCCGAAGAACGGCGAGCACTTCATCGACCCCGAAGTCGAACGCGGCTGGCTGCCGGTCGACCTGTACGTCGGCGGTGCCGAGCACGCCGTGCTGCACTTGTTGTACTCGCGGTTCTGGCACAAGGTCCTGTTCGACCGCGGACACGTCCACACCTGCGAGCCGTTCCAGAAGCTCGTCAACCAGGGCATGATCCTCGGCGAAACAACCTACTACGTGAATCAACGAATTGAAGGCGTCGGCGCTGGCGAATACGTATCCGTCTCTGACAGGAACCGCGAAACGACTGTCCGAGATGGGTTGTGGCTCGACGCCCATCGCGCGGGCAAATCAGAAAGTGAATTGGAAGAGATTCGGAAAGCACATCCTGGTGGCCCATATCATCTGATCCCCATTCCGGTCGAAGAGGTTGTGCCACGAAGTGGTAAGTTTTACTGGACACACGACGGGACTGAGTATGAGCTCGAATCTCGTTCCGAGAAGATGTCGAAGTCGCGCGGCAACGTGATCAACCCGGACGACGTCGTGAAGGATTACGGTGCCGACTCGCTGCGCATGTACGAGATGTTCATGGGCCCGCTGGAGCAGGTGAAGCCGTGGAGCATGAAGGGCGTCGAGGGCGTTTACCGGTTCCTCGCCCGTGCCTGGCGAATGATCACGGACGAAGACGCCGAGACCGTGCAGCTCAACCCGGCCATCCAGGACGAGTCGCTGAACGAGGACCAGGAACGGCTGCTGCACAAGACGATCAAAGCCGTCACGGAAGACATCGAGAAGATGTCGTTCAACACGGCGATCAGTCGCATGATGGAGTTCTGCAACGAGATGACGCCGCTCGACGTCCGCCCGCGCGCGGCCATCGAACCCTTCGTCCTGCTGCTGAGCCCCTTCGCCCCGCACATCGCCGAGGAACTCTGGGAGCTGCTCGGCCACGAATCGACGCTGGCTTACGAAGCCTGGCCGACGTTCGACGAGTCGAAGATCGCCGAGTCCGAAATCGAAATCCCCGTCCAGGTGCTCGGCAAACTGCGAGCGAAAATCAAAGTCCCCGCCGACGCCGACAACGCCACGATCGAAGCCGCCGCCAAAGCTGACCCAACGATCGCAAAGCAGCTCGAAGGCAAACAGATCATCAAGGTGATCGTCGTTCCCGGTCGCCTGGTGAACTTCGTCGCGAAGTGACAGCGAACCACGATTGAGTAACGGGGCAGATCCTCAGCCGCGAATGCGGCGAAATCAGTAAACGTAAGAATAGCGACTCAGAGCCGCGAAGCGGCGACAGCAGGCAGCGTGCGCGACCTGGTGTCGCCGCTTCGCGGCTTTGATTTGATGGCGTTCCGGATCCCACGGCTGACGCCGTGGGCTACATGCTGTCGCGGCTTCGCCGCTGAACGCTTCACAACATCAAGGCGTGCAGATCAACGACAAGTGTGGGTTCCTGCAATGACCCGCCAGCCGACTGGGCCGCTGGCGAGGCAAACGTGGTCACTGAGACGGCACTGGCTCGCCCTTACTCGTCTTTCGCTTCTCACCACGGAAGGTCTGGATCAGGTTCAGGATTCCCGAGGTTGTCTTCTCGACGTCGGGTTTTCCACTGGGCTCGGCGGTCAGGCCGTTGATCAGGTTGCCGATGGCGCCTTCGACGGTTGCTGGTTGAGAACTGTCTGCTGGATCGAGCAGGCGGCTGGCGAGTTCGTCGAGCAGGTCGCGGCCTTCGGGGAAGTTGAGCTGTGGGTTGTCCAGCGTGCCGGTCAGGCGGAATTCGAGCGGTGCCTCGGTCAGGCGGCGAACGACGGGGATCGATCGTGTCAGATCCGGCGGGAGCGAGACGAGAACGACGAGGTCGAGCTGCTCGTCGAGGCCCACGCGGCCGCTCGTGCGGATGATGAGATCGCGCGACAGCTCGGGCAAGACGATTGCCAGGCCGTCGTGATAGACGCCGCCGTCGCGGTACTCGAAGTCGACGACGGTATCCTCGAAGACCTGCACCAGCTGGGCTCGCTGGCCGCCGGTCAGTTGAGCGACCAGGTCGGCGATCTGAGCGAGCAGCGGATTCCGCAGGCCGGTTTCCACACGGTGCAGCGTGACGCGGCCAGCGATGGCGGTAGCCTTGGCGCGAGCCTCTGGATCGGACTCGTCGACCGGGATGCGAAACTCACTGACGTCGAGCGAGAACTCGCCGGTGACCGACGCCGAATCGGCCAGCAGCGGCGCGATGAACTGCAGGCCCTGCTGGCAGGCTTCCGGCGTGAGCGTCACGCGGTCCATCAGCAGCGTCGGCTCAGCGACGAACTGCCGTCCGCTCGGCGTCGATTCCAGACGCAGCGTCGTCGTGAGATTGTCGACGTGGATCAGTGGCTCGGCAGACTGCGGCGTTCGGACGATCACTTCGGCCCGATTGATCTCGGCCGTCAGAGTTGCCCGGCCCGGAGTTCCTTTAGTTTCCGGTTCGTCGTCGAGCGACTCGTCGGGCGGCGCGACGGTCACTTCGAGGAATGGACGGTCGAGCCGAATCGTGCCGAGGTCCGGCGACGCCGACAGCAGGTCGATCACAGAGAACTGCGTCTCGGCCTGGGGAACCCGCAATCGCAGGCTGCCGTCCGTGCGAGCGAGTTCTGTGGTCTCGGCAAACACCGGCGAGAGCCAGCCGGCCGAAGCAGATCCGATCGACGCCTGCAGTTCTCTCGTCGCGAGTGCCCGGTTCGCGATCGTGTTCCGCAACGGCGTTGCCGCGATGATCGCCGGCAGCAGTGCCACGACGAGCAGTCCGAGGCCCGTACCCGATAACAGGAGTCGTTTCCGGCCACCTGGTCGACGGACAGCTGGCGTCTCTCGCGATTGCTTCTGCGTTTCTGAAGTCATCGTTACGGTACTCAATCGAATGAGTTTTCTTTTGGGCGTGGAAATTCGACCGTAGCTACCGTCGCCAGACGGTGGGACTCCACGCTCTGGCGAGCGTAGCTACTGAGTTTCCAACCTGCCCCGGTTCCGGCGGCCCACTGATCGTTCTTCTTTCGGGGCCGAAATTGTACATCGCAGTGACGGCAGGCAGACAGCCGTCGCTTCGTCATCCACCAACTCTCTGTTTGGATTTCAAAATGCCGTTTCGATTTCATGTTGCGATAATCGCTGGCCTGCTGCTTGGTTTTTCTTCCCGCCTCGACGCTGCTCATAAGGTCGTCATGCAGGGCAACGGGAAGCTGGCGATTGTTGACGCGAGTGGCTCGGTTGAGTGGGAGATGGAGTGGGGCGGGATTCACGACATCCATGTGCTGCCGAACGGGCACATCATGGTGCAGGAACGGATGCGGAAGGTCGTCGAGATTGATCCGGCGACGAAGCAGGTTGTCTGGTCGTACGACTCGTCGCAGCAGAACGGCAATGCCGGGAAGAAGATCGAAGTCCACGCGTTTCAGCCGCTGCCGAACGGTCGCATCATGATTGCCGAGTCAGGACCGGCGCGGATTATCGAGATCAACCGCGATGGCAAACTGCTGCATGAAGTCAAACTGCAGGTCGCGAATCCGCATCCGCACCGAGACACGCGGCTCGTGCGGAAGCTCGACAACGGCAACTACCTGGTGTGCCAGGAAGGGGACGGCGTTGTCCGCGAGTACGACGGTCAGTCAGGGAAGATCGTCTGGGACTACCCCGTGCCGCTGTTCGGCAAAGCCCCAGCCGGCGGCCACGGTCCCGAGGCGTTCGGCAATCAGGCCTTCGCAGCGGTCCGGCTGAAGAACGGCAACACGCTGATCGCGACCGGCAACGGACACAGCGTTCTGGAAGTCTCGCCGGAGAAGAAGGTCGTCTGGCAGATCCATCAGAACGACCTGCCGGGCATCACGCTCGCATGGGTAACAACGCTCGAAGTCCTGCCGAACGGACACTACGTGATCGGCAACTGCCACGCCGGCCCGGACAACCCGCTGCTGATCGAAATCGCCCCAAAGACGAAGAAGGTCGTCTGGCAGTTCGACCGCTTCGACCTGTTCGGAAACTCGGCCCCGAACTCGCAACTGCTGAACGTCAAGGGCGACGTTATTCGGTAGCAGTTCTGCGTTGGAACGTCTCGAAAATGACTTCCCGATTTAGTGGAACGGCGCAAGCCGTCCGGTCGTCGCCACCAGCACTCGACCGGAGGGCTTGCGCCCTGCCGCTACAAATCGTGTCGGGAAGTTGTTTCAGACAGGTTTCGTAGTGACGACGCAGGATGCCGCGGTTCGACGACGGACAGCAGCGCGGCGACGAGGCAGGTTGTTGCTGAGACGGCGTTGATGTTCTTCGACCACTCGTGCAGGCCGTGAAACTCGCCGGGGAAAATGCCGTCCTTGCGGAGCATCATGGCTTCCAGTGGCAGGTAAATCCGCAGGTAGTCGTACGTCATGATCAGCAGCGTCAGGACGCCCGATGCGGCAACGAAAGCAAGTCTGCTTTGCTCTTGGATCTGGCCGCCTGCACTGAAGCCATTCTGTCTCGTCGTCTTATCTATATCGGTTGCACGCAGCTCACCATGGTTCTATTGACACTGCCCCGTCCGTTGTCTAGTATTTTTCCGTCTTGAGTGTACGGCCTTGGGTGCTCCGCAACATATCGCTCGTGTGCGAGGCCGACACGTCTTCGATTTCACTTCAACAGGAGGATTACGATGCAACGATTTTCAACTTCAGCGATGGCGCTTTGGGCGGCCAGTGTCGGAGCGGTAATTGGATTGCTCGTCACCAGCCCCTCATCACCGAAACATCTCTCTGCTGCGGAATTAAGCGAAGTAAGTGGCGCATACAGCTGGTTCTCCCAGTGCACAGTTACGGGGGGCTGCCGTTGCGACGGAGTGCCGTCACCTGCACCTACGGGATCACTGCCTTGTGATAGTTGTGTGACAGTCGATAGTGTCTGCGGGTACTGTACAGGAACTGCGTCTCTGGGGTCCTGCTCAACTAGCCTTTTCGCAATGTGTATGTCTACTCCCGTTAGTTGCGGGAACTACGTCGTCAATGGACGGTGTCAAGCAGGTGGCGGTTTATGTCTCGCAGCCATTAATCCGTACTGGACGGGACTGTGCGCTTCGGGCACCATGTGCTACGCAATGTAGAACTTATCGACACCGGAAGTGTCAGGTGTTTCTTGTTGCGGCCGGCACGCACGCCGGCCCACTGTTCTTTGTAGACTGCGCAGTTGCTCTCTTTTTGGCTTCCCAGTATTTCGGGCGAGCTTCTGCGAATGTGTCCGTCCGTCTATTGGGATCGCAGTGCTTCCGGCCTGTCTGTGGTCTTCCTCTTAACGCGGACGGCCAGAGCGGTCGTAAATCGGCGCATGCTGATCTGCAGTGTGCTGTTGCTATAAATGAGGACCAGTCATGTATCCAGCTTGGCTTCTCGTTGCCGTTTCGGTGATGCAGCCGCAGACTGATGGCCAGCCTGACGAAGCTCAATCGATAGTGGCTCACATGTTTGCGCAGAATCATTCGGTGCAGACTGTCACCGCAAAGTTTCAATCCAGGATGTGGATGCTGCCGCAACTTGATGCTGATCCGTCAGAGGCCATGCTGGCGGCGTGGCAGGGAACTGTCACAGCGGAGCTCCCCAATAAATGGCGTGTAATGTATCGAACACTCGACCCTTCTCTTTTTGACATGCCGGCTGAGGCTGCAGGGATTGATGAAGACGAAGTGAATGGCTTTATTCTTGACGAGGGAAAGCTCACAGTGCTGGAGATGATGCCTGATGGTGTCCCCGTTGCCACACTTCAGAGTGATCATTCGGCACGTCTGAATTCTGAGCCTTACATTGGCCTCTTCTTAAATATGTCAATGATGCATGCTTGGGAAGCTCAGGGCCGGTCTTATGAAGGCTGGACGGTCAATGCGCTGGAGAACGGACTAATCGAGCTGTCAGGTAAGCCGGGTGATCGAGACGTACCTACTTGGACTCTGGACCCTGGCAAGGGATTTGCCATGATCAAGAGCATTGGACGGTTCAATCCGCCCGCTCAGTATTCACAATATGCTGCACGCTCCGAAACACACTTTAACAGAGTCGAAGCTGTGCCTGGGATCTGGATAACTGAGTCGGGCGTCAGAGACCAGGTCATGAACGGTGTCAGCAACGTCAAATGCGAGTTTCGACTGCTCCCAGGAACTTTGGAAGTCAACAGGCCACTCCCGGGCGGAGTATTCGAGCCAGCTCTTGAGGACGGGACGCGGATAGTAGACCGGCTTACTAAGCGTTCCTACATGATTGGGGGTCGATCGGCACAGGAACGGCGTTTGCAGAAACTTGGTCAAGCGACTCCCATTTCTACTACGCGGACGGAGGACGGTGCCGCTTTGCCAACGCCGGGCGGGATATCTGCGACGAGCAGTGTCTGGAGCCAGCAGGTGTGGAAGGTTGTGTTCGCGGTCTGCGCGGTGGGCTTGGCCACAATCGGTGTTATTGTGTGGCGACGCCGCGGCGTCGGAGCTTGACTGAAGCCAGGGTTCAGGGAGTCTCTCGCAATGATTTCACTCTTCCTGATGGCGGGCCTGCTTACTGGAAGCCCCTCGTCGCCTGGTAGTCCTGTGGACGACGTTGGGTGCGGACAGGCGTGCTGTTATCTGCTCTTGCAGGAACTTGGCCATGACGTAACGTTGGATGAACTTGATTCCAGTTTCGGAACACTGGCAAATGGGCAGTCGGGGAGGGTTCTCTCACTCGAACAGATGCAGAAGGCTCTTCAGTTCCACGGTCTCGTGACTGAGGGGTATCGTCTGCGATGGTCGGATGTTGAGTCGGCAGGATGGCCAGCAATCCTGCATGTCGCAAAACGAGAAGATGTCGCGGGCCATTTCGTAGTTCTGACTCGGCGAGATGGAGAACTGGTTGTCTTGGATCCAGTCTTGAACGCACCTGTGCGAGTTTCCGACCCGTCAATACGCCGACGACTTTCCGAGGCTTTTTCCGGGTACGTGCTAATGCCCGCGAATAGTCGCAGTGCTTTCGTGTCTTCGCAAACGTTGGCACTCGGAGTAGCGCTGACCCTGCTTCTTGGTACCGGTGCCGTAGCGGTATTTCGGCGTCGTAAGCCAGCCATCGAATCCACCTGAGGCGTATGCATCATGGCTGTAAATCGACGAATGCGCTGGATGTCGCCGTTCTTTCTGGCCGTATTCACATTGGCTATCGTATGCGTCTCGGTCGGTGGCACTGTGGTCTACCTCAACGTCTCGCAAGGCGATGTTGCTGAACCTGTGACATCGCGTGCCGTTGAAGTCGCGAGTGGGTTACGCACACTGCAGTTTCCGGAGGGACTCAGCGTCGATTTAGGCCGAGTATCACCCGGTACCCGGATCGACTTCAAGGTACCGATTGCGAATCGTTCAGAAACGTCATTCGTACTGTCTGACTTGGTCCTGTTTACGCCGTGCTGTACTCAGGCAAAGCCAGTCAGTGTCGAAACACTCACGTCAGGGATGACTGGAAGTCTGAAGTTTGTTGCGCCCGTCTCTGAAAAGCCAGGTCCTACAGAGATTCTGGTCCCGATGACGCTCAAAAACACACAACGGGACGAGAAACCTCTGTTTACAGTGCGAGTGAAATACACAGTGGAAAGCCTCGGTCTCGGAGGGTGGTCCGTTCCTGCAGTTGAATTTGGAAAAGTATGGTCCGGGGCAATGGCGCCGCGTGAATCACGTATCGAGTATTCGCTGAGTCCGTATCAGTGTGAGCCTACTGTAAAGTTTTCCGTGAATGAGGTTTCAAAGCTTGCAGGTGCTGTCAGTATCGAGGCCGGTGATCCGCGTCAGGAAGCGGGCTCGTCAGGCGAGGTTACGTACATTTTTCCCGTAAAGATCACGCTTACGTCGAAGTTGTTGCCCCGAAGCGGTGAAGCAGTCGTCGTTGCGCGGAGTCCAATTGGTGAGCAAGCGATTCCGGTTCGCTGGAAAGTCGTTGATGAGTTCCTCACCTCGCCGGAGAACACTGTGCTACTGTTTGAAGAGACGCCCGAAGAGTCGACCTATCAATGCGTAATTCGGCATTGGGAGGGCAAACCGTTTCGCGTCGTTCGGGCAGAAAGCAGCAATGATGCAGTGACGCTACTGCCTGTAACGGACGAAGGAACGGCGGCTTGCGTGCGATTGCGTCGAAACGCGAGCGTGGATGACGCAAGAAGCGGTACTGTAAGCGTGCGCATAAAGTTGGAATCTACTGAAGTACGGGAACTCGAAATCCCATGGAAGATCGTCAGACTGCAATCCGCCGCGGAATGACTCTCGTCGAAGTCCTCACCGTGCTCGCAGTCACAGGCATGCTGGTGAGTATTCTGGTTCCGGCGGTTCAGCGAGCGCGCGAATCGGCTCGCGTTTCGCAGTGTCGTAACAATCTCCGTCAGATCGGGCTTGCTCTGCACAACTACCAGACGGCGTGGTCTACGTTTCCTCCCGGCTATCTTGGTCCGATCCCCCGGGACGCTCCCGTCGCGTTCTATGCCGACCGGTTTTCGCCGCATAGTCGACTGCTGCCGTACCTTGATGCAGAGCCCATCTACCAGCGAATTGACTTTGGCAACTATCCGTTTCCGGCACAGCAGCCGGAACTGTATTCGTCCGGCCAGATTCCCGATGTGGCGGTGCTGCTGTGTCCGAGTGATTCTGGTGGCCAGCCCGGAGGATGCTCGTACCCGATGTCGATGGGGCCCATTCCTGTCGCCAGCGCGGTTCACCAGAGCAGCGGCGCATTTCCCGCACTGGACGCGCTGAGTCCGTCTGCATTCACCGACGGGTTGTCCAACACGATTGGGTTCAGTGAAAAACTTGTCGGGAGCCGGGACGGAACATCGGCACTCCGGGATGCTGCTGTTCTCCCTGTCGCGTCGAACTCAAACCCATCATTCTGGGTGAGCACCTGCTCCACGATATCTCCTCCTGTCAGTGGCTGGGACGCTGACCAGGGACGCACATGGCTGGATTCGACGCACAATTACTTCAATGAGATCGTTCCGCCGAATTCGCCGATTCCCGACTGTCGACCGGACGGACACTCCAGAGAATTCGGCCTGCATTCGGCTCGCAGCAGCCACGACGGATTCGTTAACGGCCTGATGATGGACGGGGCCACACGCAGCTTTTCATCCACGATCGACACGCAAATCTGGTGGGCTGCAGGCACTCGAGCATCAGGTGATGCCGTGAGTTTTTGAGGCCGCCTGGTCACGCGCAGACGATTCGCACCGGACACGCCGGCGTCACTGTTCAACGCTGCTCAATTCTCATTGGTGATTCGTCGCGGCTCGACGACGGACAGCAGTGCTGCGACAAGGCAGGTGGTTGCTGAGACGGCGTTGATGTTTTTTGACCACTCGTGCAGCGAGTGGAACTCGCCGGGGAAGATCCCGTCGTCGCGGAGCATCATGGCTTCCAGCGGCAGGTAAATCTGCAAGTAGTCGTACGTCATGATCAGCAGCGTCAGGACGCCGAACGCGGCGGTGATTGTCAGCCGGCGATGCGAGGGAGCATTCTGTTTCGAGCAACGCAGCAGGATGCTCGACAGCGTTCCGATTCCGACCAGCGTGAAGCCGAACAGGTAGTAGGGGGGGAATCGCAACGTGACTAACAGGTTCTTCGTCGGCTGATCGATCTCAGGCGACATGACTTCGAGCACGCCAGCGACGACGAACAGAGCCGCGGCGCCCAGCCAGGCACACAGGCAAAACCGCATCGCGATCCAGAGGCAACGATTCATGGGAACGTCTCAATAGAAGTGGCGATCGTCGCAAACATTTTCGGTGATCCACGCCCGCGTTCTGCGCGAACGCGGCTACGCCGAAATTCACCGCGGGTTTCACTTTGAATAACAGGCAGCTCAAACGCTGCGACGGACGATGACGCGATTTCCGGTGACGTCAACCACTTCGATCGGCGTGCCCGGATCCAGGAAATCACCTTCCGCGACAACGTCGACCAGTTTGCCGCCGATGCGGGCGCGTCCCGACGGGCGAAGCGTTGTGAAGGCTTCACCGGCCTGGCCGATCAGCCCGGCGTCCTGCTCGATAGCGGCGGTTCTTGATGATCGACCGGAAACCGCCGGATCAAGTTTCGGTCCGCCGGCAGTTTCGTGAGCCGGAGTCAGAATCAGATTCCGCAAGCCGGGAATCCTGGGCATGAAGTGACTCAGGAAGATCCCGCCGATAACGACACACACGATCGCGCTGCTGAGCGTGCCCAGCGACCAGCTGAACGTTGTGAATTCCTCGGCACTGTGAGGGATCACGAACGTCTGGCTGGCCAGGACCAGCGAGCAAATGATCGCCAGCCCGCCAGCGAGGCCGAACACTCCGAATCCAGGGATGACGAAAATCTCGATGGCAACCAGCACGGCTCCGAAAACGAACAGCACGATTTCAAGCCAGTCCGCTGTTCCGCCGAGGAAACGGCTCCAGAAAAACAGCGAGAAGCACAGTGCCGCTCCGATGCCGAAGAAGCCCGATGTTGTATGAACTTCCAGATAGATGCAGAAGAAGCCGACCAGAATCAGCAGAAACGCAGCGCCGGGCGACTTCAGAATCGTGACCAGCGTATCGACCCAGGTCTGCTTTGCGGCGGGGACGACTTCTTCCTGAGGGATTGCGAGTCTCTGTTTGAGATCGTCGAAGCCCGCCACGGGCTCACCGGCGATCTTGAGTTCATGAGCCCGTCGGCCATTGAGCGTCAGCAGATTGTTCTCTCGAGATTCCGCGACCAGCGGCCCTTTGACCCATTCTCCGCCAGCCGCGTCGATCTCGGCTTCGGACAGGTACCACACGCGGCCGTTCTCTGCATGAGTCGCCTGAAAAACTTTCAGATCCTTGTCGGCCATGGCTTCAGCGAGTGCTGGCGGCCGGTTTTTACGTTCGGCCAGAATCTTCAGGGTCTCGCGCAGTTTGCTGAGCACCTTTTCGTCAGCACGCTCGAATGCTTCGCCGGGACGGATTTCGATCGGTCCTGCGTCGCCAATCGTCGCATCCGGGTGCAGATAGATCTCGTCACACCCCAACGCGATGATCGCCGCACCACTGAGAGCGTGATCGGGAATGTAGGCCACTGTGCGGTGCTGCTTCGGGTCGAGCAGTGAGATCTCATCCGCGAGCTGCTCACTGTTGAGCAGATACCCGCCGGGCGATTCGATCTCGAAGATGATCAGGTTCGTGCGATCGGCGACGGCACGGCGAATTTCCCGAGACGCGAACTCATGCAGAATGGGATCGATGATGCCCTCGAGCTTGATCAGCTTCACCTTCAGTTCATCACCGCCGGTCGCGTCTTCCCGCAGATACATCCGCTCGAACCCGTAAACGTCCGCCAGGTCGACGCGATCTTCGACGGTCTGTTCAACGAAGATGTCGAGTGACCGGGCGCGGCGGCCGGACAGCAGAAGCACGTCGCCTTTCTCTTTAAAGGTCTCGACGGCGAGGATCGCGACGTTGCTCTCCTGCAGAGTGCGGAGTTCCTCGTCCGTGACGACGCGGGTTTCCGCTGCGGCGTCGGGAGTTGGTTCGAGTTTGATCTTGTGCAGCACTCGCGTCGGGTCGACGAACCCGGTCGCCAGGGCAGCGTTCACGCGGCGGTTGTGCCGCTTCTCGACCATGTTGATGACCGACAGCCGTTCGTCATCGTCGAGCGGCTTGCCACGGCCAATGTCACCGAACTCGGCATCCGGATGCATGACGACCTCGCTGCAGGCCAGCGCGAGAATTGCCACGTAGCCATCGACCGGTCGTTCGTCGTGCTTGTCGATCCAGGCGACGGTGCGGACCTGCGGATACGACGTTGAAGTCAGCTCTTTGGCCAGATCGCGAACCTGCCCGAACATGCTGATGCCCGGCTGCAGGTCGAGAATCAGAATCGCGTCGCGCTGTTCCTGCTCGGCCTGGTGCTGCAGTTTGACCAGCGTGTTGCGTACGCGTGTGAACACGGCTTCGTTGACCGGGCTGCTCACCGTGATGTAGCGAGCGACCGGGTCGGCAGGTTCCGGTCGAGTCTCAGCGGCAGCGTCCGCAGCGGCCTGCTGTTCAGCGACGGCTTCGGCGGCAGGTTCGGATGTTTCCGGAGAAGCATCCTGAGCGGCAGCGGAGGCAAGACTGCCGATCGCGACCAGAAGCACGAGAAGAAATGTCGATGGTTGACTGGTCATTGCTGGCCCTTCCGGCCTGACGGGACAAGTCCGATACAGATTCAGAAATGACCGCTGCGGGAATTCAGCACGCAGGCAATCACAGGACGAGGAGCCCGCCGAACGACTCACGATTCGACCGGATCCTTCGCCGCCGATTCTCCCGGTCGACCATCAGCCAGTGCAAGCGCGGCTCGGTCTGGACTGAATACGAACCGCAGGCTCGCAACGTCGCAACCGTCTTCGGGACGCAAGCCACCCGTCGGACATCCCATGTGTCTCCAGCGTTCTGAACAGGCTGGAAGAGCGAATCACACGTCGTAACGCATTCGGGCGAATCCGAATTCCCGTCAGGAGAGTTTCGCGATCGTTACGTGTTTCCCGTTTTGCGTCATTTACCAGTTCGGACCAAACGTGAGGCCGTCAGAGAACCGTATTGCCTCTGATTTGAATCTCCGCTTACAGTGGCTGGAGTTCTTAATCGACGAAAGTCCCGGTCCCTCATGGAATCTCGTGCGGGCAGGGCGAGCCCTTGATGACACGTTTTCCGAAGTTCCGCACTCCCGGATTCGGAGCCCCGCAGTGGCACTGACCGAAATCGATCGCAATCTGCTGAAACGCTGCCTGGCCGAAGAGCCCGGTGGGTGGAAGGACTTTGTCGATCGATTCATCGGCCTGTTCATTCATGTGATCGGCCACGTCGGTCATTCCCGCAGCGTGAAGCTGTCTTCCGACGACGTTGACGACCTGTGCGCCGAGATCTTCGTCACGCTGCTTGCTGACGACTTTGCCATTCTGAGGCGTTTTCGCGGCCAGAGTTCGCTGGCCACTTATCTCACGGTGATCGCCCGGCGAATTGTGGTGAAGGAAGTGTCACGACGACGCAACGCCGAGGCACTCGGCCATGTGAATGCTCACCAGTCGTCGCTCGACCAGGCACACGCGTCGTCCGCTCAGCATGTGCAGCGGATCGAGGATGCCGATCAGGTTGAGCTGATGCTGCGTGAGCTTCCCGAACGCGACGCCGACATTGTCCGCCAGTTTCATCTTGAAGGGCGTACTTACGGCGAGATCAGTTCGCGGCTGGGCATCCCGGAAAACACAATCGGACCGACGCTGTCGCGAGCCCGCAAAGTGCTCCGCAACGGTGCGACGAGTCACTGAGTTTCTTCCCGGTCCTGCCCTCCCGCTGCCCGGTCGTGTTCCCCCCCCCCCCCCCCCCCCCCCCCCCCCCCCCCCCCCGCCCCCCCCCCCCCCCCC
>Ga0070727_10000931_pt1 | contig 32630 bp, 23 predicted proteins | sample tdAd472_FD_66722 | JGI IMG/M metagenome (GOLD analysis project Ga0070727, IMG submission 66722) | Marine sediment microbial communities from the Atlantic coast under amendment with organic carbon and nitrate - tdAd47.2 | ecosystem: Environmental > Aquatic > Marine > Coastal > Sediment | place... | reverse complement strand
CTCGATGATCTCGGTGAAGGACTTCTCCATGTGCCGCGCCTGCTTCCATTCGTAGTCGGTGAACTGGAAGTGGAACTTCAATACGGGAATGCCCCATTTGTCGACCACGTCCGGGTCGATCTCGCAGTAGCTCATGTCGTTGGGAATCATCTCCCCGCGTCCCGCGAATCCGACATTGGCGCCGTAGCGCGCGCGGACTTCCTCCTTGATCTTGGCTCCGTAGCCCATGCGTCGCGCCGTGCCGTGGAACGACCCGGGCCGCGGCATTCCAAAGCCGCCGCCAAACTCGATGTGATAGCCGCGCGGGAAGCCGAGCTTCTCGTGATCCTTGTAGCCCCACCAGGGAGCGTAGAGGTGCGATCCGCCAAAGCCGTCGGTGTTGTATTTGGGCATCCCTTCGAGCGCGGGCACGTAGCCCGACAGTCCGAAGCCGACGGTGTCCATCAGGTTGCGGCCCACCTGGCCTGAACCGTTCGCGAGCCCGTTGGGGTGATGCTTCGATTTCGAGTTGAGCATGATCCGCGCCGTCTCACAGGTCGACGCGGCCAAGATCACCGCCTTCGCTCGAACCCGATGCTCCAGCCGCGTCTTGCGGTTGACGTAGATCACGCCGTCCGGCTTGCCGGAGGAATCCACTGACACTTCGCGGACCATCGCGTCGGTGACCAGCTTGAGTCCCTTCTCAATGGCGGGAAAGATCTCCACCTGGCTCGACGCATACGCGGAGGCGGTTTGGCAGCCGCGACCACATTGGCCGCAATAGTGGCAAGGGATGCGGTTGGGCAGTCCGTTGGTAACGATGGCTCGGCGGTTGGCGATAAAGGGAATGCCGAGGTCCTTGCCCGCTCGTCGCGCCAGGAGCTCGTGCACTTTCGGGGCCGGCGCATCTTGAAAGATGCCGTCCGGGGCCGAGGGAATCCCCTCGGTCGTACCCGTCACGCCAATGAAGCTCTCGGCCTTGTCGTAGTACTTGGAGAGCTCGTCGTAGCTCATGGGCCAGTTGACGCCGACGCCGTCGATCGAACGGGCCCGCATATCGAGATCGGAGAAGCGGAAAGACATCCGTCCGTAGTGATTCGTCCGGCCTCCCACGATGCGCGAGCGGAACCAACGGAAGTCCGTACCTTCCGCCGTCGTATAGGGCTCGCCGTCGAGTTCCCAGCCGCCGGAAGTCGTCGACATGAAGCCGAAAGGCTTGCCGTCGCCGAAGTAGGATTTCCCATGTTCGGTACCGCGGTGATCGTAGTCGGCGAACGTCTTGTGCTCTTTGAATTCCTCGGCGGGGTCCAGCGGCCCGCCCGCCTCCAGCAGCAGCACTTTGAGTCCGTGATCGGTCAAGACTCGCGAAGCGGTACCGCCTCCGGCGCCCGCTCCCACGACAACGGCGTCGAAGACTTCTTTTGAATCGATGAGGGCCATAGTTTGAGGTCGCACGACTTCCCGCCGCGCGCCGCTCATTGTAACGCGGAGACCTCAGCGCTGGTAGAAGAAGACCTCGTGCGGCGGAATATCCGGATCCGGGTCCTGCCAGCGTTCCACCGCGTCCGGTTCCCACCCTGGGACGGGGAACTTGTAGACCGCAACTCGAACGCCCGGGCGCAGGTCGCGCTCCAGTAGCGGAACGAGCGGCGGATACGACTCAGGCGTCAGGTAGGTCGTCAATACGTCCACGCTGCCGAAGTCGGCGTTGAGCAGATCCTGATTCAGGATGCGGGCGCGATCGGCGAGCCCGGCCTCCGCGATCCTGGCCCGGCTGCTCTCGATCAACTCCCGATCAATCTCATACCCTGTGGATTGAGCGCCTAGCGCCGCCGCGGCAACAACCACTCGGCCGTCCCCCGACCCTAGGTCGAAGTGAACCTCTCCTGGCTGCAAGCGAGTGAGCTTGAGCATCCGACGCACGGCTTCGTCCGGCGACGGCTCCCACACGGAGAGCAGCACCGGCTCGGAGACCTCTACGACGGCGGGGGGGTCCATGGGAGCGGCGCATCCGAGCAGCGCCGCCGCCGCTAACAAACATCGCATCATCGCTTGTAAAGGTAGACGGTGTGAGGCAGCCCGTCGATTTCGTTGGTCTCATCCATAGCCAGCGTCTCGTCCGCCTCCCATCCGGGAATCAGAAAGTCGTGTGAGACGACGCGCGCGCCGGGTTTGAGCTTCTTCTCGAGAAGCGGGCGCAGGCGGGCCAGAGCGCGCGGCAGCAGGTAAACCATGATCACGTCCGCCCTCTCGACATCAGCGGTATAGAGGTCGGCGGCGACGATCGTGGCCCGCTCGCCGAGTTCCATCTCTGCGATCTGGCGACGACTGCTCTCGACCAACTTGGGATCGAGTTCGTACCCGACGGCCTTGGCTTCGTGGTCGCGCGCGGCCAAGATTACGACACGTCCATCTCCAGAACCGAGATCGTAAACGACCTCGCCGGGCTCGATCTCCGCCGCCTCCAGCATCAGCCGCACCACGCTGACCGGCGTCGGATAGTACGGTGCGACGTTCCCGGCGGTGTCGCCGACCAACGGTTGTCGCTCCTGTGCGCCGGCCAGAGCCGCCAGGGCGACAACGAGGGCGGCGTGCCACGCGAATTTGCGCGCTCTCCGCATCTCTCGAATTATAGGGTCTGAGCGGCTCAAGATGATATCCTCAGGTGAACCCCTGAGACGGTTCAAGACCCAAGATGAACAGCAGCTTTACTGGCCAAGAGATCCCCACCGACAAGCTCTTCGTGCTCTACTATCCTCCCGCGATGGCGCACTATAGCTGGACGAAATCCGCCTACGCGGCCGCACGAGCGAGCGAAGCCGTGGACCACGTCCTCGATCAGCTTGCAAGCTTCCACCGGCGCTACGTGACCGGTCCGAATCTGATGCTTCACCTTCTGGTGGGATTGATCGGAATCGCGCTCTTGGGCTATTGGGGTTACGTCCTGGCGACCGGCTGGGAGCAAGCGAACTTCGTACAAGCTTTTATCGCTCCTTTCGCGGGAGTCACCTTGCTGCTGTTCGGCCGTCAGCGCTACAAGGCCTACAGCCAGCGCAAGACGCTCTGGGCCGACAGCGCCGAAGCCGACATCAGGTCTGAACTTGAAGAGATCCGCAAACTCAAGACCGAGCTGGCCGACGACCCTTCGGCCGACGACGCGGCCTCCATTTTGCGCCGCAAATGTCCGGAAGCCCTGTCCGAAATCGCTTTCCAGGGCCAGAACTTCCACGCCTTCACCTATCTCGACTTTGTCCTGTATCCGCAGCTGAAAAACCCTGTGGAAAAGGAAGAACTGCCGGCACAGCACAGCCTCAATCGAGATGCCTACTACGTAGGCGATACGGTCTTTGATTCGTGGCGAACTTTCCACCGTGACCGACGCGAGGTCATCGACCCGCGCTTCGTCGGATCCGGTGGAAAACGTGGCGTAATTTAGGCGTTCAAAACGGCGTGCTCGACGCACGTTTTTGTCTCTAGAATTCTCTGGTCTTGGGCTGTATGTCTCCGTACACTGGCGGCACATGCGCCCGTTTTTTCTTATCTTACGACCGAGGATTCCTAGACATGAAACAGTTCGTTTTGCTTTCCGTAGCGGCTATTTACGCCGCGGGAGCAGCATCCGCCGCGCCCATGTGTGCCACCGCGACGCTCGACACCTTCCTTGTGGGAGGGTTTGAGTGTGAAATTGACTCCGCCGTTTTCAGCAACTTCAGCTTCCAGCAACAAGGTGGGGGGACCGTCGACCATCTTGACGCCGACGAGATCACGGTCGACCCGCTTTCGGGCCTGAACGAAGTCGGATTGCGCTTCAGCGGCGATTTCGGCGTAGAGGGCGGCGCGGATGTCCCCAACTCGCCCGCAGGCGGTCTACGGAGCACCGTGTATCGCTTTATCTACGATGTGACGCGCGCGAATAGCGAGTTCTTCGAAGCGACTTCGGTGATCGATCCCGAGTACATCTATACATGGGTGAACCCCAATAAGTTCGGCGGCATCCTCTTGGGCAAATCCATCGCGAACGACGGCGCGGGCGCCTCGGCGGTGGTGAACCGCTTCGATGTGGATTTGATGGAGAGTGTTCTGCTCAACACGCCGCGGGAAATGATCGCGGTCGACGACCTGTTCCAGATTACGGGAGGGGCAAGCGCCGAAGGAACGCAGACGCCGGTCGGATTCGCCTTCGCGGGCTTCGTGGAAAACCGCTTTCGCTACACCGAGGATGAAGCGGTTCCCGAGCCGGCAACCTGGACCATGATGCTCGGTGCGGGAGCTCTGCTCTTCGGCATCCTGAGGCAACGTAGGCGCTGAACACTAAGCAAGAAGTCGATCTGCGAGCGGCCGGTTTCGGCGGGACGCGCGCGAATCTCTGTACCGGTGGTCGCCGGCGGCAATGGCGTCGCCGGCGATTCCGGTTCCAGTTGCGTCCACTCGTCCAAACCCCGGTTTCGAGCCGGACGTCGTGGCCCAAAACCCCAGCGCCATGTTATCGTTACCGTCGAATCTATGTGGAAGATGGTCTTGGTCTGCCTTTCTGTTCCGGTGGCAGCCTCGGCGGCGGAACAAGCGCTGGACATCCTGCGCAACGAGTGTCTCGCCTGTCACGGCGACGCCCGCATGGCCGGCCTCGATTTGCGCAGCCGGGCGGAAGCGATCCGAGGCGGCGGCCGCGGCCCCGCAATCGTTTCAGGACACCCGGAAGACAGCCTGCTTTACCAGGTCGTCTCGGGCGCGCATGAGGTCCGCATGCCGGCCGGCGCCGAGCCGCTGAGCGCGGATCAGATCGAGACCCTCAAGACTTGGATCGCGGCCGGCGCCTCCTGGGACGACGCCCCGCTAGAGCGAGCGTCGCCTGCGTGGTGGTCGTTCCAACCGGTCGAGCGTCCCGCGGTTCCCAGCGCGACGGGCGACGGCAATCCGATTGACGCCTTCATCGCGGCGAAGCTCAAGGCCAAGAATCTGGATCCCCTTCCAGCCGCCGACCGCCGCACCCTGGCGCGCCGCGCGTACTTCGACCTAGTCGGCCTCCCGCCTACGCCGGAGGCGGTTGAAAGATTCATCGCGGATGGTTCGCCCGACGCCGTCGCCAAACTCGTCGACGAGCTGCTCGCGTCTCCAAATTACGGCGAGCGCTGGGGGCGTCAATGGCTTGACGTGGTGCGTTACGCCGACAGCGGCGGGTTTGAAACGGACATTTATTTCCCCAACGCCTGGCGCTATCGCGACTACGTCATCAAATCGTTTAACGACGACAAGCCCTACGACCGCTTTGTCCAAGAGCAGATCGCCGGGGATGAACTGTGGACGGACGACTTGGAGCTCCGCGGCGGCTATACCATCCCCGAGGAAAAACAACGGGCCCTTGAAGCCCGCATCGGCACCGGGCTCTACGCCACCGGGCCGATCTACCACGAGGCTGCATTAGACGGCCGCCAGTTGCGCTACGAATGGATGACCGACGCAGCCGACGTGACTGGCGCCGCATTCATGGGCCTCACCCTGGGCTGCGCCCGGTGCCACGACCACAAGTTCGACCCGATTAGCCAACGCGACTACCACCGCATGATGGCCGTCTTCGCAGGGAGCGAGCCTCGCAACGAGCCGGTCGTTCATAAGATGAGCGAGTTGGGCTTCTATACCGGGTATCCCAAGCTGCTCAAGGTCGAGGAATACCAGCTAGCCGTCAAGCGAATCGACGCCGGGGCCCGCAAGCGCGTCCGGGACCAAGTGGAGGCCCAGTTCGACGCATCGGTGCTAGCCGCCGCCAAGAAGCCCCGAGCGGAGAGAACGCCCCAGGAACAGCAGCAAGTCGAACTCCTGGATAAGGCGTACACGGCGGCGGGGTTCAAAGAGAACGCCAACGGCAAGTCCGCGGAGGTCCAGCTCACTCCGCAAGAGAAGGACGAGCGGGAGCGACTGATATACGAGCTTGGGAAAGCGGCGCTCAAGGCGCGCTTCGAACTTGCACAGGCAACCGTCCTGGGACGAGCCGCCGTCGACTATCCGGTCCACATGACTTCGCGGGGCGACTTCCACCCTACAGGCGGTCGCGTAAAGGCCGGGGCGCCCACGGCGCTCGGCCCCGACGGGTCCTTCGACGCCTCAGCTCGGCGTACGTCGCTCGCCAAATGGCTGACCTCGCCCGACAATCCATTGACGGCGCGAGTCATGGTCAATCGAATTTGGCAGGGTCATTTTGGCCGCGGCATCGTCGCGACTCCCGGCGACTTCGGCCGCCAAGGCGATCCGCCCACGCACCCCAAACTGCTCGACTGGCTGGCCAGCGAGTTTGTCGAGAGCGGCTGGAGCATCAAGGCGATGCACCGCAAGATCATGCTTTCCGACGCCTATCAGCGCGCCGGGGAGCCGCATGCCGCGAATGCGAAAATCGACGCCCAGAATCACTACCTTTGGCGAGCCAATCGCAGGCGGCTGGAGGCGGAGAGCTTGCGCGACAGCGTCCTCGCGGTGGCCGGCACGCTCAACAGTAAGAGGGGAGGCCGCCCCGTAGCGCCCCCTCTCGACAAGGATGAGATGGCCGGCATGTGGGACCCGACGCAGTGGCCGGCGACTCTCGATCCGCGCGAGCAGAACCGTCGCAGCGTCTACATCTACGTCAAACGCTCGTTCCCCTACCCGATGTTCACGACATTTGACACGCCGGATAGCTCAGTAAGCTGTTCGCGACGAGACGTCACGACGGTGGCGCCTCAAGCTCTGGCGATGATCAACAGCGGATTCATGCTGAAGCAGGCCAACGCCTTTGCGCAGCGCGTCCGCGCTCTTGCCGGAGAGGATCCGACGGAGCAAGCGACGACGGTTTGGCGTCTAGCCCTGAACCGAGCCCCGTCCGAACAAGAGTTGGAAGGGGCGCTGCGACTGATCGGCGGCGAAGCCCCCTCGCTTGCCCAACTGTGCCTGGTGGCGCTCAACCTCAACGAGTTTCTCTATGTCGACTAAACGGCCCCCGAAGATCCACGCGGCCCCCGCCGCTTCCCGACGAGAGTTCCTGAGCAAGGCGGGCCTCGGCTTCGGAGCGCTGGCGGCATCGGATCTGTTGGCCCGCGACGAAAAGAATCCGCTCGCTGCGAAGCAGCCGCACTTTCCGGCGAAGGCCAAGAACGTCATCTTCTTGTTCATGCACGGCGGCGCGAGCCACGTGGACACCTTCGACCCGAAGCCTTTGCTGAACGACTTGCACGGCAAGCCGGTTCCGGACAGCTTCGGCAAGGTCGACTTCCAGTTCACCAAGATGGACACGGTTCCGATGCTGGGTTCGCCGCGCAAGTTTAAACGCTACGGCGAGTCCGGACTGGAGATTTCGGACCTGTTTGAGAACGTCGCGCAGCACGCCGACGACCTGGCGGTGATCCGCTCCTGTCATCACGACGGCTTCACCCACGTCACAGGACAGAACTGGTTGAATCTTGGGTGGTCGCGGGTCGGGCGTCCGAGCCTGGGAGCCTGGACGACCTACGGGCTCGGAACGGAGAATCAGAATCTGCCCGCCTTTATGGTCATGCTGGACGGCCCGCTGAAGGCGGGTTCGCCGGTCTACGGCGCCGGCTTCCTTCCCGCCATGTATCAAGGGACGGTCCTGCGCAGTGAGGGTCCTCCGATTCTCAACGTGAATCGCCCGGACTCGATCGACGGCCCGGACCAGCGGCGCATGCTCGACCTGCTCAAGGACTTCAATCAGCAACACTATGATCAACGTTCGGACGACAGCGAGTTGGCCGCCCGCATCGCCTCGTACGAACTCGCATATAAGATGCAGACATCGGTTCCGGAGTTGGCGGAGATTACCGGAGAGAGCGACGCGACCCGCAGACTCTACGGGCTGGACAACGACGCAACATTTGGTTTCGGCATGCAGTGCCTGCGGGCCCGCAGGATGGTGGAGCGCGGGGTGCGCTTCGTGCAGATCTATTCCGGCGGGCGTCCGGGCGTGGGCTGGGACGGACACAACGAGATCAATTCCAACCACGAGTACATGGCTCGAAGCGTCGACAAACCGATCGCTGGGCTACTGGCCGATCTGAAGAGCCGCGGCATGTTGGAGAGCACGTTGATCATTTGGGGCGGCGACTTTGGGCGCACGCCGTTCACTGACGGCGCCGAGAGCGGCAGCATGAACGCCAACGGCCGCGACCACAATCCCTACGGGTTTTCGGTCTGGATGGCCGGCGGCGGCATTCGCGGCGGAAAGACCATCGGAGCCACCGACGAGATCGGCTTGCAGGCGGTGGACGACAAAGTCAACATGCACGATTTTCACGCAACGATCCTGGGTCTGCTCGGCATGGATCACGAACAGCTCACCTACTTTTTCCAAGGCCGCGACTTCCGCCTGACGGACGTAGGCGGGGAGAACAGTCTGCATGAGCGCTTGACCGCCGCTTAGCCGCGCGTCGAACTTGATAATCTAACGGCTTGACAGATCAACAGGAACAAGCCCGCCCCGAACGCCCGCACGGACGCCATGGCGCAGCCCCGAGCAAGCCGCCGGCCATGCCTCTGACGCTGGACGGCGCTCCCGTCCTGCACCAGATGTTTCGACTGCGGCGACCGGCCTGGAATGCGCTGTCTTCGGAACGCCGCCAAGACATCGCCCAGGAAGCGGTTGAAGCCATTGAGGCGATGGAGTCGCGCGAAGACGGCGGGTCGGCGATCTTCTCTCAGTTGGGTCACAAGGGCGACCTCATGTTCGTCCATTTCCGCCGCAGCTTTGAGGATCTCAACGAGGCTGAGATCGCAATCGGCAACCTTGGGCTGGCAGAGTTCTTGGAACCCACCACGTCCTATGTATCGAGCGTGGAGCTTGGCCTTTACGCCGGTTCCATTCAGCTCTATGAGAGCCTGCTCGCGGAAGGCGTCCAGCCCGGCTCCGAGGAATGGGCGCAAGCGGAGAAGGACAAGATGGCCGAGCAAGCCGCGGCCATGGCGCCCCGCCTCTACCCCGCGATTCCGCCGAATCGTTTCCTTTGTTTCTACCCGATGGACAAGAAGCGGGGAGAGAAAGACAACTGGTACGCCGAGGAAATCGCCGATCGGGGACGGATGATGCGCGACCACGGCATGATCGGCCGCAAGTACGCGGGCCGGGTCAAGCAGATCATCTCGGCATCCATCGGCTTCGACGACTGGGAGTGGGGCGTGGATCTGTTCGCGGACGATCCGATGGTCTTCAAGCAACTGATCTACGAGATGCGCTTCGACGAAGCCAGCGCGCTCTACGGACTGTTCGGGCAATTCTATTTAGGCATCCGTATTCAGGCCGGACAACTGCAACCGTTCCTTGAAGGCAAGCGACCGGAGTACGGCGTGACCTGAATCGGCTAGGAGCCCGTGGTCGCGGCAGATTCGCCGGTGAGAGGAGCCTTTGCTTCCTCGAACAACTGCCGGAAACGCTCGAAGTCCTCGGGAGTCGGCAGCACCTTCGGCTCGCCCTTCTCCTCGAGCTTCATGATCGGGAGATAGAGCCTCTGCACGCCGAGTTCGTGAATCGCACGCCCGCCGAGTCCCATCGACCACAGGTGGTCTTGGATGCGGAGGTAGACCAACTCGCCGCCGTCCGGCGTCAGTACGGCGAAACCAACCGGTAGAGATACGGTGTCTCCGCGCGAAGTGGCGGCTTCAATCTCCGTGCGAACGACTCGCACCTCGGGGCTCTCCCGCGCCTCGGTCCTGAAGTAGAGTGCGATCACCTTCTGGGCGATAGCCTTCTCATGGAAGTTGAGCTCGGCGGGCAGCGATTCAGGCGGAGCAAGTTGAGGACCTGCTGTAAAGTTGCGGAAGACCGTCTCGGTGCGTCCAGCCTGCACCTCGCCCGCGGAGAGCTTCAGGCGCCGGGCGCAGAAGTCCTGGAACCGCGCGCCGTACGTGCTTGCAGTAACCGCCCAGGTCAACCGGAACACGCCCGCGTAGGACCAATTGCGGAACAGATTCATCCAGCCGTGGTTATCTGGATGCGCGTACTCTTGGTCCAGTTGTAGATCGATAAACACGTCCTCCATCAGCTGAATCAGCCGCCGGCAGAGGTAGTAGCCTGCCCGCAGTTTCTCCGGAGCGTCGGGCACGACCATTGCATCCTTGCTGACCGCCTCCCTCCCCTCGGCGTAGTGCCAGCTCGGGTTGAACTGTTTATCGAGAAAGCGCAGATTCTTGTCGGCGGCCATGTCGGCCATAATTTGAGCGAAGCGCTGCGAGTGGCGCGTGAACGCCCCGCCGTCCCTCCGGCTCGGCGCATGCCAGTGTCGTCGCAAGCGGACGAACAGTTCCTGCATCGGCATCGCCTCGACGTCCTTGCGTTCGACCGCCGCGGCCAACACCGACTCCATCGCATGCTGCCCCAACCGCCGGTAGCTTTCAAACTGCGTCTCATCGAACCACTGGTCGCCGGTCGACTGATGCGGAAAGTCGGGATTCTGCGCTCGGTAGCGCGCTACGTCGGCGGGCTCGTCGCCCGTTACGGACGACTTCACATAGAGCAAGATCCCGCTGAACCCGTCCCCGTAGTCGATCGCCCCGACGGCGCAGTGCCGGCAGTCTTGTTCGGTATCGCCCGCCTTGCGAATCGAATTCGTATCGATGCGAATATCTACACCGAAATCCGTTCTGCATTTTTCGATGGCATTGCCTAAGCCGTCGAACTGAAACTCGCCGTCGGCCTCCGCATCGCAGGCGACGATGAACCGGCAGCGCCGCCGCACCAGCTCGTAGATACCCAGGTTCTCGAAATGTCCTCCGTCGGAGAGGTAGACGAAATCTCGGCTGGCGTTGCTGAAGCCGAAGAGTTCCGCCAGTAAGGGAACCAGCCCGAGTTGCGGCCCGGTACTCTCCCAGGCTCCCTTGCGCGGGTTTGCCGTCCACCATCCTAGGCGCAGATTGAACATCGTCATCAAGAACGCCAGCGGGGCCGACGAGTGGTAGCCCATGTTCGGCGAGGCCGCAGCCCCCGAGACCGCCACCGCCGAACTCAAGCGGATTCCTCCGCCGTACCGTTCGGTGGGACGAAATGCATTCAGCACTTCCTCCTCTGAGCGGGTCGGACGCTTATTCGCCCCGCCGAAACCGCAGTACTGCGGCGCTAGGAAAAACGACGCGCCCTTGCGCTTCTGCCAGGCCAGGTTCTTGCCCGCCACCAGGTTTAGGGTCGAGTTCACGAGCAGGTACGGCCCAGGCTTGGTGCTTGAGCGACGCCGGACCTTCCCATCGACCATCTCAGTCTGCCGGAGGTCTGAGAGCTTGAACTCGTCGTCGGAGGCGGCAAAACCGTGGAAACGGTCCGGTTGTCGATTCACCGGGTTTGCTCCGCCCTGGTAGCAACGCGCGAGCCGGTTCCGATAGAACATGTGGAAGGAGAACACGTTCACGTCGATCCACCACGTGAGCAAGACGGACACGCCGCCAGCAGCGAGAGCGCACATCAGAGGGGGGCCCCACGGCTTCCCGGCGAACGGCAGGGACGGACCCAGTTCCATCGTCGCCCACACTCCGACGCGGCTGAGCGCAATCAGCAGCCCGACGATGAACACGTACGGCGCGGCGGTCGCCAGCAGATCGATGTAGCGGGGACGCCCCAACCCGCCGGTCGCGGCGCTCTGCCCCACGAAGAGTCCGGAAGCTGTCGGAGCCGCCCAAACAAGGAAAGCCGCAATAAGACTGAGTGAACCTCTATCAGTGAGCGTATCCACCCAGAAGGGCCCCGCCAGCGCGATGAGGGTGACCACGACCCACCCCAATGACAACGCGGCAGCCATGCCGCCGAATCGGCCCCACCACTCCCGTCGCGACGTCTCCATCTGATTGCTCATCAACCCGGTGTACAAGGCGCCGCCCAACGAGAAAACGAGCAAGGCGACCGGCGCACCCCAGATGGTCACTCCCTCCGTGTTCTCAAACGGAAACAGCATGTTCAACGCAAGCCGTCGCCACCCCTCACCCAGTTCCACGCTCCACGGCGCGAACAGTTGTGGCACGTAAGACAGCACCAGCGCCGCCAGTCCGGCCGAAGCGGCCAGAGCTCCCGGCCAACGCCACGCCTTCCGGTTCAAGTCGTTCATGTGCAACAAGCCCAGAGCTACGGCGATCGCCAACAACAAGAGCCCCGCCGAGGGCACTGCCTTTTTCGGGACGGCCTCCGCCCAGCGACTCCAGAACACTGCGGACAACAGCACGCAGGCCGCGGCCGCCAAACCACGTTGCGCCCCAAAAACTGCCGTCGCCCCCCGCAACGGCCTCCGGACCCAGCCCGGGGCCCAATCGGCGGCCGCCGTCACGAGCACCGAAGCGCAGACCCAAAGGACGATCCCGACGCCGCATGCGACTCCCTGCGACGTGAGCGTCAAGCCCGCATGCAGCGCCCGAACGGCCAGCAAGCCGGAGAGCAACAGCAGGCAAAGAATCAGCTGATTGAGGAAGAGGTTCCGAACGTAAATGCCGACAGCGGACCAAGTGTCCCCACTCGAGAGACCGCGCTTGGGCGTGAGATAGTTGCTGAATTTGCGGAGATAGCTGACCTCCGGCGGCTCAGCCGGAGTCGGATTCCCGGCTTGGGCGCCATCCTCCACCACGGATTCCCTCAGTCGGTCGGCAACGCCGTGAACACCGTCCTCGTTCCGCTGAATCCAAGCCGCCAACCAACCGCCGATGTACCCGCCGCCCGAGACGGTCGAGAGATAGTCGACGCGCTCCAGCACGCGATACCGCGCCAGGGTCTGCAGCACGCCCAGGTTGAACGTCGCGCTGCGGATTCCCCCACCCGAAAAGGCGAGTCCGAGCAACCCCATCTTCTCGGCTCGCAGGTAGCCGCTGAGGTCCGAATCGGACGGCAAATCCGGCCCCGTTCCCGGCGGACTCGTCGAACTTCGCTCCTTACGCGCCTGGTCGACGTCGTGCAATTCGTCGTCGAGCAACTGCTCAAACTTGGGGCGTTCCGGCTGCTCCGAGGTCGATTGGCGTTTCTTAAATCCGAGCAATTTCTTTCCTTTTGGCGAACAAGCGAGTCCGCCGCGAGAAGAATAGTGGATTTCTATGTCTCCTGCAAGAAAACTATTCCTCTAGAATTTCTGGCTCCACCCCAAGCAAGCACTGGATTCGACGCCAGGCTTCCGCGAGCCCGCCTGGACCGACGAACGTGCAGAGCACGCTTCCGCCTGAGCCGCCTGCGGGCTTGCGATACTATTCGCGGAAGTGAGCGGCTTCGGGAGTATCGGCGAATGAAGATCCTAGCCTTGGCGGCCTTAGCGTCCGCCGCCATGTACGCGCAATCGACGGCGGGAGCCCCTCCGGCCCCGGGGAAGATCTACGAAACCCACTGTTCGGGTTGCCACGGCGCCGCAATGCAGGGCGCGCAGTACACCGCGCTGAAGAAGGAGCGCTGGATCTACGCCGCCGACCAGCGCGGAATCGAACGCATCGTGACCTACGGCATCGCCGGTACCGACATGGCGGCCTTCAAGTCCTTGCTCTCCAGCCAAGAGATCAAAGCAGTAGTGGGATACGTCCTCGAACAGCAAGACCTGTCTCCGGAGGAGGTCCGGACGCTGCCCGAAACCATCCAAGCGAAGGACTACCTGCTCCAGGTCGAAGCCCTGGTCTCTGAAGGATTTCGGTCGTCGCCGTGGGGAATCGAGTTCATTGACGAGCGGCGTGCGCTCATTACTGAACGGCGCGGGGGCGTGCGATTGATGGTCGACGGCGAGCTGCATCCGGCGCCGATCGGAGGTCTGCCCACGCCCACGCAGTACGGCGATTCGGGCATGTACGACGTTGCGATTGATCCCGACTATGAGACGACGGGTTGGGTCTATGTCGCCTACGTACACGCGCTGGGAGATCCGGCGAACCGGGACGTTCCTGCGATGACCCGCGTGATTCGCGGACGCATCCGCGAGCACCAATGGGTCGACCAAGAGACCATCTTCCAGCTCCCGGACGAGCTGCACTTCGCACGCGGAACACGCTGGGGATCCCGTCTGCTGTTCGACGAGCAAGGGCGTCTCTACCTCACTGTCGGCGACATCGGGCGCAACGCCGAAGTCCAGCAACTGGGCAAGCCCGGGGGCAAGGTGTACCGCATCCTTGCGGACGGGGGAATCCCCGACGACAATCCGTACTCGGGGCGGGACGACGCCATCGAGGCGATCTTCAGCATCGGCAACCGCAACATCCAAGGTCTGGATCAACATCCTGAAACGGGAGAGATCTGGGCGATGGAACATGGTCCGATGGGCGGCGACGAGCTGAACATCCTCAAAGCCGGCGCCAACTACGGTTGGCCGGAAATAACCTACGGCCTCGACTACGACGGCACGATCGTCTCCGACCTGACGCACAAGGACGGCATGGAGCAACCGATCAAGTACTGGACGCCGTCGCCGGGAGTCAGCGCATTGGTGTTCTATACCGGAGAAATGTTTCCGAAATGGAAGAACCAAGCCCTCGTGGGCGCCATGCGCTTTGAAGAGATCAAGCTCCTCAAGCTCGGCGCCTCACAAGTGGAGGAGGAAGAGATCTTCCTGAAGGGTTACGGCCGCGTCCGCGACATCACCATCGGCCCGGACGGCGCCATTTACGCATTGCTCAACAATCCTCACAAGGTGGTTCGGCTCGCGCGCTGAACGGCTACCCTCCGACGTGGATCTTCCCCGCCCTGGGGCTGACGCTGGTCCCAATGGTGACCACGAAGGACTGCTCGCCCGCCGCCGTCTCCGGCGGCAAGATTACGTTGATCTGCAGCAATCCCACAAAGCCCGGCGCCAGTCCCGCGAACAACACTTGGCCTTCCCGACCGTCGATCTCCACCTTCACTTGCAGGTTCGGAAGCGGGAAATTGGAGAAAGGCGCAACCGCCCCCGTCATCAAGCTCGGCGTCACCAGGCCTTGGCCGGTGAGGAACAATTGGACCGCCCGGCCCGGCGTCTCGGGAGTCTCCGCCGTGTTGACTGTGAAGTCTTGGTTGAGCGCCGCATTGAAGATGCCCGTCTTGGCTTCAACGACTCGCACGGTCACGGTGTTGCTGACGCTGCCGTCAAACTCCACCCGCACGCTCACGTTCTGCAATCCGGCAACTTCAAACGGAACCTGACAATTCGCCTGGGTCGAATTCACGAAGAACAGCGGCGCCGGAATATCGTTGAAGAACACGCGCACGCCGGCCAACGACGTGGGCAGTTTCCCGTCCGACCCCAATTCCGCGCCCACCCCGATACTCGGCCCGACGGCCGCGCCGAACACGGTCGCGATCATGCCAGGGGAGACGCCGCCGCCGAGGAAATCCGCTCCGTTGACGACGCCTTCAGCGCTAATGGCGATGCGCACCGCGGACGTGGGATTCCAGGTCGCGCCGCCGTCCAGGGTCTTGTAAACGCCCGTCAGCGCAGTTGCGGCATAAACGACGCCCGGGCGAGCGGCGTCCACCGACAGGCTGCGGATCGCGAGATTCTCCAGTCCAGTGGACGCTCGCGTCCACGTGGCCCCCGCGTCGGTGCTCTTATAGACGGCGCTGCCGGTAGCGGCGTAGACGGCTCCGCTGAGCGGATGGGTCACGATCGACGTCACGTTCAGGATCTCGTCGTCCGGCAAGCCCGCATCGGAAGCCTCAAAGTCCTCGCCCTGATTGGTGCTGCGCAGAATGGTTCCATTCACGACGCCGCCGTCAGCTGAGGCGGCGGACAGGCCCAGGAAGATCCGATCGGTATTGGTCGGGTCGACCTCCAAGGCACTCATCGCCCGGCCGGTGCGCGCTTGGATTCTGAAGTCCCCGCCCGAGTTCTCACTGCGCCAGAACTCGTAGCCGCGAAAGGGGCTGAACCCGGCCAAATACAGATTCCGCGGGTCGGAGGGGTCTAGAGCGACTTCCAGCACCTCAGAGCCGAGCAGTTCGAAGTTGTTGCCGGAGAAGGTCCGCAGGCTCGCACCGCGCTCGTCGAAGCGCAGCAACGGGTCCTGCGGCGCTTGCACGGAGAACCGTCCCGAGGTCGACCCGACCCAGACGGTCTCTTGATCGGTCGGGTGGGGTGCGATCGAAAACACGGGCACCGCCGTCGCCACGCTCGACCAGGTCTTTCCGCCGTCGTCGCTTCGTCCCAGAGCGCCGCTGAAGGAGTCGAACGGGCTCACCGATCCGATGTATACGGTGTCTGAGTTCGCGGGGTCGATCGCTAACTGAGACGGCGAAAACAGCAGCATTCCTTCGCGCGATTCCGACCACGTATCCCCGCCGTTCTCCGAGCGAAACAGTCCGCCCCCCTCGGTCGACGCCAGCACCACGCCCGAGCGGCTCGGGTCGGCGGCGATCGCCAACACCGTGGCCCCGTGAAGGTTCGTCGAACTGAGAGCCCAACGAGAGCCTTGGTCGACGGACACGAACACGCCGCTGCCTCCCGCGCCGCCCAGCAACCGGGAGCCGCTCTCTCCCGGCAGCGCCGCGAGCGCGAACAGCAAGGTCGCCGGCAGGCCCGCTCCAGTCTGCGCCCAGGTCGCGCCCCCATCCCGACTGCGCGTGAGCCCGAGTTCCAGGGTCGGCGCGTAGATCACGTTCGAGTCAGCCGGGTCCACCATGACGTCGAGGATCGTGATCTGTGGAAGCGCCTCCACAATCGCAAACGGCTGTCCTTCTCCCGGCCGCCGGAGCAAGCCCGCGGTCGTCGCCACGTAGACGATATTGCTGTCCGCCGGGTCAAAGCTCACGCGGCGGAAGGCCGCGAAACCGGCGGCCTGCGACTGCCATATCTGTCCGCCGTCGGTGCTCTCAAACAGAAACCCGTTAGCGTTGCCGGCAAAGACCCGTTGCGAATTGCCGGGGTCGAACTCGAGGGTGAGATAGGCGCCCGCCGTCAGCCCGGATCCGGCTCGAATCCAGCCGTCGCCGCCGTTGTTGGAAAAGAAGACGCCGTCGTTGCGCGTGCCGGCAAAGAGAATTTGCGGGTTGCGGGGATCGTTGGCCAACGACAGCACCTGAGTGTCTCCGACGCCCTCGCTCGCCGATTCCCACGCTTCTCCGTTGCGCGAGCGCCACACGCCCCCGCCGTCCAACGAGACGTATAGCTGTCCCGCGCGTCCAACGATTGCAGTGACCGGAAGGAACGGCAATCCATCGGAAAACGCTTCCCACGTTGCGCCGCCGTCGTTTGAACGGAAGACGCCCGAGTCAGCGGCGACGTACACGTCTCCACGCTCGGCGTTCGTGACCAAAAAATCGGTGATATTGCCGCCCGGAGGGCCGCCGCTAGACTGCCCCGCTGTCGGGAAAGGCAGCGAGAGCGCGCAAAACAGGAATAGGAGTGCGAGTCGAGGGAATCCAGCCGGCATGGAGAAAGTCCAGGAGCGAGCGTTATGGAGCACTTTTGAACACCGGCTGGCCGAAATGCACCACCGGCGCCGTCATTGTCTCTTAGACGTTGCACCCCGCGCCAATCGGTACGGAACTCTCACGCCAATCGATTCTTTACAACTTCAGAACAAACAGCGTAAGGCTTACACGAATTGCTGCGCCACGATGCGTTTTCGCAGGGATTTACGTGAGAAAACGTGACCCGAACGGGGTGCACGACGAAGAACAGAACATTGGCGTACGTTTGGCGACGCGATTGCTTCTATCAGCAGCACCGGGAGCAGACATGAGAATCTTTGGCATCTCAAATCACGGATTGGCGCTCATCACACTGTTGGTTTGCACCCTGTGGGGCGTGATCTTCATGGAGAGGCAGGCGAACACGCGTGCTGAGCGCGATTATCAGGAGTTACGACGCTCACTTGAGGCGACGCCGGCCGTCACCGTAGTCCCCTCTCCGCCGTTCCGCCTGGACGTCTCGTAGACGCCGTTTTCGAGCAATTTGAACGTGTTACCTTGGGTTTGTGGAACTTGAGCTACACACCAGGAGGCTGCAAGACATCGGCCTCAACGCCTACGAGTCCCGCGCCTATCTAGTCCTCATCGGACATCAAAGTTTTAAGGCTCTCGAAGTCGCCGGCCGCGCCGGCATTCCCCGCCAAAAGATCTACGAAGTGCTCGACAGCCTGGTCGAGAAAGGGTTCGTACGAGTCGTCCAGGGTAAGGCGAAACTGTTCTCGGCCGTGGAACCTCAAATGGCGCTCGACGGCTACCTGCGGCGCAAGAAAGAGGGTTTCGAGCGCGAGTGGCAGGAGCGCAACCGCCTCGCCGGCATCCTGCATGACGATCTGCATCAGGTGTATGCCAGCGGCAACCAAGGCAGCGGCCCTCTGGACTACATGCGCATCGTGGCGGATACGAATCAGATCGCGGAAGAGTACGGCCGGGCGCTGAAGCAAGCCGACAAGGAGTACCTCGAGTTTGCGCGGCCTCCCTACGTCGTCGATCCCGGAAGGGAGCCCGTCGTCGCACGCATGGCGGAGCAGGGGCTCGAATGTAGACTGCTCTTCTTGGCGGAGACGGTGGACGCAGACAAGTTGACCTCCCTGCAAGAGGCCGGCGCGCAGGTTCGGACGCTCGACGAGTTACCGATGAAGCTGGCGCTGTTTGACGCACATCGAGGCATGATTTCGCTCGATGATCCGGTAACTACCGCTCCTCAAATTACGGCGCTTGTTTTCGAGCACGACAGTCTAGCTTCCGCCATGCGGAGCCTATTTGAAGAGTTCTGGGGACGCGGGCAGGCACTCTAGCCCGTCATGCCCGCTATCGCCCTCCTCGGCGGCTACTACGCAACCTTCCTCCTGTTCGCGGGCTTCGCTGGTTGGTGGATCCAAGGGGCCCCCACGCCCACGCCCTATTTCCATTCCGCTTGGGCTGAGACTCTTCTCACGATCTGGACCTGGATCCTGGCACCCTATGCGGCCGTGGTCATACACGAACTCGGTCACTACTGGGCCGCTCGTGGCGCGGGCATGTACGTCGAAGCCGTCGTGGTCTTCGGGATCGGCTGGGACTGCATCGCCCGACGCTTCTATCGCGAACCCAACTCCATGATCGGCGGCTACGTGAAGGCCGACTCCCAGTTCCTCACGCGAAGCGAACATCGCCGCTTCATTCTCGGCGGCCCGATGATCAACCTCGCGGTCTTCGTGCTCGCCCTGCCACTGATGAAACTCGCCCCTACCAGTGAGGTGCAGGTGCTGCTGATCTCGTTCGCCTGCGCCAATGGAGCCTTCGGCGCCCTCAACATGCTGCCGTTCGACGCCGGCGGGCTCCCCTCCGACGGTCGCCAACTCCGTGATCTGCACCGCGAGCGAACGGACGACTTCTGGAAACGGCTCGCGAAGAAACCCCCGCTACGCTAGGCGTCGCTCGTCGGCGGCTCCCACAACTCAATCTTGTTCCCGTCTGGATCAAACGCCCAGCCGAAACGGCCGTAGGGGTAGTCCTCCTGCTTCGGATCGACGGCGACGCCCTCGCTCTTCAGACGAGCGAGCATCGCGTCCAAGTCGTCCACCACGTAGTTCACCATGAACTTGGCCGAGCTCGGCGCGAAGTAATCGGAATCGTCGGCGAACGCCGCCCACACGGTGCGGTGCTCTTCATTGGGATGCTCGAACGAGCGCCAGCGTAGGAATACGCACTGATCCGGGGACGCGGGTAGTCCCAGCTTCTCCTGATACCAGGTGCTCAACCGCGCCTCATCCGGCGACTTGAGGAACACTCCGCCAATCCCGATCACCCGACCCTTGGTTTGTTCCGGCAACGTTTCAGTCCCTCCCAGCGTCGCGCCGATTCGTCGTCGACAGCCGGCAATGAAGTACGCATCAGCAAGCCGGCTTCGAACCGCGGCGCGCACTAATTATGGCGGATGATCACCGGGTCTGCGAGGGTTCTCCATTTGTTACCGTGAACCCACTGTGAAACGTTCCCTCCTGCTCACCTCTATGCTGACTGCGCTGCTGGCTGTAGGCACGCTCACGCCCGCCTCCCTCGCCTACGAGCCGACCCCGGAAAACCTCGAAGCGCGTGAGTGGTTTCAAGACGCCAAGTTCGGTTTGTTCATCCACTGGGGCGTCTACGCCGCGCTCGCCGACGGGGAATGGGTGATGCATCGGGAACGCATGACGATCCCCGAATACGAACGTTCGGCCGATCTGTTCAATCCCGTCAAGTTCGATGCCGACGAATGGGTCGCGATGGTGAAGGACGCCGGCATGCGCTACATCACCATCACCAGCAAGCACCACGACGGCTTCGCCATGTGGGCTACCCGGCAGAACGATTGGAACGTCGTCGACCGGACACCTTACGGGCGCGACATCTTGAAACAGCTCGCCGAAGCTTGCCGCAAGCAGGGCGTCAAACTCTTCTTCTACCACTCACAACTCGACTGGCATCATCTCGACTACTTCCCTCGCGGACGAACCGGTCAGCACTCCGTGCGTCCGGACGAAGGCGACTGGGGGTCCTATCTCGACTTCATGGATGCGCAGCTCGAGGAACTGCTCACCGGCTACGGACCGATCGGCGGCATCTGGTTCGACGGCATGTGGGACAAGAAGGACGCCGAGTGGAGGCTGCGCAAGACTTACGACATGATCCATCGGCTGCAGCCGGCGGCCCTGGTCGGCAGCAACCATCACGTCGCGCCCTTCCCGGGCGAGGACTTCCAGATGTTTGAGAAAGACCTGCCGGGACAGAACTCGGCCGGCTTCAACGAAGCGGGCGTTTCCACGCTGCCGCTCGAGTCAGCCAACACGATGAACACATCCTGGGGCTTCAACGCCGCCGACTCGCGCCACAAGACACGCAAGGAGTTGCTTCACTTCTTGATTCGCGCCGCCGGAGCCAACGCGAATCTACTGCTGAACGTGGGGCCGCGGCCGGACGGTACGATCCAGCCGGTCCATCGCGAGCGGCTCGCCGAGATGGGCGAGTGGATGCGCAAGAACGGCGAGTCGATCTACGGGACGCGCGGCGGCCCGATTCCCCCGAGGCATTGGGGCGTAACCACACAAAAAGGCTCACGCCTCTACCTTCATGCACTGGAACCCGAGGACGGGCTGGTGGCGGCCCCGCGCTTCGGCAAGGAGATCGTCTCGGCCAAGCTGCTCGCCGACGGTTCCGCGGTGCGCTTTGAGAAGCAGGACTGGGGCTGGGTCGTGTTCTTGCCCGAGGAGATGCAAGACCCCACCGACACCATCGTGGTGCTGGAGACCCGCTAGCGAGAAGGAAGACCATGAACATTCAAACGGCTTGCGCGCTGGTCGCGACCTTGCTCACCGCCGGAGCGGCATCGGCGCAAATTCCTGAGGGAGGCGTCGTCACCACCGGCGAGGCCGAGGCGAGGCCGTGCGGCGTGACGACCGCCTGCACGCCGGGTCGCCAGGTTCGCGCCTTCATGCAAACTTGCGGAACGATCACCGCCTCGGACGGCAGCAAATGGGAACTGCCGGCTCCAATCACCGACGGGCCCGCCGCCGTCGACATCTACAACGACTGCACCGGCCAGGGCGACAACCCGGACTACCTCGACCAGGTAGAGACCGTGGTGATCGACCCGGACGGCGAAGAGATCACCGGATACATCTTTGCGGACAACTACTACGAACTGTGGGTCAACGGAACGTTCATCGCCCGAGACTCGCTCGGGATGACGCCCTTCAATTCCACCGTCGTCCGCTTCAAGGCGAAGTACCCGATCACCTATGCAGTCAAGGCGGTGGATTGGGATACGCACCCGGGTCTCGGAATGGAGTACGACGGCTACAACGTGGGCGACGGCGGATTTATCGCTAAGTTCAGCGACGGGACCGTCACCGGCTCGGACTGGAAAGTAGAGACGTTCTATATCGCGCCGCTCGACGATCCCTCCTGCGTCAAGGTCGACAACGGCCGCGACTCGACCGGATGTCCAGCCGAGAAGCGGGGCCGCACTCAGCCCCCTTGCCGCCTGGATGGTCCGCAGACGTGCAAAGCGCTCCTGTTCGAGATTCCAGAGGGCTGGACGAAGCCCGGCTTTGACGACACGGCATGGGCCGACGCTTCGTTATATACCGCCGCCCAGGTCACCCGTACCCCGGGCTATGCGAGGTATGCCGACCTATTTGAGCCGGCCCGCTTCATCTGGACCCGCAACCTCCTGTTGGACAACCTGGTTCTCGCTCGCTTCACGGTGGACGCCCCGCCCGAGTAGATCGCGTCGCCCTGCCGATTAGGCGCCGTTGAGCCTCGCCGCCTGGTCCCGCGGCTCCTCCGGGTCCGCGAGGGCGGTATACTAACTCGCTGGAAACACCTATGTTGCGCTTCGTCCTGATAACGTTATCGGCCACCGTCCTTTCAGCCCAAACGGCGGAGGATATCGAGTTCTTCGAAAAGAACGTCCGCCCGATCTTCGCAGCCCAATGCCAGGCTTGCCACAGCGCCCAAATCAAGACCGCGGAACTGGACCTCTCGTCGGCGGAAGGCTTCCTTGCAGGCGGCGCCTCCGGCCCGCTCGTGATTCTCGACAATCCGAGCGAGAGCCGACTGTTGAAAGTTGTTTCCTACGAAGAACGCCTGAAAATGCCGCCGATGGGCAAGCTCGCTCCGGAGCAGATCGCCCTACTCGAAGACTGGATCGAGCGCGGCGCCCACTGGCCGGGTATGGAAAATGTCGAGCTCCCAAAATCCGACGACGAGTTCACGGACTTCACCGCAGAACAGAAGGAGTTCTGGGCGTTCCAGCCGCTGAGTGATCCCGAGCCGCCCACTGTCAAAGATACGAGCTGGGCGACTTCACCGATCGACCGATTCATCCTCGCAAAGCTTGAAGACAAGGGACTCTCTCCAGCGCCGGAGACCGACAAGGAGACGCTCCTGCGCCGCGCGACCTTCGATCTCTCCGGTCTGCCGCCGACCGCAGCCGAGGTCGAAGCGTTTCTGGCAGATGAGTCGCCCAATGCGTTTGCGCGCGTCGTCGATCGGCTGCTCGCCTCCAAAGCCTACGGCGAGCGATGGGGTCGCCACTGGCTCGATGTCGCTCGCTACGCCGACTCGACCGGCAACGACGAAGACCATCGCTATCCCTACGCGTGGCGCTATCGCGACTACGTTATCGACGCCTTCAACGACGACATGCCGTATGACCAGTTCGTCCGCGAGCAGATCGCCGGCGACCTATTGCCGTCGGACCGCCCCGGCGAGCCCAACCGCCAAGGAATCGTAGCGACCGGCTTCCTCGCCCTCGGCCCCAAGGCCCTGGCGCAGCAAGACAAGACGCGCATGCTCTACGACATCTACGACGAGCAGGTCGACGTGGTCTCCAAGACGTTCCTCGGGCTGACAATGAGCTGCGCGCGTTGCCACGACCACAAGTTCGATCCGATCCTCACGCGCGACTACTATTCGATGATTAACTTCTTCGCCAACACGCGAAGCTTCAAGGATCCCTCCACCCACGTCTCGCAGCTTCTGTTCGTCCCGCTGGTAGCGAGCGACGACTGGTCGGCGTTCGAGGCGCACCAGGAGGAGATTCGCCAGCGCAAGTTCGGCATCGACAATCTCGCAGAGATCGAACTGGAAGAGCACGTCGCCGGACTCTCGGACAAGATCGGCGAGTACATGCTGGCGGCCCGCGCCGTCTATGAGGACGGGCAGGCCGCTCCGTCGGAGCTGGACGCCGAACTCGTTGACCGCTGGGTCGCCTACCTCAAACCGTCCGGAGAGCGTCGCTACCACCTCGACTCCTGGGAGGGCGCAGGGACTGAAGAGCAGGTCGGAATCGCGAAATCGTTCCAAGAGAGCTTTGAAGAGACCTTCGCCGAGTGGCGCAAGAAGATCTCACGCTGGCGCGAGGAAGTCGACCGCCCCGCGGAAGAGATCACGATGGGCATTCCGCGTAAGCCCCGCTTCGAGCCCGGCGAGAACCGTTTCTTCTACGAGGTCTTCTTCCAGAAAGACGGTCCCTTCTCCTTCCGCGAGGAAGCCGAAACGAAAGCCATCGTCCAGCCCGCAACCCTCGGCAAGATCGACGACCTTAAGAAGGAACTCGCCGCACTGGAGGCGAAGAACGTCACCGAGCCCGATCGAGCCTGCGCCGTCGCCGACCAAGAACCCGATGCTCGCGTGGAACAGCACGTATTCGTTCGCGGCGACTACGCGGCCAAGGGCGACCCTGCCCCCAAAGTCTTCCCCGCCATCTTGGAAGGCCTTGAGCAGAAGCCGGTCGAGGCGTCGGGCAGCGGCCGCCTGGAACTCGCCAAATGGATGACCGAGCCCGAGCATGAGCTCACCTCGCGAGTCATGGTGAATCGAATCTGGCACTGGCACTTCGGGCAAGGCATCGTGCCGACGCCCAGCAACTTCGGCAAGATGGGCGCGCGCCCCTCGCACCCGGAGTTGCTCGACTACCTTGCCCGCGACTTCGTGTCGGGCGGCTGGTCGATCAAACGCATGCATCGCAAGATCATGTTGTCGTCCGCCTATCGCATGAGCAGCAACGTCGGACAAGAGGCAGCCATGGACGATGCGACGAACTCCTACCTTTCACACTTCAACCGTCGTCGTCTCGACGTGGAAGAGATTCGGGACGGACTACTCGTCGTCGACGGCGCTCTGGAGGAACACAAGGGGGGAGTGATGCAGAGCGGCTTCGGCACGGACGGCGAAAACTCCAGCAGCCGTCTCAGCGTCAACCCCGACGAGCAGAAAGTCCGCACCGTGTACCTGCCGCTTCGACGCGCCAACCTCCCTGCCCTGCTCAACCTGTTTGATTTCGGCGACGCCGTCACCTCTCAAGGAAAACGAGCCCTCACCAACGTCGCGCCGCAAGCTCTGTTCATGATGAACAGCAGCTTCGTCGCGGACCGCGCCCGGAGCCTTGCGGGACAGCTACTGGATGATCCGGACGCCTCGGCGCGCGTCCGCCAGGCCTACTTGCGCACCCTCAACCGCGCTCCGGATCCAAGTGAGATCGACCAGGCGCTCACCTACATCCAATCGCTCGACAAGAAGTTCGACCGCTTCTCAGAACTCGACGCTTGGGAGAGCTACTGCCGCATTCTGATGGCCTCCAACGAATTCATCTACGTCGACTAGCAGCCTGAGACCGCACTGCCATGAACCCTTTCAAGCAAGCACTCCAACGCAACTGGACGAAGCCGACATCCCGCCGAGCGGTACTGCGTGACGGCGCGATCGGCTTCGGCTCTCTAGCCCTCGCCGGGTTGCTGGCCGGGGACCGCGCCTCCGCCGCCGCGCAAAATCCGCTCGCCCCCATCGAGCCGCACTTCACGCCGCGCGCCAAGAACGTCATCTTCCTCTTCATGCACGGCGGCCCGTCGTCCATCGACACGTTCGACCACAAGCCGTATTTGTTCAAGCACCACGGCGATCCGCTGCCCATCAAGCGCCCGCTCTCGTTCGACGACGAGAACCCGGCGGGCCCGCTGATGCAACCCCAGTGGGAGTTCCGCCCCGGCGGACAAAGCGGCCACCAAGTCAGCGACCTCTTCCCGCACGTTCGCGATCGGGTCGACGACCTCTGCCTCATCAAGTCGATGGTCGGCGAGGGCGTCGACCACGGCGCCGCCCTCCTCCAGACATTCACTGGCTCCAGCACCTTCACCCGCCCGAGCATGGGTTCCTGGGCCGTCTACGGCCTCGGTACCGAAAACCAAGATCTCCCCGGCTACGTGACCATCAAGCCGGCGCTGTCCCACGGCGGTTCAAAGAACTGGTCTTCAGCTTTCCTGCCGGGCGTCTACCAAGGCACGCCCATCGGCCACGCGGGACTGAAGGTGGGCGATATCCAAGGCGAGCCGATCGAGTACCTGGTCAACAAGGGCCTTAGCCCGGAGGAGCAGCGCTACGAGCTCGACATGCTCCAAGCCGTCAACCGTCGACACGCGGAGATGCGCAAACACGACCCGCAGTTGGAAGCGCGCATTCAATCCTACGAACTCGCCTTCCGCATGCAGGTTGAGGCCCCGGAGGCTTTCGAGGTGGAGAAGGAGTCTCCCGAAACCAAGAAGCTTTATGGTCTCGAAGACAAGACGACGAGCGACTTCGCGTGGCAATGCATCCTGGCACGCCGGCTAGCTGAGCGCGGCGTCCGCTTTGTGCAGTGCACCCACTCCTATAAGTGGGACCAACACTCCGATCTGGTCAACCAGCACACCGCTAACGCCGCGGAGGTCGACAAACCGATCGCGGGCTTGTTGGCGGACTTGAAGGCGCGCGGGATGTTCGAAGACACCCTGGTGATCTGGGCCGGCGAATTCGGCCGCACCCCCGTCTCCCAAGGAGGCGACGGACGCGATCACAATCCCTACGGCTACACCATCTGGATGGCGGGAGCCGGAGTCAAACCCGGGTTTGCCTACGGCGCAACCGACGAGGTCGGCTATCATGCCGTCGAAAACCGGATGCACATCCACGACTTCCACGCGACCGTGCTGCACATCCTCGGCATGGATCACGAGAAGCTCACCTACCGCTATTCAGGCCGCGACTTCCGCCTGACCGACGTAGCGGGCAACGTGCACCACGACATTCTGAGCTGAAGCAGCGCCGGTTAGACTCAGCGGAGTGGCTTCCATCAAGCATCGTTTCGCGACGGCCCTGTTGCTCTTCGCGTCGGCGCTGAGCGCCGCCGGCGCCGAGCGCCTGCAGGTGGCCCCTGACGGCCGGACTCTACAAACCGTCTCCGGCACGCCTTTCACCTGGATCGGCGACACTGCCTGGAACCTATTCGTCCAACTGGACCTGGAGGAGTCTGAACGCTATCTGCAAGACAGGCGAGACAAACGCTTCACGGTCATCCAAGCCAACATCGCGAGCCTCCACGCCGACGCACTCAACCACTCCGGCCAGCCTGCCTTTCATGAGCAAGACTACGATCGCCCCAATGAGGCCTACTTCCGCCACATTGACCAAGTCCTAGCCCGCGCCGAAGAGTTGGACATCTACGTTCTGCTGCTGCCGGCTTGGGCACGTACGCACATCGAACGAGATCCCACTCTCACCTCGCCGGAGAAGGCGCGTCGCTACGGCGAGTTTCTGGGGCGGAGATACCGCGAACGCAACAACATCATTTGGTGCTTGGGCGGAGACGCGCGTCCCACAAAGCACACGATCTATGACGCGCTGGCGAAGGGTATCGAAGCAGGGCTCGGCTACGACCCGCTGATGACCTACCATCCGCCGGGCGGCACCTATCGCCCGCCCGCCACCTCGACCGGAGAGTTCTATCACGACAAGCCGTGGCTCGATTTCAACATGATGCAGTCGGGTCACAGCCGAGGCAACCGCAACTACCTGCGAGTCGAGGAGGACTACGCACGCACGCCGGTCAAGCCGACGATCGACTCCGAGCCCTGTTACGAACAGCACCCGATCCGTCACAAGTTCGAAAACGGCGTCTTCAATTCCTGGGACGTCCGGCAGCGCGCCTACTGGTCCGTCCTCGCAGGCGCCTTCGGCTTTTCGTACGGCGGTAACGGTATCTGGCAGATGGACAAGCCCGGAGACGTGCTGAAGGAAACGCACTTCTCGCACTTCTGGTACGACGCTCTGGACCATGAAGGCGCTCAACAACTCCGTCACCTTCACTGGTTTCTTGAGACCTACCCTCGGCGAGTACCGGACCAGTCCCTATTGCTCTCCGACTCGGGTGATCGCAACGATCGCCTTCAGGCTGCCCGTACGCCGGACTCAAGGACGATCCTCGTCTACAGCACGAACGGTCGAGCGTTCCGGGTTCGTCTTCCAGCCGAGCAAGGCACGGCGGAGTGGTTCAATCCTCGGGACGGATCGAGAACCGACGCGGAGTGGAAGACGGACCAGAATCCGCCCGGCCCGGAAGGCGACAGCCGCGATTGGCTGCTCATCCTCACGGCCTCGCCTAGCGGCAAATCGCCTTGAGCTTTTCGTAAGGTTTGCGGTTGTGCTCCGGCACAGCAATCCCCTTGTGCTCGGAAAGCTGCTCCCCCAAGGTCAAGCCCCACTTGGACGCGACGTCGGGAACGTTGGAGTAGACCGGGTCGGCGGCTGCCGCCTCCAGTTCAATGAACTCGAATCCCTCGCCTCGGAGCAGGGAGATCAACTCCGGCAACATCTCCGCATTGAACGCGCCGACGTGCAGGAGCATGATGTGCTTGACGTCACGCCCGTAACCGAGTCGGGTCATCTCCCGTCCGAGTTCGATGAACTCCGCAGCGGTCTCCAGGTAGCTGGATCGCAACCATGCGAGCGACTCCTCGTCTCCGGCGTCGAGACAGCGTGCGTAGGGGGCGTTCCACAAGTAGTCCTCAAAGTCGAGCGACGCCAGTGCGATGCGATAGTTGCGATCGCTCAGGTAGCGTTTCACCGCGGCCCGTTTCTCGAGGGTGTCGCCTTCGCGCAAGAACGGAAAGCGTAGCCACCGCCAGTCCTCCTCGCCCATGAGTTCCTCCAATAGAGGCTCGTTCAGCGCAACATCCTCAGCAAACTCTTCGGGCGAACTCGCGTGCAGGTTGATGTGAGAGTACGTATGGTTTCCCAGCGGGAAGCCGGCTGCCCTCCACGTCTCCAGCACCTCCATCAAGGCAGGGTCATCCTCAAGCTTCTGCGCGTTGATGAAGCCGAATGGCCGCGGGACTTCCGCCTCCTGGAGGGCCCGTACCAAGCGCTTCGCGATCTCAATACGGGTCCAACCGGAAGGCAGAGCACCGTGGCGAGGCAGATCGTCAAAGGTCAGCGCGACCTCCTGCGCCGAGGCCCTCGCCCCTCCCGTCAGCAAGCAAGCCAGCACGCAAGCCGACCGAAGAATCCCGCGCCGGTGACCCATCATCCGAGCATAACGAGTCCGAACCTGCTAGCTGGTAAACTGCTTCATTCGCTATGCGGCCTTCCCGATTCCTCGCCCTGATCCTCACGGCCGCTGGTCTGTCCGCGCAGCCGTCTGAGCGGCCGCGCGTCTTCGCGATTCGCGACGCGCGGATCGTACCGGTGTCCGGGCCGGAGATCGCGCAGGGCGTCGTGGTTTTGCGCGACGGACTGATCGCCTCCGTGGGCGCGGCGTCGGAGATACCCGCCGACGCCTGGATCATCGAGGGCGAGGGACTCTCCGTCTACCCAGGGTTCATCGATTCGTTGAGCACGCTCGGCATGCCGGACGAGAAGAAGTTCCCGCCCGTCTACGGCAAGCGCCCCGCCTCGGGTCCCGACGATCGTCCTGCCACTTCCACATGGGCGCTCGGCGTGGACCATTTTGCGGCCGAGAACGAAGCCGTCGAGACCTGGCGGAACGGCGGCTTTACCTCGGTCGCGGTCGCCCCGCGCCAAGGCATCCTCCCCGGCCAAGTCTCGCTGCTCAACCTCGACCAGCGCCCTGTCGCCGGCGCCGTTCAGGCCAAGGCCGGGCTGTTGATCCAACTCAACGCTGAACGCTCGCGAGAGACCGGCTTTCCCAGCTCTCTGTTTGGCGCGATGTCCTACGTCGACCAGATCTTTCTCGATGCCCGTCAGGCGCAGCAAGCCAAAGCGATCTACGAGGAGAGCCCAGCCGGCTTGGAGCGCCCTGAGTACGACCGCACTCTGACGCCAATCGTAGAAGTCCTCGCGAACAACAGTCCGGTCCTCTACCCCGGCAATACCGAGATTGAGCTTCGCCGAGCGCTCGACCGGACCGCGGCTCTTTCGAAACGACCGGTCGTCTACGGTGCGCAACAGGCCTACCGCGACGGCGTGGCGAAGGACCTCGCGGAGGGGGCCATGCAAGCGCTGGTCAACCTCTCTTGGCCGGAGGCCCCCAAGGACGCCGACCCGGACGCCCAAGTATCCGCCCGGGTCCTGCGCTTTCGGAGCCGCGCACCAACTTCGCCCAAGGCGCTCTCCGAGGCCTCGGTCACGTTCGGCGTCTATGGTTCCGACGCCAAGTCTCCGAAGGACTTGATGGACGGCCTGCGCAAAGCGATCGAGGCCGGGCTCTCCGCCGAGGCCGCCGTCGAGGCCCTGACCTTGGGACCGGCTCGCATCTACGGCGTCGCCGACCGCTTGGGCAGCTTGGAGGCCGGGAAGATCGCCAATTTGGTCGTCTACCGCGACGACCCTTTTGCAGAGAAATCACGGCCCGTGATGGTCTTTGTCGACGGCCAAAAATTCGACATGCCCGCCGAGTCCGAGGCAAAGGAGAAAGAAGACGATGCCGAATAGTCGCCCCACGCTCCTACTGGTTCTAGGCCTTGCGCTGGCGGCAAGCGCGGCCGCCTCGACGCTGATTGAAGGCGCCGTGATCCTCACCGCCGGCCCGCAGGGGACCATCCAAGGGTCCATCCTCATCGACGAGGGCAAGATCGTCGCGGTGGGCCCCAACCTGGATGCGCCCGACGACGCGACGCGCATCGACGCACGAGGCAAGTTCATCAGCCCCGGCATCATCGACTGCCACTCGCACATCGCCGCCGACGCGATCAACGAAGGCTCCGTGCCCGTATCATCGATGGTCTCGATCGAGCACGTCATCGACCCGGAGGACGGCGCGATCTACCGCGCACTGGCCGGGGGCGTAACGACCGCGAACATCCTGCACGGCAGCGCAAACCCTATCGGCGGCCAGTGCGCCGTGGTCAAACTCCGCTGGGGCAAGAGTGCGCGGGAGATGCTCTTCGAGGGCGCCATGCCCGGCATCAAGTTCGCTCTTGGGGAGAACACCAAGCGCGCCGGGAAAACGTTTCACCCGGCCACTCGCCAAGGCGTCAACGAAGTCTTTCGGCAAGCCTTCTTAGAGGCGAGGGAGTACCAAACACGCTGGGAAACGTACCGCTCCGACAAAGCCGCCGGCAAGCGTGCCATCCCTCCTCGCCGCGACCTGAAGCTGGAACCGCTGGTCGAGATCCTGGAAGGCAAGCGACTGGTCCACGCGCACTCCTACCGCGCCGACGAGATCCTGGCCCTGATCCGGCTAGCCGACGAGATGGGCTTCAAAATCCGAACGCTCCAGCACGTGTTGGAGGGCTACAAAGTCGCCCAGGAGATCGCGGCTCACGGCGCGGGCGCCTCCACGTTTTCTGATTGGTGGGCCTACAAGGTGGAGGCCTTTGACGCCATCCCCTACAACGCCGCCATCATGACCCGTGCCGGAGTCCTGGTCTCCATCAACTCCGATTCCGCCGAAGAGATTCGCCATCTCAACCAGGAGGCGGCCAAGTCCATCAAGTGGGGAGGCCTCACCGAAGAGGAAGCCCTCGCACTGGTCACCATCAACCCCGCCAAGCAATTGATGATCGACGATCGCGTCGGTTCGCTCGAGCCCGGCAAAGACGCCGACCTCGTGATTTGGGACGGCCCCCCGCTCAGCGTGTACGCCAAGGTGCTGACCACCTATCTCGACGGCGAAGTCTATTTTGACCGCGAGCAAGACGCCGAACGTCGCACGGCGCTGGCCGAAGAGCGCAAGAAGCTCACGGCTAGCCTCGCGCCCAAAGGGAAGGACGAGGAGCAGAAACCATGAACCGCCTCGTGATTCTTGCATTGCTGATCGTCCCGGTCTCGACCGCCCAAACGCTGCTGATCCGTGGGGCGACGGTCCACACGCTCGCCGGGGATCCGGTGGAGGGCGGCGACGTATTGATCCAGGACGGCGTCATCCAGGGAGTCGGTAGTCGTCTGCGCGCGCCGCGCGGCGCCACCGTGGTCGACGCCAGGGGCAAGCACCTCTACCCGGGGCTCTTTGACGCCTATACGCCGCTCGGCCTCAATGAGATCTCGGCGGTCGGAGTCACGTCCGATCAAGTGGAGAAGGGCGACTTCAATCCGCACCTCAAAGCCGCCGTCGCGGTGAACCCCGACAGCGAACACATCGCGGTGACGCGTTCCAACGGAGTCACGCATGCTCTGACGACGATGTCGGGCGGCGTCATCTCAGGCCGCGCGTCGGTCATTCAGCTCGGCGGCTGGACCTCGGAGGAGATGACCATACAGCCCGGCGGTCCGCTGGTACTCCACTGGCCCCGCATCCGAGTTCGGTCAGACGATAAGAAGCGCGACACGTTCGCCAAAGCGAAGAAGCTCTATGAACAGGAAGTCGCGGAGATCAGCAACTGGCTGGAGGCCGCGAGGCACTACGCGCTCGCCGAGGCCAAGGCCGCTCCGGGCTTCCGCCCCGACCCCAAGCTCTCCGCGCTGGCCCCGGCCGCTGCGGGCGAGGAACCCGTTCTCTTCGTCGCGGCTCGCGAGCGCGCCATCCGCAACGCCGTCGCCTTCGCGGAGCAGCAAGGCATGCAGATGATTCTGGTGGGAGGCGCTGAGGCTTGGAAGGCGAGAGAGATGTTGGCCGAGAAGAAAATCCCGGTGATCTTGGGCCCCACTCAGGCCCTGCCGTTGGATGAAGACACTCCGTATGACCGGATCTTCACCCAGCCCGGGGAGCTCCAAGCCGCGGGCGTCCAGTTCGCCATCTCATCCTCGGCTCCGTCGGGCGCCAGGGCGGGCGCGCCCTATCCCAAGTCGCGCTCGCTTCCTTATGAAGCGGCCGGCGCCGTACCCTTCGGCCTCGATCGCGACGAGGCCCTAAAGGCGATCACGGTCTACCCGGCGCAGATTCTGGGACTCGGCGACAAACTCGGCACCATAGAGGAGGGCAAAATCGCCAATCTCATGCTGACTGACGGCGACCCGCTTGAGATCTCCACCCAGGTCGAGCGACTATTCATCGACGGGAAAGAAGTCTCAACGGACAACAAGCACCAAGAGCTTTACGAACGGTATTCGCAGAGACCCTAGGCGCCGC
>Ga0070727_10000930_pt1 | contig 32691 bp, 22 predicted proteins | sample tdAd472_FD_66722 | JGI IMG/M metagenome (GOLD analysis project Ga0070727, IMG submission 66722) | Marine sediment microbial communities from the Atlantic coast under amendment with organic carbon and nitrate - tdAd47.2 | ecosystem: Environmental > Aquatic > Marine > Coastal > Sediment | place... | reverse complement strand
TCGGGAAGCTGCGACGTCAGGTACTCGAACAGCACGAAGTGCTGGTACCGACGGTGCGGCATGATGCTGGTGAGCTCTCTCAGCTCCGACTCGCCCCCGCCCCCGGTCCCACCCAGCGAGGCCGGGATCGGACGCCCGGTCAGCTTGCCCAGGATCTGGATCGCCTGACGCTGCCCCGCACTCACGGTCGAGTTGAAGCTGAAGATCGAATCGTTCGTGTCGGACGCCAGGTTCGCCGACGACCCGCCCAGCGAACGCATGTTCGACTGGCTGACCACGTTCCGCGCCGTCGCCCGGGCCTTGCCCAGCGCCGGCAGCAGGATGCCGATCAAGAGCGCGATGATCGCGATCACAACCAACAACTCGATAAGGGTAAATGCTCGTTTCATGGAGATGCTCCACTCGGCGTGCGAGAGAGGCCCACAGGCCAATCCAGATAAAAAACGTGCGGATACGAAGCGAATGAGAACCGGAAAAACAGCCGCGCGAGCGAAGAAACGCCCGCAATAGACGGAGACATCCGTCACGATCACCATACGCACGGGCCGGGTAGCGGATCCGCCCTCTTGACAACGATTTTATCGAGCACCGCGCCCACAAAGCGTGAGCAGGCACCAACTTGTCGATCAGCCGGGGCCTCGGAAACCACCCGAATCGGGCATCTTCCTACCTAAACCCAAACAACCCGCTCAGTGCGCGTTCGGGTGCACAAACCCCCGGAACAGCGTCATCACCAGGATCCGCAGGTCGAACGCCAGCGACCAGTGCCGGATGTAGTGCAGGTCGTACTGCAGACGCTTCCGCAGCGAGGTCTCGCCCCGCAAGCCGTGCACCTGCGCCCACCCCGTCATCCCCGCCTTCACGTGCTGACGCAGCATGTACCCACGCCAGTCCTCACGGAACCGGGCGATCAGCTCCGGACGCTCCGGGCGCGGCCCCACCAGCGACATGTCCCCACGCAGCACGTTGAACAGCTGCGGCAATTCGTCCAGGCTCGTCCGACGCAGCCAGCGACCCAGACGCGTAATCCGGGGGTCCCCACGCGACGTCCAGCCCGCCCCCGCCGACTCGCCCGCGGCGTCACGCATCGTCCGAAACTTGTAGATCCGGAACGTGTCCCCGCCCAGGCTCACCCGCTCCTGGCGGAACAGCACCGGCCCCCCGTCCGACAGCTTGACCGCCAACGCGATCAACGCCATCAGGGGCAGGAAGCACACCACCGCCAGCCCACCCACCACCAGGTCCACGCCCCGCTTCGTCAGCCCGCCCAGCCCCAGCGTGGGGCACTCCCGGTACGACAGGATCGGCATCCCCTCCAGCTCGTGCACCGTCATCGACGCGGGCAGCAGGCGCGGGTGCACGTCGGGCACGATCCGCACGTCCAGCGCGAACCGCTCCAGCCGACGCAACAACTCCGGCACAAGCGCCGCCTGGGCGCTCGGGAGCGCCAGGTACACCGCGTCCACCGGGTTGTCCTCCAGCGTCCGCTCCAGGTCCTCCAGCCCCCCCAGCACGCGGCGCCCCTGCACCTCGGTCCGACGCGAGCGCGGGTGATGGCTCACGTGGTACGCCACGTGCAGCCCCGTCCACGAGTTGCGGGCCAGCGTGTGACCCGTGATCTGCCCCAGCCGCCCCACCCCCACGATCGCGACGTGACGCAGGTTCCAGCCACGCTCACGCACCCACCGCAGCGCCAGTCGCACCACCAGTCGCTGCGTCCCGAGCGCCAGGGGCAGCGCCAGCGTCAGCGTCGCGAGCTGGTACCGCGCCGGGTCGCCGATCCACCGCGCCAGCGGGCCCGCGCCGGGCACGGTCGCCGTCGGGGTGAACGCCTCCGCCCCCAGCGACCACAGCCCCACGATCAGCACCATCACGCCCAGCACCGACGCACGCACCACCTGCCCGAACTCGCCCAGCAGGCTCTTGTCGCGACGCGGACGGTACTGCCCCAGCGTGAACAGCAGCAGCACCACCAGCGGCACCACCACCAGCACCAGAGAGCCCCGCACCCACCCACGCCCCCCCAGCCCCATCCCCGACACCCCCTCCTCGAACCGCATCCCACGCGCCCACCACGCCCCCACGCAGACCGCGCCGACCGCCGCGGCGTCCGTCATCGCGAACAACGAGACCATGAACTGATGGCGCTGCTTCAGCATCCGTGCCTTCCCGTGCCGGATCCGTGCCGGCCGACGACCCGCCCGCGAGCGTCGGGCGGCAGTGTACCACGCGCCCACCTGCCCGACTCAGCCGCCTCCGGCCTTTCCCGCCCCGCGCCACGCCTCGAGCGCCGCGCGCAGCTCCGGCGTCAACTCCCCAGCATCGGGGGCCACGATCTTCACCAGCGCAAACAGATCACCCCGACGACCCGACGACGATTCCAGCCCACGCCCCTTCAGTCGCAATCGCGACCCGCTCGACGTCCCCGGCGGCACCGTCAGCGACACCTCGCCCTCCAGCGTCCGCACCGGCACCGAGGCCCCCAGGCAGGCGTCCGCGACCGAGATCGACAGGTCCGTGGTCAGGTCGAGCGTGTCGGACGCCTCCCCGGGACGCCCCGTTCCGCGGCGCAGCGTCGGGTGGGGCCTCACGTGCACCGTCACGATCAGGTCCCCGGGAGGCCCCCCGCCTGGGCCGGGCGAGCCCTCGCCCCGCACCCGCAGCTTCGTCCCGTCCACCACCGCTTTCGGGATCTTCACCGAGATCGTCTTCCGCTCGCTCCCGCGCGTCAGCTCGAGGCTCCGCTCACCACCCCGGGCCGCGGTCTCGAAATCGACCGTGATCGTGTGGCGCACGTCCCCGCCGCGTGCCCGTGTCGGGCCCCGGTCGCGCCCGCCGAACCCCTGCCCGCGTGCCCCGAAGATGCTCTCGAACACCGAGCCCAGGTCCTCGTCTCCGAACGGGTCGCCCCCGGCCACGTTCGACCAGGTGTAGTGCGCTCCGCCGCCCCCACCGCCGGCGTGCCCGAACCCGGCCGACTCGGCCGCGTGCCCGAACCGGTCGTACAGCTTGCGTTTCTCCGGATCGGACAGCGTCTCGTACGCCTCCTGCAGCTCGGAGAACTTCTCCTGCGCGTCGGGCGACTTGTTCACGTCCGGGTGGAGCTTGCGCGCGAGCTTCCGGTAGGCCGCCTTGATCTCGTCGGGCGACGCGCCACGCTCCACCCCCAGCACGCTGTACCAGTCACGCTTCGGCATGTTTGACAATACGCACCGCGGACGCACCCAAAACGAGAAGAGGGGCCGCCACACGGGCGACCCCTCAGAAGCATCATGCTCGCGAGAGCGTGACCGTCAGGCGGGGGATCAGTCCTCGCCGTGGTCGTGGCCCTCGTGCCCGTCGGCCTCGGCCTCGGGGTCGGTCACCTCGCCCGGCTCCGGGTCCGGCTCGGGCTTGTCCATGTGGACGCACTCGACCTCGAAGTACAGCGTCGCGTTGGGGTCGATGCCGGCGCGCGGGTTGCCGCGCTCGGCGTAGCCCAGATAGCTGGGGATGATCAGGCGGCGGTGCGTGCCGATGGAGATGTTGTCCATGCCCAGGCCCCAGCCGACGATCGCGCGGTTGCCGGGGGGGTAGATGAACAGGAAGGGGCGGCCCTTGGGGCGGCTGGCGTCGAAGATGCTTTTGTCCTCGATCCAGCCGGTGTAGTGGATGTGCAGCTGGTCGCCGTCGGCCACGGTGACCTCGCCGGGGTTCACGAAGTCCACGATGACCATGCCGTCGTCGGAGATCGACACGTCCGCCGCGGGCTTGCCCTTGATGAAGTTGTAGTTCGCACGCCACGCCTGCGAGCCGTCCGCACCGATCCCGGTGTTGAACGTCGAGAAACGCTCGTCGGTCAGCTCCACGCGGCTCGTCATCTCCACCGCCCCGCCCATCGCGGTCGGGTAGGCGTACGGCGAGGCCCCGGCGAACCCGGCCCCGTCCGCATTCAGCGCCACGTCCATCGTCGCGATCAGCTCGTCGCGGCTCAACGCCGGGAAGTACCCCGGCTGGGCCCACAGGCCCGTGAAGACGTCCTTGGTCGCGTCCGTCATCGCCATCTCGTACGTGCGGAGCCGGATCGACCCGTCGTACTCGAACAGCTCGAAGATCGCGTGCCGGAACGGGCGGTGCGCGAAGTCGGCCCGGGCCGTCTCCACGTACAACGTGTTCGACATGCCCTCAACGGGTGCCGCGGCGACGTGCATCACCACGCTCACACGCTCGCTGTCGCCCTCGGAGCCGAAGACCGGCACGTCCTGGCTGGTCTTCCAGCTCCCCGCGAGCATCTCGCCCACGCGAGCGATCTCGGGGCTGGTCCACGCCGGGGTGTGCACCGGCATCTCGAAGGCCGGAGCCTCCGGCTGTGTCGCGTCGTCTTGGGCCACACCCACGCCCGCCAGGGCTGCGGTCAGGGCCAGCGCGGCCGAGCGTCGAATCGTCTGGAGCGTCATATCTGCCTCCTTGAGTATCCGTGAAGCCCTCAAACCGGGGCGAGTCCACTATAGGGATCGGTCCGTCCACGCCGTGCCTGAGGCCAGGCCCGACGGTTTCTTCATACTCCCCCTCATCCCGGGGGCTAGGCAAGACGCCCTCGCGAAAAAAGGGGGGGGGGGTCAGGCCAGTTCGGGGAAGAGCTTGGTCACCGTTCCGACCAGGTCCTCGACGTGGCTGGCCGATTCGTCGAACAGCTTCTGCTCATCGTCGGTGAGCTTGAACTCGACGATCTTCTCCACGCCGCCGGCGCCCAGCAGTGCGGGCACGCCGACGAACAAGCCCTTGTGCCCGAACTCGCCGTTGAGGTAGGCCGCGGATGGGATGATCCGCTTCTTGTCCTTGACGATGGCCTCGACCATCTGGATGGTGCCGCTGGCCGGGGCGTACCAGGCGCTGGTGCCCATGAGCTTGACGACCTCGCCGCCGCCCTTCTTGGCTCGCTCGACGCAGGCCTCGATGGTGGCGTCGTCGAGCAGGTCGGTGACGGGGATGCCGTGCACGCTGGTGCAACGGGGCAGCGGGACCATGTCGTCGCCGTGCCCGCCGAGCAGCAGGGCGGTGACGTCCTCGATCGAGCACCCGATCTCCCACGCGATGAAGGTGCGGAAGCGGGCGACATCGAGCGAGCCCGCCTGGCCCATGATGCGCTCGGCGGGGAACCCGGTCGCCTTCCACGCCGTGTACACCATCGCGTCGAGCGGGTTGGAGACGACGATGACGATCGAGTCCGGGGCGTGCTTCGCGATGTTCTCGCTGACGGACTTGACGATCTTGACGTTGGTCTCGATCAGGTCGTCGCGGCTCATGCCCGGCTTGCGCGGGATGCCGGCGGTGACGACGACGACGTCCGAGCCGGCGATGTCCGCGTAGTCGAAGGTGCCGGTCAGGTTGCCGTCGAACCGCTCGATCGGGCCGCAGCAGGCGAGGTCGAGCATCTTGCCCTTGGGCATGTGCTGGTCCGGGGCGTCCGCGCGCGGGATGTCGAGCAGGACGATGTCGCCGAGCTCCTTGGCGGCGGCCCAGTGGGCGCAGGTCGCGCCGACGTTCCCGGCTCCGATGATGCTGATCTTGGCTCGCTTGGGCATGGCTGGCTCGCTCTTTTCGTGAGGGTGCGTGGGTGAATTCCGGCCCCCAACCCCGCTGCTCGGGGCCGGGTCTCGATGCTAGGCTGCCACGATGCAGACTACCCGTGCTCACGTCGCCGACCGCCTCGCCCCCTTCGGCACCACCATCTTCGCCGACATCACCGCCCGGGCCAGAGCCGCAGACGCGGTCAACCTGGGCCAGGGCATGCCCGATTCCGACGGCCCGGACTGGATCAAGGACGCCGCCGCCCGGGCCATGCGCGAGCACCCCAACCAGTACGTCCCCCTCCCCGGCGTACCGGCCCTGCGCCAGTCAATCGCCGACCGCGCCGCCGCCACCGGCCTCGTCTTTAACGGGGGGGGGCCCGATCCCGACACCGAGATCACTGTCACCGACGGCTGCACCGAGGCCCTCGCCGCCTGCTGCCTCGGCCTGTTCAACCCGGGCGACGAGGTCGTCGTCTTCGAGCCCTACTACGACGCCTACCGCGCCGACCTCGCCATGGCCGGGGCCGTGCCCCGGTACGTCCCCCTGCGCATGCAGGCCGACGGCTCGTTCGCCTTCGATCCCGACGAACTCGCCGGCGCCGTCACCCCCAAGACCCGCGCCATCCTCACCAACACCCCTCACAACCCCACCGGCAAGGTCTTCACCCAGAGCGAACTCCAGACCATCGCCGATCTCGCGATCCAGCACGACTTGATCGTCCTCTCCGACGAGGTCTACGACTGCCACGTCTTCGAGGGCGAGCACCTGAGGATCGCCGCCCTCCCCGGCATGGCCGAACGCACCGTCACGCTCGGGTCCTTCGGCAAGATGTTCAGCCTGACCGGGTGGAAGATCGGCTGGGCCATCGCCCCGCCCCGGCTCACCGCCGGCATCCGGGCCGCGCACCAGTTCCTGACCTACTGCGTCGCCGCCCCGCTCCAGCACGCGGCCGCGGAGGCGCTGCAAGCGCCCGAGTCGTACTACACCGATCTGCGCGCACGATTCGCCCGACAGCGCGACACCCTCGCGGCCGGCCTCCACGACCTCGGCTTCCGCTTCGCCACGCCCGCCGGGGGCTACTTCATCCTCGCCGACCACACGCCCGTCTCCGCGCCGCGTGGCTTCGCCGACGACGTCTCCTTCTGCCACCACCTCATCGAGGAGGCCAGGGTCGCCGCCATCCCGCCGACGTCCTTCTACGCCGAAAGCAACGAGGGCAAGAATCTCCTCCGCTTCGCCTTCTGTGTCTCAGAGCCCACCATCGACGCGGCCCTGAACAACCTCCGCGAGTGGGCCGCCCGCAAGTAACCCGTGCAGGTGAGAAACCCGCCCACCGCGTGAGCGGTGGGGCTCGGTCTCACTCAAACCCAGCGAATCCAAGAGCGATCAAGCCTCGCCGGTCGCCTCGTCAGACCCCAGCACCTCGACCGGCAGCGTCTCGAGATCGTCCACGTACCGGGGCGGCAGCGGCACCGACCCCGTCTCGCCCCCCTCCATCGCCAGCACCAGCAGCGGCTGACCCGGCGGCAGCGATTCGTTCATCGCCACCACCACGTCCTTCACCGGCCCGCCCGCCATGAAGTCCATCTGCCGGTACACCTGGCGGGGCGACCCGATCCGCTCCGGCTCCCCCACCGCCCCATCGTCACCCGCCTTCAGGAACCGCTCGATCACGCGGCACTGCTCGTCCGTCGGCGCCGCCCCACCCGGCCCACGCGCGAACGCCGCCGGCGCCCCGCGAAACATCGGCACGCCCGGCGCCGGCAGAAACAACTCACCCAGGAATCCAGACCGACGCAGCCGCTCGCACACATCCGCCGGGTGATCGCACACCAGCCGCTCGCTCGTGATGACCCACTCGACCCCGGCGTTGGCCGCGTGCTCGAATGCGATACGTGCGTCCTGAATCAATTCCGCCAGCCCCTCGGGCAGGTCGCGCCCGCGCCAGGCCTCGTTGATCCCGGCCGTGGCCTCGCGGCACGAGATTTCCGCCCGGTCCAACGCCAGCGGACGCTCGTCGTCCTTCAGCACGTCCAACTCGCCCAAGGCAAGCGTGACGGCCTGGAGCGTGATCGCGTGGGGAACGCTTGCCTTCCAGGCTCCCCCCTCGCCTGTTTCGGGGAGCGCGACCGACGCCTGAGCGATCTCAGACCATTTTGCCAGCAGCAGCGCCCAACTCGGGCCGGTGTCGTGGTCACTCATGAAGATCCGATGTGTTCAAATAGTACGAAGGGGTTTAAATCCATCGCGCCATCGCGTAGACTTACGGAATGCAGCGATCGTAGCGAGGGCGGGAATCCAATCCCGAGTTCGCAACGAAAGCCGAGCATCCGTCCGTGCAGGGCGGCCTCGCGGAATCAAGCCGCCTGTGAGAGAGCGGCCCGCACCTGTCCAGCGTCCGATGGTCTCATGCCGGACGCACACGAGGAGATTGAGATGCAGAACCGAATGACAGCGCTCGTCGCGGCGGCACTCGCGGGTTCCGCGTTCGCCCAGCCCACGTTCCTGGTGACCAACGGCTCGACGCTGTACCGATCGACCGGGGGCACCGTCGAGACCTTCAACCTCGGGGACGACATCGTCGGGCTCGCGGTGGCCGACGACGGCACCATCTACGCCAGCAGCAGCACCGCGTCGTCCACCTCGGGGCTCTTCGAGCTCTACACCCTCGACGACGCGGGCGGCACGCCCACGCTGAATCTCGTGACGGACCAGCTCTCGAATGTCTACACCGGCATCAGCGTCATCGGCGACACCATCTACTCCAGCCGCGGCGGCGGGCCGCTGCTGTTCGCCGTGGATCTCAACACCTTCTCCGAGACCAATCTCGGCAACACCGGGCTCCCCGTCGGAATCGGCGGCTCGGCCTACCGCGCCGCGGACGATACCTACTTCTGGTCCGAGGGCGTGGACGACCTGCTGTACGAGGTTGACCGCACCACCGCCACCGCCACCGCGATCGGCTCGTTCGGGATCGACACCGGGCAGCAGGGGCTCGAATTCTTCGAGGGCCAGCTCTACTTCGCGACCGACAACGAGACCACGGGGCGTCTGGAGATCGGCACACTGAATCAGAACAGCGGCGCCTACTCCTTCCTCCAGGTCATCGATCCCGTGAACGTGACCGGCACCGTCAGCCTCGCGGTCATCCCCACACCCGCCTCCGGCGCGCTGCTCGCCCTCGGCGGGCTGCTCGCGACACGTCGCCGGCGGTAAGCCGGATCGCATCCCGACTCTCTTCCGCGCGCCCCCCCCGGGGGGCGCGTTTTTTTCTGCGCACACGGCTAGGCTCCCCCCATGGAAATCAACCCCGACATGCTCGAGACCACCGACCGCTACAAGCTCCTCATCGGGGCCATCACCCCACGCCCCATCGCGGTCGTCTCCACCGTCTCCGCGGACGGGGCCCCCAACCTCGCCCCCTTCTCCTTCTTCACCGGGGTCGGCTCCGACCCCATGTCCCTCATCGTCTGCCCCGCCAACAACGAGCACGGGCAGGACAAGGACACCCTCCGCAACCTCAAACGCCCACAGCACGGGGGCACCGGCGAGTTCGTCGTCAACCTCGCCTGCGAGCCCTACATCCGCAACGTCGCCGCCGCCGCCGAGCCGCTGCCGCACGGCCAGAGCGAGTTCGACCTCGCCGGGCTGAACATGGCGCCCAGCGTCGCGGTGCAGCCGCCCCGCCTCGCCGAGAGCCCCGTCTGCTTCGAGTGCAAGACCGTCCAGGTCGTGAAGGTCGGCGGCGACAAGCCCTTCGCCGGCAACATCGTGATCGGGCGTGTGCTGCACGTCTTCGTCAACGACGACCTGATCGACGACGCCCACCGCATCGACCAAGCCAAGCTCGGCACCGTCGGACGCATGGGCGGCTACAAGTACTGCCGCACGGGCGACCAGTTCGAGATCACGCCCGGCAAGGCCGCGCTCGAAGAGTCCTGACCCTCGATAGCCAATCAGCGGGTGCCACGGCCCCCCCCCGACACCCCCCCTTGTAGAACCGAAAACGGCCGGGAACGCCGCTCAAGCGGAATCGGCCCAGGTCGGTCCGACACGTCATTCCCTGGCCCCGAAGGCCACGACGCTCGGTGCCGTCCACGGCAACCGCCCGGTGGATCTTCCGTTTCCCACCGACTCAGCAGCCACTCCGTACGCCACTGGCCGTCGAGCACGACGATCCGCTTGAACGACCAGTTCCCGGCCGTCTCGGTCTGAAACGATCGCGCACGCGTCAGCACACGCGATCCATCCGGGTGCTCAGCTGCACCCCATGCTGTTCCCGCAGTTCAGGCACTTGTAGCACGTGCCCGAACGCACCGTGATCGTCCCGCACACGTCGCACGGCGGGGCGTCGCCCGCCGAATCCAACGCGATCGAGAGCGTGGACGACTGCGTCACCGTCGCCGTCTCCGTCACCGTCACGGACGCGCCGGTCTCGTTCCCGGGCTTCCCGCCCGACTCGGGGGCGTGCGCGATCACACGCGACGGGGCGGACGTGTCCATCCTCGGCTTGGCCTCGCTCGCCGACGCCGCCTTCGCCTTGCCGTCCTTCGATCCGTCCTTGCTCTCGCTCGGACGCTTGGGCGCGTTCGCCTCGCGGTACCCCGGGATGAACTCCATCCCGATCCAACGGAAGATGTAGTCCACCAGGCTCTTGGCGAACGGGATCTCGCGGTTGGTCGTCATCCCCGCCGGCTCGAAACGCTGGTGCGTGAACTTCCGCACCAGGCTCTCCAGCGGCACGCCGTACTGCAGCGCGACCGACGTCGCCGTCCCCAGCGAGTCCATCAGCCCGCCGATGGTCGAGCCCTCCTTCGCCATCGTGATGAACAGCTCGCCCGGCAGGCCGTCCTCGTAGATGCCGACGGTGAGGTACCCCTCGTGCCCCGCGACGTTGAACTTGTGCGTCTTGCTGACACGCGTGTCCGGCAGCCGACGCCGCATCGGACGGTGCACGATCTGGATCTCCTTCTTCGTGACCGTCGCGACGTCTCCGTTCGAGGCCGCCGCCGCCAGCGCCGCCGTCTGCTCGGCGACCTCCTCCAGCGCCGCCGCCTCGTCGTCCGCGTCGATCACCTCGTCGAGATCGACCTCCTCGTCCGACTTCGAGTTCAGCGGCTGGCTCAGCTTGCACCCGTCGCGGTACAGCGCGTTCGCCTTCAGACCCAGCTCCCAGCTCAGCCGGTAGCACGCCTGGATGTCCTCCACGCTCGCGTCGGTGGGCAGGTTGATCGTCTTGCTGATCGCCCCGGTGATGAACGGCTGAGCCGCGGCCATCATCCGGATGTGCCCCGTCGGCTCGATGAACCGCGTCCCGGTCTTGCCGCACGTGTTCGCACAGTCGAACACCGCCAGGTGCTCGTCGGCCACGTGCGGGGCGCCCTCGATCGTCTGCGTCCCGCAGATCATGTCGTTGAGCTCCGAGATCTGCTTGTTCGTCAGCCCGAGGCTCTTCAGGGCGTTGAACCCGGGGTCCGCCTTGGCCGCGTCCGGGTTCACCCCGATCGCCTCCAGCACGTCGTCGCCCAGGCCCCACGCGCTGAACGCGAACTTCAGCTCGAACACGCCCGGCAGCGCGTCCGTGATCGCCTGCAGCGCCCCCTCGGTGAACCCGCGGTCGCTCAGCCACTCCTGGAACGACACGCCCGGCCCGCCGTTCTCCACGCCCTCGGGCAGCGGCACCTCGAGGTGCAGCGTGCCGAGGATGTGGCGCAGGATGTCGCGGACCTGGTCGTCCTCGTACCCCAAGGCCTCCAGCGCCGGCTTCAGGCTCGCGTTGGCGATCTTGAAGTACCCGCCACCGGCCAGCTTCTTGAACTTCACCAGCGCGAAGTCCGGCTCCACGCCCGTCGTGTCGCAGTCCATCAGCAGCCCGATGGTGCCCGTCGGGGCGATCACGGTCGTCTGCGCGTTGCGGTAGCCGTGCTTCTCGCCCAGCTTCAGCGCGTCGTCCCACGCCTTGGCCGCGTGATGACCGAGCTCGACCGCGTTGGCCAGCGGCACGCCCGTGCGGACCAGCTCCAGGTCGATCGGCACCGGCGCGATCCGCAGGTCCTCGTACTCGCCCGAGTCCCGCGCCACCCCGTGCGCCGCGCGACGGTGGTTGCGGATGACCCGCAGCATGTCCTTCTTGTTCCGCGCGTACCCCGCGAACGGGCCGTGCTCGCCGGCCAGCTCCGCGCTGGTCGCGTAGCTGCGCCCGGTCAGGATCGCACTCAGGCACCCGCACACCGCGCGCCCCGCCTCCGAGTCGTACGGAATACCCGCCTGCATCAGCATCGCGCCCAGGTTCGCGTACCCCAGCCCCAGCGTCCGGTACGTCCAGCTCAGCTCCGCGATCTCGCGGCTCGGGAACGCCGCCATCAGCACGCTGATCTCCAGCACCGTCGTCCAGATCTCCACCCCGTGCTCGAACTTCTCCAGATCGAACTCACGCGTGTTCGAGTCGTAGAACTTCAGCACGTTCAGCGACGCCAGGTTGCACGCCGTGTTGTCCAGGAACATGTACTCGCTGCACGGGTTCGACGCGTTGATCCGACCCGACTCAGGGCACGTGTGCCACGCGTTGATCGTCGAGTCGAACTGCACGCCCGGGTCCGCGCACCGCCACGCGGCGTACGCGATCTCGTCCCACAGCTCGCCCGCCGGCATCGTCGTCGCCATCTCGCCAGTCGTCCGCTCGAACGTCTTCCACTCGTCCCCCGCGTCCACGGCATCGAAGAAGCTGTCCGGGATCCGCACCGAGTTGTTCGAGTTCTGCCCGCTCACGGTCTGGTACGACTCGCCGTTGAAGTCGTAGTCCAGCGTCAGCCCCAGCCGGCGGGCCGTCTCGCCCACCGTCTCCGGGTCCTTGTCGCTCACCCGCTCGCCGTCGATCGCCTTCAGCCCCTCCACCAACGCCGCGACCTTGATCTCCTCGCGCACCTTCCAGTTCACGAAGGTCCGGATGTCCGGGTGGTCCATGTCCAGGCAGACCATCTTCGCGGCCCGGCGCGTCGTGCCGCCGCTCTTGATCGCCCCCGCCGCCCGGTCGCCGATCTTCAGCCAGCTCATCAGACCGCTGCTCTTGCCCCCGCCGCTGAGCATCTCGTTCTCGGCCCGAAGATTGCTGAAGTTCGTCCCCGTGCCGCTGCCGTACTTGAACAGGCGCGCCTCGCGCGTCCACAGGTCCATGATCCCGCCCGGGTTCACCAGATCGTCCTCGATCGACTGGATGAAGCACGCGTGCGGCTGCGGGTGCGTGTAGCTGTCGTCCGCCAGGCGCGTCTCGCCCGTCTCGTGGTCCGCGATCCAGTGCCCCTGCGCCGGACCGTTGATGCCGTACGCCCAGTTCAGCCCCGTGTTGAACCACTGCGGCGAGTTGGGCGCGCACATCTGGTGCACCATCATGTAGACCAGCTCGTCGTAGAACGCCTGCGCGTCCTCGGCCGTGTCGAAGTACCCGTGCCCCTCGCCCCAGTGACGCCAGCACCCCGCCAGACGGTGGATCACCTGCCGGGCCGAACGCTCCGGCCCGGTCTCCGGCTCGCCGTCGGCCCCGAGCCTGACCTCCGCCTTCGTCCCGTCGCGGCCCACCGGCAGCGCGAACTTGTCCTCGAACTGCGGCACCCCCGCCTTGCGGAAGTACTTGGAGACCATGATGTCGGTCGCGAGCTGGCTCCAGCCCTCGGGCACCTCCGCGTCGGGCATCTCGAACACGATCGAGCCGTCCGGGTTGGAGATCTTGCTCGAACGCGTGGTCCAGGCGACACTCTCAAACGGGTCCTGCCCCGCGACCGTGAACTTCCGGGTGATCTTCATGGTGCTCCTCGAACTTCCTCAATGAATCTCTGCAAACGCGGCGACCGTCCGTGAGCCGCGAGAATTTCGATCAATCCACTTCCGCAGCGGCGATGAAATCGCCGCGTCAAGCCCTGCTCAACCATCTCCGGCGTCCGATTGCGGACCCGACACAAAGTCACCGTCCGACGTGCTGACGTCACGCAAGTACACCGAGTCATCCGCGGTTCCGAGCTGCTTGTCGGGACCGGCGGTCACGATCTCGAATTCGGTATCCGACACCAGGCGGTACTGGACCCCGGACAACTCCAGCCCGTCCGGGCCGATCTCCGCGACCAACTGGCTCTCCGTCGGGAGCACCCCGTTGGCGTTGTAGTACTGCATCGCTGCCCCTTCAACGACCGCCATCTGCATCATCTGCATGGTGATCGCCGCCGCAGTCCCGACACCGATCATCGCCAGGATGAACGCAAGCCCGAAGAGAAGCAGGAAGCCGCTGCCCAGCAGCCCGATGATGAAGCCCGCGATCGCAAGACCCCTGGGCTCCTTGAACATCGCGAAGAAGCTCAGAATCATCCCGAGCGGGCACAGCCCGCCGCAGGTGAACCACCCCACCAACGAGACCACAAATCCAGCCACCCCGAGCCCGTTGCTCTGAGGCTGCTGAATATTGACAACCTGATGTGGGTGTGACTGCTCGCTCATCGCAACCTGCTCAAGAGTTCCGTTGAACCCGATCCCTTACACACTCAATCCACCCTCGGCAGCGTCAGCCCGCTCTGGTCCTGGTACTTCCCCGCCTTGTCCGCGTAGCTCTGCGCGCACACCCGGTCCCCCTTCAGGAACACGAACTGCGCGATCCCCTCGTTCGCGTACACCTTCGCCGGCAGCGGCGTCGTGTTGCTGATCTCCAGCGTCACCTTGCCTCGCCACTCCGGCTCCAGCGGCGTCACGTTCACGATCAGCCCGCACCGCGCGTACGTGCTCTTCCCCACGCACAGCACCAGGATGTCGCGCGGGATGTCGAAGAACTCCACCGTCTCGCACAGCGCAAACGAGTTCGGCGGGATGATCACGTGGTCCGTCCCGATCTCGTCGGTGTTCACCGTCACCATCAGGTCGTCGGTGAAGTGCTTCGGGTCCACCACCGCGATCCCGCCCGTCTTCGGCGTCGGCGTAAAGATCTTGAACTCCGGCCCCACCCGCACGTCGTACCCGTAGCTCGAGACGCCGTAGCTGATCGTCCCCGGACGCTTCACCGCGTCCTCGAACGGCTTGATGTCCACGAGCTCACGGATCTGGGTGTCGCATAGGACCGGCATGCTCGACTCCTGCCTTCGAGTGAGGGCCGACACACGGCCCCGAAACGAAACTCGGGTTTGTTCGGGTCCCATGGCAACAGTCTACCACGATCACCCGGACCTGTTCATTCTTTGTTCGGACACGCAACAACATCGTGCCCGATTCCAACCGAGGAGCGGGGGCCCCTCAGCCAGCGGTTCGGACGCGCTTCAATTTCACGCGATCAGTCTTCCAGGGACGCGGGCTCCGCCCGATTTGGCCGTGCACGAACGCAAGCCGGCCAACCAGCACAACAGAGCCCCCGGGGACGCCGTCATGCCCAAAGTGTTCCACTGCCAGCCGGTCCATTGCACCACCCATAGTAGCGTTGCCTGTTCGAAATCCCAAACCTTGTGTGCCTCGTGTGCAGAAGCTGTCGGAAGCGCCCAAACCCTGCACAGGAAACACGTTGCGCCAGGCGAAACGCAGCCTCGGGGCCGATCTCACACCACATGTGGTGCTCGATCGGGCCTCTACTCTATCGACCCACGAAGTGTTGTGCCATGCGTGATCAGGACAAATCAGCAACTTTCTTCACCCCGCCTTCACGTTTCACAATCTCGAAGCTCTACCCACCCGAACATCCCAACCGGTACCCCCGCCACCCGTTCCCGGAACACACGCCACGCCCCGCAGCACACCCAGATCGCACCCCACGAAACCACACGAACTTGCGACGACCGGGCCCCCGAACAACGCACGCCCTCTCAAAGAGCAACCATTGTCCGAACGAGACTAACCACGCCCCCGAGCAAAAAACCTGCTCGCTCGCGCCCCCCTTTCCCCACATCACCGGAACGCCCCGGCAAACGCCTCGTATCATGACCCATTCCGGCCCGTGTCGGGGCAGACCCGACGCACGCCGCCCCGAGGACCGCCCACAGGCGACCACCGCCGGGCCACACCGGGCCGCGGACGCCCGGACGAACCACCCCGCCCGCCGCACACGGCAGGAGAGCACTCCATGACACCGCGTCCCGTGCGGATCCTCGCACTCGCGCTCGCGACCCTGACCCTCGGCGCCTGCGCCAAGAGCAGCGCCCCGCAGCGCCCCCGCACCGTCACCCCCGACGTCGCCTCCTCCACCCCCGCCGTGCTCCGGGGCACCATCGTCAACAACGCACGCTTCAACGGCGTCCTCCCCAGCCGCATCTCCGGCATCGGATTCGTCGTCGGCCTCAACGGCACCGGCGGACTCCAGCTCAACGAAGAGATCATCGCCACCCTCGAACGCATGATGCTGCTCCGCGGCGTCGGCCAGACCGGCACCTACTCCGGCACTGCCATCGAGGGACGCTCCCCGCGCGAGCTGATCCAGGACCCCAACACCGCCGCCGTGATCGTCGAGGCCGCCGTCCCCCCGGGCACGCTCGCCGGCGACTCCTTCGACGTGTACGTCCGCGCCCTGAACGCGACCAGCCTCGAGGGCGGACGCCTGTGGACCTGCGACCTGCAGGTCGGCGCCCCCACGCTGCTCGGGCAGGCCCAGGCCCGCACCATCGCCCAGGCCGCGGGCCCCATCTTCATCAACCCCTTCTCCGAGCCCGACCAGCCCAACGTGGGCGTCTCGCAGACCATCGGGCGGATCCTGGGCGGCGGGGTCATGACCGACGACCTCCGCATCGAGGTCGTCCTCAACCGCGCCTCGCACTCCCAGGCACGCCTGGTCACCAGCTCCATCAACTCCACCTTCCCCAAGGGCCCGCTCGACGAGGACCAGATCGCACGCGGACGCGACGACCGCCTCGTCGTCGTCCGCGTTCCCCGCCGCTTCGCCGACCGGCGCGACGACTTCGTCCAGCTCCTCCAGTACACCGTCATCGACCAGACCTACCCCGAGCTCTACGCCCGGCGTTTCTCGCAGGCGATGCGCGACAACCCCGTCAACGCCGACCGCTACGCCTGGGCCCTCGAGGCCATCGGCAACCGCGCCCTCCCCTTCATCCGCGACCTCTACGACATCCAGGAGCCCGCCCCCCGCCTCCGCGCCCTCCGCACCGGCGCCCACCTCGGCGACCCCATGGCCGCCGACCCACTCATCGCCCTGGCCCGCACCGGGCCCGCCGACCTCCGCTCGGGCGCCATCCGCCTGCTCGAGTACATCGACGCCGGGCCCAAGGTCGAGTTCGCACTCGGCAACCTCCTCGAGGACGACCTCATCTCCGTCCGCATCGCCGCCTACGAGACCCTCACCGAACGCGGCATCAAGCGCCGACGCGAGCAGCTCCAGCGATACGACAACACACGACCTGGCGGCGAACGCGCACGCCTCTCACTCACCGCCATCGAGACGCTCAGCCGCCTCTCCGTCCCCGACGGCACCATCTTCGCCGTCAACCGCCGCCTCGCCGGCGGCAAGTTCTTCCTCGACCGCATCCCCGTCGGCAAGGGCCTGATCTACATCACCCAGCAGGGCGAGCCTCGCCTCGCCGTCTTCGGCGCCGGCGAGGGCTTCGCCCCCACCTTCTCCGCCGTGATCTGGTCCGACCGCTTCATCATCGTCCGCGACGAGATCGGCGGCCCGATCCGCCTCTCGTACCGCCGGCACTCCGACGGGCCCGCCGTCGTCATCGACGACGTCCCCGACAGCATCGGCCTGTTCATCCAGTTGCTCGCCCACAGGCCCACCCCTGAGAACCCGGAGCCCGGGCTCAACATGACCTACTCCGAGATCATCGGCGTCCTGTACCAGCTCAACCAGCTCGGCATCATCGACACCGCCTTCACCACCGAGTTCGACCGCCTCCAGGCCGAGCTCCGGGCCGCCGCCGGCACCGAGGAGGTCCAGCTCCGGCCCGAGACCCCCGAGGACCAGGAGCCGGTCATCATCCGGGGCTACGACGACCCCACCCAGGAGCTCACCCCGCAGCGCGACGACACACCCGATTCGCTGCTCGTGCCGCTCGGCCCCCCCAAGAGCCAGGGAAACGACGCCGCAGACCCACCCGATCCGTCCCCCTGACCCCCAGAATCACGACACACGCCTCCCGATCCGGTATGATGCCGACGCTTTGTGACCGGGCAGGGATCGCCCGGCGGGCCAATCGCTCGCGCACGACCGCGCGACACACCACGGACGCGCCTCGGCACGTCACGCCCCGCAGCGACACGGAGGTTGCTCCCACATGCCCCAGACCGACACACACACCGCGCCGCCCGAGCCGCAGGCACCCGACGCGACCACCCCAGACCAGCACGACGTGACCCCCCAGACTCACACCACGAGCCCGAGCGACCACGCGCCATCCCTCTTCCCCACGCCCCCGGAGGGCCTCCGCCTCACACGCCTCACCCTCCACGGCTTCAAGTCCTTCGCCGACAAGACCGCCTTCGAGTTCGACGCACCCATCACCGGCATCGTCGGACCCAACGGCTGCGGCAAGTCCAACGTCGTGGACGCCATCAAGTGGGTCCTCGGCGAACGATCCTCCAAGTCCCTCCGAGGCAAGGAGATGATCGACGTCATCTTCGCCGGCTCCGCCGGACGCAAGCCCTCCGGCATGGCCTCGGTCACCCTCACCTTCGACAACCCACGCCTCACCGACGAGCAGCTCGCCGCCTTCGCCTCCACCTCCCAGTCCCCCACGCTCACGCTCACCGAAGAGCCGCAGAGCGAGACCGACGAGCCCGAGGCCCCGACAGACACCGACGACAACGCCATCGAGGCCGAGCAGCACCACGAGGCTCACCCCGCCCACGACGAGCACCTCACCGACGACGAGGCCGACCACGCCGCGGAGGAGGGCCAGCGCGACGCCGAGACCATCCTCTCCGAGCGGGCCCGCATCCGTCGCGCCCTGCCCATCGACGCCGAGACCGTCGAGGTCGAGCGCCGCCTCTACCGCGACGGCAAGAGCCAGTACCTCATCAACGGGCGCATCGCCCGCCTGAAGGACATCCGCGACCTCTTCCTCGACACCGGCATCGGCGCCGACGCCTACTCCATCATCGAGCAGGGCAAGGTGGACGCGATGCTGCTGGCCTCCCCCATGGAGCGCCGCACCATCTTCGAGGAGGCCGCGGGCATCGCCAAGTACCGCCAGCGCCGCGTCGAGGCCGAGCGCAAGCTGGAAAAGACCGAGACCAACCTCGTCCGCACGCGCGAGCAGCTCGCCAGCACCGAGCGCCGACTCCGCCTCGTCAAGGGCCAGGCCGCCAAGGCACGGCGCTACCGCGAGCTCGACACCGAGTGCAGCGCCCTCCGCGCCGCCGTCGCCTTCGAGCAGTACGACGACCTCCGACGCCAGCTCGAGGGCCTCACCAGCCAGCTCGCCTCGCTCGAGACCGAGCGGTCCCGCACCGCCGCCGCGCTCACCGAGGCCGAGCTGGAGCAGCAGGACGCCGAGGCCGACCGCCAGCGCGTGCTCGACCAGCGCCGCGACCTCGAGGAACGCCTCGCCTCCGCCCGCCACCTGCTCGAGCGGGCCGACCAGCGCAAGGCCATGGCCGAGCGCGCGATCGACGACTCGGGCAACCAGGTCAACGCCGAGAAGCAGCGCCTCGAGACCCTCACCAAGCGCATCGAGGCCCTCGACTCCGACGTGGAGGACGCCTCCTCCAGCGTCGCCGGCCTCTCCGAGAAGCTCGCCGACGCCGAGCGGGCCCTCGCCGACCTCGCCCGCGACCGCGCCGCCCTGCACGAGCGCCTCGCCGATCAGCGCGCCCAGCTCAACGAGCAGCGGGCCAACGCCGCCTCGATCGACCGCGAGCGGGCCGGCCTCGCCGCACAGGCCGAGGCCGACGCTCGCCGAGCCGAGTCCGTCCGCGAGCAGAAGGCCACGGCCGACCAGCGCCGCGAGCAGGTCGCCGGCGAGCTCTCGACCGCCGGCCAGACCATCGACCGCACCCGCACCGAGCTCGAGACGCTCGACGCCCAGCTCTCCGCCGCGGGCCAGACCCGCGCCGAGATTGACACCGCCGCCGAGTCCCTCTCCGCCGATCGGCGCGAGCTCGCCGACCGCGTCGGCACGCTCGACGAACGCCGCGTCCGCCTTGAGTCCCGGCGCCAGACCCTCGCCGAGATGATCGAGAGCCGCGAGGGCCTCGCCGAGGCCGCCAAGGCCGTGCTCGACGCACGCGAGCGGGGCGAGGGCTTCCACGGCGTGCTCGGTCCCCTCACCGACTTCATCGAGACCGACCGCGACACCGCCGCCCTCGTCGAGGCCGCGCTGGGCGAACGCCTGGGCGCCATCGTCGTCCGCTCCATCGCCGATATGCCCACACCCGAGGAGATCGCCGCCCTGCCCGGGCGCGTCACCTTCGTCCCCGTGCAGGCCATCGAGCCCCCGGCGCTGCGGGCCGCGCCCGCCGCCAACATCCGCTCCGTCCGCTGGCTCGTCCACGGACGCGGCGGCGTCGAGGGCCTCGAGAAACTCCTCTCACGCCTGCTCGACACCACCGCCGTCGTCGAGAACACCGACGCCGCCATGATGCTCGCCGCCGGCCCCATGCCCGGCTGGCGATTCGTCACCAAGGACGGACAGGTCCTCGAGCCCGACGGACGCATCGTCGCCGGACCCAGCGGCTCCGAGGCCACCAGCGGCCTGCTCGCCCGCCAGTCCGAGCTCGCCGAGCTCGACCGCGAACTCACCACGCTCCTCGAGCAGCTCCGCACCCAACGCACCGAGCTCGAACGACTCGACGACAACGCCACCAAGCTCGAGACACGCCGCGCCGAGCTCGCCACCCACCTCGCCGGCCTCGACCGCGCACGCGTGCAGGCCGCCGCCACCCTCGACCGCGCCGAGAACGAACGCGACCGCCTCGCACGCGAGTCCGCCGCCGCCAGCGAAGAGTCCGAGCGTCTCGAGGTCCGCGCCGCGGCCATCGAGGCCGAACGGGCCGAGCACGCCGAGCGGGCCGAACGCCTCGCCCGCCTGCACGAGGAGATCGCCGGCAGCATCGGCGAACTCGAGTCCGGGCTGGCCTCGGGCGAGTCCGAGGCCGCGTCCGTCGCCGAGCGCGAGTCCGAGGCCCGCGTCGAGGCGGGCAAGCTCGGCGAGCAGCTCCAGACCGCGCGCCGTGAGGTCCACCGCCTCACCAACGAGCGCGAGGAGGCCGAGTGGCAGCGTGAGAACGCCGAGACCCAAGCCGCCGCGGCCGAGGCCCGCCTGACCGAGCACCGCGACGTCGTCGCCGCCGCCCAGGCCGAGGCCGACGAGGCCCGAGACCAGGAGGCCGAGCTCTCCAAAGCGATCGAGGCCCTCGCCTCCGACGTGGAGGCCGCCGCCGACCGCGTCCGCACCATCTCCGAGTCCGTCGTCGCCGCCCGCGCCGCCGCCCAGCGTCACGAGCGCGACTGGCACGCCGTGGAGTCCTCAAGGCGCGAGCTGGAGGTCAAGCGCGAGACCCTCGAGGACCGCACCCTCGACGACCTCTCGCTCGACCTGGGCGCCGAGTACGAGGAGTACAAGCTCGTCATGAGCCCCGGCGACGTCGAACGCATCGACGTTCCGGACGCCACCGCCCGCGTCAACGTCCTCAAGAGCGAGATCTCCAAGCTCGGACACGTCAACCTCGACGCCATCGACGAGGAAACACAGCTCGAGGAGCGCAACGACTCGCTCATCAGCCAGGTCCACGACATCGACGAGGCACGCATCCGCCTCGCCACCCTCATCGAGAAACTCAACCTCGCCTCACGCCAGCGCTTCGGCGACATCTTCGAATCCATCCAGGCCGAGTTTGGCGGCAAGGACGGCATGTTCCGACGCCTCTTCGGCGGCGGACGCGCCGAGGTCCGCCTCATGCCCCTCGTCAAGGACGTGGACGGCCAGAAGGTCGTCACCGACGAGACCGACCTGCTCGAATCCGGCATCGAGATCATCGCCAAGCCCCCCGGAAAAGAGCCCCGCTCCATCAGCCAGCTCTCCGGCGGCGAGAAGACCCTCACCGCCGTCGCCCTGCTCATGGCCATCTTCCGCTCCAAGCCCTCATGCTTCTGCATCCTCGACGAGGTGGACGCCGCCCTCGACGAGGCCAACGTCGGACGCTTCTGCGGCACCCTCGACACCTTCACACAGTCCAGCCGCTTCATCGTCATCACCCACAACAAACGCACCATGCAGGCCGCCAACCAGCTCTTCGGCGTCACCATGCAGGAACGCGGCGTCTCCAAACGCGTCCACGTCCGCTTCGACCAGGTCGGCGCCGACGGCTCCATCCACGCCAGCGCCACCGACAAGTCGGAACCCGCCCGCAAAGTCGCCAAACCCAACGAGCCCGGAGCGCCAGCGACGGGACAGGGCAAGACCGATCAACCGCCACAAATCCCCGACGAGCCCCCGGCCCCCGACACCAAGTCCCCCACCGCCGGCCTCCGAGCCGCCCTCGCCAACATGCGCGACGAACAGACCGCCAAGCCCGCATCCAACAACTAGCCGGGAGCGCAAGCGACCGGGTTCTTCCCCCCTCGCAAGCAACACCCACCAAACCTGATCCCGCCCAAACACGCCTTCGCCCACATGGGACGGAGGCGTTTTTTCAATCCCCTTCCGCGCCCTCCATCAACACCCCCACCGCCCGCTCCATCACCCCCGCGTAATCCTCGACCTCCGGGCGCGCGTTCATCGCCAGCACCACCCCCAGGTCCCGGTCCGGCCAGATCGCGATGATCGCCAGCCAGCGCGTGTTGCTCCCCGTGTGCGCCGAGCGCGTCCCGAACTCGGTCGGGGTGATCCCCCACCCCAGCGCGTACCCGTCCCCCTCCGGGTCCGCGTGCAACTTCCGGAACGTCTCCGCCGTCACGATCCCGTCCTCCCCGCGCAGCCCGGCCAGATGCGCACGGGCGAACCTCGCCAGATCCTCGATCGAGCAGTGCACCCGCCCCGCGGGCCCCAACGCCTCCGGGTTGTCCGCCATGGGACCCGGACGCACCGGGTCCCATCCGCCCGCGTCCCCCGTGTGCCCCCACGGCTGGTCCAGCTTCCCGGTCGCCCCCGGCGCCCCGAACCCGGCCGTGGACATCCCGAGCGGCTCGAACACCAATTCCGTGAGCAACTCCTCCCAGGGCTTGCCCGTTACCACCTCCGCGATATGCCCCGCCGCGATGTACCCCGCGTTCGAGTACGACCGACGCACTCCCGGCTCCTCGGCCTGAGCGTGGTTGAACGCGTCCGCCGCAGCCTCCATCCGCACCGAGAACGCGTCCCCCTCACGCATCCTCATCCGCAGCACCAGGTCCACCATCGCCCGATCGTCCGGCAGCCCCGCCCTGTGCCCGAGCAACTGCTCGATCGTGACCGAGTGGTACTTCAGCGGAATCTTCGCCGCGAGCCGGGGCGAGCCCTCCGCGATCGTCGTCTCCCACGCCAACTCCCCCCGCTCCACCAGCACCCCGATCAACGTCGCCGTCATCGCCTTCGTCAGCGACCCGACGTGGAACCGATCGTCCCGGCGCACTTCCACCCGCGACCGCGACGACCGCACCCCGCACACCCCCCACCCCAGCACCCCGTCCTCATTCACCGCCGCCCCCGCCAGAGCCGGCACCTTCAACTCCGCCCGCATCGCCTCGAGCTTCGCCGATCGATCCGGAGCATCGGACTGAGCACAGACAGTCCCAACCAACACGCTCAGCACACCCACCACAACACATCGCAGCATGGCAAACCTCCCACATCAGCCTACGAGCCCCGAGCGCCAGCGAGGGGGTTCTAGATCCTCCCCCGTCACCGACGGGGGAGGTGTCGCCGAAGGCGACGGAGGGGGTCAATCAGCCTCGGCGCAGCCGAGCCCCCTTCCCCCCCTACTCCGGATGACTCACAATCCCGCCCCGAACCCCCGGCGTCTCCGGATAGTCCAGCGTCCCCACCAACTCCGAGATCGACCCCTCCACCCCCTGCCGACGCGCCCACTTCGCCAGCCCCTTCGCGATCCGCACCGGCGCACGCGGCTCCGCCAGCAGCATCGCCCCCACCTGCACCGCCGACGCCCCCGCCACCATGAAGCTCGCCGCCTCCCGCCACCCGCACACGCCACCCGCCGCGACGATCGGCACCCGAGCCTCCCGCGCCACGCCACGATACACGTCGTGCACGATCTTCAGCGTCACCGCGTGCAGCGCCGGCCCGCTCAGCCCGCCCGTCCGGTGCGCCAGCACGGGCCGCCGCGTCTCGGGGTCGATCGCCATGGCCGGCAGCGTGTTCGAGAGCACCAGCCCGTCCACGCCCGCGTCCACCGCCACCCGCGCCAGATCCACCGCGGTGAACGGCGCCCCCACCGCCACCGGGCTCATCTTCACGAAAAGCGGCTTGCGCACCACGCTCCGCACCACCCGCAGCAGATCCCTCAACGCCTTGGGGTCTCCGCCAAATTCGGTCCCGCCATGCACGTTCGGGCAGCTCACGTTCAGCTCGATCCCCCGGATCCCCTCCACCATCGCCAGGCTCGAGGCCACCTCGGCGTAGTCACCCACGCTGAACCCCGCCACGGAGGCGAAGACCGGGCACGGGCAGTCCTTGGCCCGGGCCGCGTGATCCGCCAGGAACCGCACCAGACCCGGGTTCGCCAGCCCGATCGAGTTCAGCATCCCCTCACGCGTCGGGTGCACCCGCCACGTGTGGTTCCCGCAACGCGGCTTGCGGGTGATCGACTTCGTCACGATCCCGCCGAACCGTCGCAGGTCCGCCACGTCCGCCATCTCGTCCAGCACCCCGGCCGTGCCCGCCGCCGTCAGCACCGGGCTCACCAGTCGCACGCCCGCGAGCTGCGTCTCCAGGATGGGGTCCGTGGTCGCCATGGCTGCAACGGTAGCGTCTCCGCCCCTATGGTTCCCCCCACCCCCCCCCACACCCCCCTTCCCCCCCACGACCCCACCACGACCCCCCACACAAAGCTCCCCCCCAGAAAGCCCCCCATGGACATCGAACAACGCATCGAGCAGTTCCAGCGCATCCTCGAGTCCGACGACTCCAACGACATGGCCTGGTTCTCCCTCGCCGGGGCCTACAACCAGTCCGGCCGCTACACCGAGGCCGCGGACGCCTACCTCAAGTGCACCGAGCTCAACCCCACCATGAGCAAGGCCTACCAGCTCGCCGGCGCCGCCCTCCACGCCTCCGAGCAGGACGAGAAGGCCAAGGACGTCCTCACACGCGGCTATACCATCGCCGCCGAGCGGGGCGACCTCATGCCCCAGAAGGCCATGGGCGAACTCCTCGAGAAACTCGGTGCCGACGTCCCACAGGTCGCCTCCGCCAAGCCCGCCGAGCCCGAACCCGCCGGCGACTTCAAGTGCCAGGCCTCCGGACGCATGGGCTCCCAGCTCCCCCGCCCCCCCTTCCGCGGCCCCGTCGGCGACTGGATCTACCAGAACATCTCCAAGCAGACCTTCGACGAGTGGATCGGCCTGGGCACCAAGATCATCAACGAGCTCCGCCTCGACCTCTCCCGCGACGAGCACGAGGCCGTGTACGACTACGCCATGCGCAAGTTCATCGGGCTCACCGACGACACCTACCGCGACCTCACCGGCAACGACCCCAGCCAGCCCGCCGAAGAGTTCGCCAACACCATCGACATGGTCCTCGAACGCTCCGGCCAGCTCGAAACCTTCCAGGGCGACCTCCACAAAGGCGTCAACTAACCCACCCAACGCCCGCCACAACTAGCCCCGAGCGCCAGCGAGGGGGTTCTGAGATCCTCCCCCGTCACCGACGGGGGAGGTGTCGACGAAGTCGACGGAGGGGGTATCAACGCATGCGCGAGCATGCGATCTCCCCCTTCTCCCCTACACAAACAACCCCCGCCGCCGCAGCTCCCCGGTGATCAACCCCCCCACGTCCGCGTCGCTCGACACCACCCGGTGCAGCATCCCGCGCACGTGACAGTCCCGCTCCACCCGCCCCAGGAACTGCCCCAGCCGCGCCCGATACCGCTTCAGCATCTGCGGCGACACCGTCACCTCCGCCCCACGCCCGCTCTCCACGTCCGTCAGACGCAAGTCCCCCGCAAACCCGCGCTCCATCGCCAGCGCCGGGTCCAGCTCGTCCGGGCTCAGCACCTGCAGCACCGCCGTGTCGAACCCGCGCGCCGCCGACAACGCGTCCAGCCCCGCCGCCCACCCCTCCCGCACCATCAGATCGCTGATCAGGAACACCATCCCCTGCCCCGCCAGCCGATCGCTCGCGATCCGCGTCAGCCCCGCATTGAACCCCTCACCTCCACCCGACCCGCTCGCACCACGCGCCGCGTCGTCGATCACCTCCAGCAGGAACGCCCCCATCCGCTGCACGCTCCGCCGCCCCCGCATCGGCGACAGCCCCACCACGCCGTCGTGCGTCAGCACGCTCACGCTCACCCGGTTCTGCTTCATCAGCCCGATGTACCCCACCGCCGCCGCGAGTCGCGCCGCCGTCACCAGCTTGCACGGCTCACCCGCCAACATGCTCCCCGTCGCGTCCAGCACCACCCGCACCGACAGGTCCCGGTCCTCCCGGAACAGCTTCACCACGAACTTGTCGAACCGCGCGAACACGTTCCAGTCCAGGTGACGGAGATCATCCCCCGGCGTGTACTCCCGGTAGTCGTCGAACTCGACCGACTGCCCCCGCGACTTCGACCGACGCTCCCCCGGCATCCGACCCGCGAACACGCGGCGTGAGTGCACGTCCAGCCGATCCAGCGCCCCCACCAACGCCGGACCCAGCAGCTCCTCAAACGTCCGCGGCAGGTTGTCCGGCGACACCACTAGCACACAAACAGCCTACCCCCCAACCCCGTGCGAGGACGCCCCCCCGACCACCCGTGTGCGACACCGCCCCAAACCGGAGGCCCGCCCGTGCTCTCCAGGGGCGCGCCGCTCGCACCAGCGCGCCCTGTCCAGGAACGCTGCCAAGCAGCATGCACCACCCGCACCTGTCATACTCTCCCACCGTGTCCGATTCCCCGACGAGCCCGCCCTCCCGCCTGAACCCGTTCCGGGGCTTGCCCAACCCCAAAGAGGTCTGGGCGTGGGGGATGTACGACTTCGCGAACCAGTCGTTCACGCTGCTGATCATCACGCTGCTGTTCTCGCTGTACGTGCAAACGGTGGTGACGCCTCAGCCGGTGCTCTCACCCGACACGCTCGCGTGGATCGAGGCGGGCTCGGTCGGCGAGCCCTCGCCCGGCGTGGCCGCGGACCTCGAGGCACTCGACGAGGCCCAGCGGGTCGGCAAGTGGAACTGGTCGCTGATCCACGGGTCCTCGTACCTCATCGTCGTGCTGCTGAGCCCCTTCGTGGGGGCGCTGGCCGACCTGCGCGGCTGGCGCAAGCAGATGCTCGTCGGAACCGGCCTCGTCTGCTGCGCGCTGACCGCCTCGCTCGCAGGGATCCGCCCGGGCATGCTCTGGCTCGCCGCCTTGCTCTACATCCCCGCGAACGTCTGCTACCAGATCGGCGAAAACTTCCTGGCCAGCTTCCTGCCCGGGGTGAGCACGCCGCGCACGATCGGCCGGGTCTCCGCGATCGGGTGGACGATGGGCTACTGCGGGGCGCTCGGGCTGCTGATCTGCTCGCTCGCGGGAATGCTCCTGCTCGGGTGGACCGAGCCGTCGAGCTGGTCGCCGTTCTTCATCTTCGCGGCGTTATGGTTCCTGCTGGGCATGCTGCCGCCGACGTTCATCCTCCGCAACGACGAGCCGCTGCCGGACACCGGCGACCGGCACGTGGTGGCCGAGTCGGTCTCGCGCGTGGTCGAGACGTTCCGGCACGCCAGCCGGTACGCCCACCTGATGCGGTTCCTGCTCGCATTCTTCGTCTACGGGTTCGGCGTGCAGGTGATCATCGGGTTCGCCTCCATCATCGCGGGCGGCTTCGGCTTCGGGCAGGAGGAGCTGATCCTGTTCGTCGCCCAGATCACGGTCACCGCCGGCCTGGCCGCGGCGGGGACGTCGCTCTTCCAGGACCGCATCGGGGCCAGGGCCACCGTGATCATCTACCTGTTCGTCTGGCTCGCGGCCTGCCTCGGGCTCATCGCCACCAAGGCCTACTGGCCCAACGTCGGCCCGCAGTGGCCCCTCTGGATCATCGGCAACCTGCTCGGGTTCGGGCTCGGCGGCATCGGGACGGCCTCACGCTCCATGGTCGCACGATTCACGCCCGCCCACCGCACCGCCGAGTTCTTCGGGCTCTGGGGGCTGAGCTACAAGCTCGCGGCCGCGGTCGGGGTGCTCGCTTTCGGGGGCGTGGCCCGCCTGCTGGGAGACCTCGCCTCGCTCGTGCTGCTGGCATCCTTCTTCGCGGGCGGCCTGCTGCTGATGCTCCCGGTCAACGAGAGCGCCGGCGTGCGGGTCGCGAAGCGTAACGAACGAGAGCACGCCCGCCTGCTGCACAACGCCGCCGGCGAGCCCGGCCCCACGCCCCTGTAACTCCGGATTTCGCACGAGGCTACGCTTTCACCATGACCACGCTGCCCGATACCGACGCCGCGCCCGCACGCCTCTCCGAGGTCCCCACCGGGATCGGACGCTACGGGGACTACGGCGGCGTCTACGTCCCCGAGACGCTGATCGCGGCCCTGCAGGAACTCGCCGAGCTCTACGACAAGGTCCGGGACGACCGAAACTTCTGGGAACGCCTCACCGACCTCAACCGCAGCTACGTCGGCCGCCCGACACCCCTCTTCCAGGCGATCGGCCTGTCGCGCGTCGCCCGGCGCCTGGGCGACCACAAGGACCGCGGCGCGACCATCTGGCTGAAGCGCGAGGACCTGGCCCACACCGGCGCGCACAAGATCAACAACACCCTCGGCCAGGCCCTGCTCGCCAAGAAGATGGGCAAGCAGCGGATCATCGCCGAGACCGGCGCCGGGCAGCACGGCGTCGCCACCGCGACCGCGTGCGCCCTGCTCGGCCTCACCTGCGAGGTCTACATGGGATCCGAGGACGTGCGCCGCCAGCACCTCAACGTCGTGCGGATGAAGATGCTCGGCGCCAAGGTCGTCAGCGTGGACTCGGGCTCCAAGACCCTGAAGGACGCCACCAACGAGGCGATGCGCGACTGGATGGGATCGGTCGAGACCACGCACTACATCCTCGGCTCGGTCGTGGGCCCCCACCCCTTCCCGATGATCGTCCGAGACTTCCAGTCCGTCATCGGGCGCGAGACCAAGGCCCAGTCGCTGCGACTGATGGACGGCCTGCCGGACTGCGTGGTGGCCTGCGTGGGCGGGGGATCCAACGCCGCGGGCATCTTCTACCCCTTCATCGACGACGAGGACGTGAAGCTGATCGGCGTCGAGGCCGGCGGGCGGTCCAAGGGCGACGGCGACCACGCCGCCCCACTCTCGCACGGCTCGCCCGGCGTCCTGCACGGCTCGCTCTCGTACGTGCTGCAGGACCCCGACGGCCAGACCTCGCCCGTGCACTCCTGCTCCGCCGGGCTCGACTACCCCGGCGTCGGCCCGGAGCACGCGTACTGGAAGGACGCCGGACGCGTCGAGTACACCTCGGTCTCCGACCAGACGGCACTCGACGCCTTCCTGCTCTGCTCACGCGAGGAAGGCATCGTGCCCGCGCTCGAGACCGCCCACGCCATCGCCAAGGGCGTCGAGCTCGCCTCCAAGATGGACAAGGGCCAGCACCTCGTCATCAACTGCTCGGGGCGCGGGGACAAGGACGTCGAGGAGGCCGCCCGCTTGCTGGGCGACCAGATCGACGCGCCGAAGTAGACCAGAGCCCCCGTCACACCGGGTACGGGTGCCGTGCTTCGACCCGAAGGGCGAAGCACGCCGGGTTCGGGTGCCGTGCTTCGACCCGCAGGGCGAAGCACGCGACAGCACGAAACCGGATCCGGTACCGTGGTCCAACCCATGACGAACGCGACCCCACTCCAGCGAGCGCTGGGCGACCGATTCGACGATCTGCATCCGCGCATCAGAGATCAGTACGCGCTGCACAGCTCGCACGCCCATGCCTGGACGGGGCGTGGGGTGATGGAGGAGATCTGGCGCGGAAGGCTGATGGGGCCCTTCCTCCGGATCGGGGCCAGGCGTCGTGTCATGTTCCCCGAGCGCGGGCGGAACGTCCCGTTCACCATCGAGAACTACGCCTACGTGGACGGGTTCGGGCGTGAGACACTGACCTGGACACGCCGCTTCGAGCTCGATCGCCCGCGACGGTTCGACGAGACCATCATCTACAGCGAGAAACGCGGACGCGCGATCGTGTACGCGGGAACGCACCAGCACGTGGGCGTCGAGCTGGAGGCCGCGGCGGACAACGGCGCCCTCGTCCTGCGCACGGGGACGCAGCGGTTCTACGAATGGAGGCTCGGGTTCCGGTTCCCACTGCTCTTTTCCGGGCGGGCCACCGTCGTGGAACGGTACAACGACGAGCTCGAACGGTTCGAGGTGGACGTCTCCATCGCGAACCCGGTCTGGGGAAGAATCTTCGGCTACCGCGGCTGGTTCACGCTGCAACGCCGCTCGTGCGAGAACGTGCCGGCAGACGTCAAACCGGTGCGCGAGGAATGCCGCGAGTAGGGCGTACGCCCCAATCGCTAGCACGCGCCCACAGACCGGGGACCGCGGGCTACCGATTCGATTTCATCAACACCGATGCATCCTTCTTACCGAATGGGCGTATCGGACCCGGTCACCCCGGGGTCTCAACCCGGTCTGACAATTGGCAGGCCGGCCGCACGGTGCGTCGGCGGTGTGGGATCGTGGGCCGGACGAATGGGAGCACATCATGACACGGGCTTTGATCGCGATCGTGGCGGGATCGGCATGCGCGGGGCTGGCCGCGGCCGAGCCGTACGTCTTCATGTACACGAGTTCGGGGACGCTGCTACGCGGCCAGCTCGGCACCGACGACTACGAGGTCGTCGGGCAGAGCTTCTCACACCCGGACTGGTTCACGCCGAACTCGATCCTGAGCCTCGAGACCGCGAGCAACGGCCGCCTGTACGCCAACTTCACCTACGACATCCTGCCCGACGGGACCTACGTCAGCGGCCTCGTCGCCGAGATCAGCCGGTCCACAGGCCACACCGACTATCTCTATTCCCTCTCCGATGACTCAGCGTTCGCGGGCCCAACGACCGGGCTCGCGTTCGGCGGCGGGATGGCGTACGACGGGAGAGACGGCTCCTTCTGGATGCTGAACTGGCACTTCGCCGGAACGGGCCCGATCTATCTGCATCAGTTCGACGTCGCAACCGGCGAGATCCTGTACAAGGTCGAGACCGAACTCGCCAACGACATGTCCGGCGCCATGGTGTTCCGCGACGACGGCATGCTCACGAACATCAGCTACAGCCAGAGGCTGCTGACCGTGATCGACCCCACGACCGGCGCGACGATCACGGAGACGGCGCTGAACGGCCCCTCCAACATCACGGGCCTGACGCAGTACGACGGCGTGACGTACCTCGCAACCCAGTACGGCGATATGTACTCTTTCGATCTCGATACGTTCGACTACCAGTTGGTGTCGTCGTTCGGAATCGAATACGGGACCACCTGGGGGCTGACCGTCAACCCGACACCGGGCACCATCGTGCCCGTGCTGGCGGGCCTCGGCATCGGGGCTCGCCGGCGCAGGAGGTAGCCGGTCCACGGCCTGTCCCGCCAGACACGCCCACACCACGCCCCCTTCTCCCGCGGGAAGCCGGGGCTCACCCCGCCTCGCCTAGAGTTGCGCGATGCCCACGCACAGCGCCAACCCGCCCGCACCCGCCTCTCACACCGGCACCGTCAAGCTCGGTCTCACACAGTTCGCCTGCGTCGAGTCCCCCGAGGCCAACCGCGCCAAACAGATGGCCCTGATCGAGCAGGCCGCGGCACAGGGCGCCAACATCGTCTGCACGCAGGAACTCTTCACCAGCCTGTACTTCTGCCAGGGCGAGGACCACCGCTTCTTCGACTACGCAGAGCCCATCCCCGGCCCCTCGACCGAGGCAATGCAGGCGCTCGCGAAGAAGCACGGCATCGTCATCGTCGGCAGCCTGTTCGAGCGCCGGGCCCAGGGCCTCTACCACAACACCGCCGTGGTCATCGACGCCGACGGCTCGCTCATGGGCCTCTACCGCAAGATGCACATCCCCGACGACCCCCACTACTACGAGAAGTTCTACTTCACGCCCGGCGACACCGGCTTCCGCGTCTGGGACACAGCCTTCGGCACCATCGGCGTGCTGGTCTGCTGGGACCAGTGGTTCCCCGAGGCCGCCCGCCTCACCGCACTGCAGGGGGCACAGATCCTGTTCTACCCGACCGCCATCGGGTGGCACCCCGACGAGAAGGCCGAGTACGGCGACGCCCAGCACGACTCCTGGGAGGTCATGCAGCGGTCACACGCGATCGCCAACGGGTGCTTCGTGGGCGCCGCCAACCGCATCGGTCTCGAGCACGTGAACGACCCGGACGGCAAGCCCTACAGCGAGTCGGGCATCGAGTTCTGGGGGCAGTCCTTCGTCGCGTCCCCGGACGGGCAGGTAATGCAGCGGGCCTCGACGGACTCCGAGGAGGTCATGGTGGTGGACTGCGACCTGAGCCGCGTGGAGTTCAGCCGCACGCACTGGCCCTTCCTGCGCGACCGGCGGATCGACGCGTACGAGCCGATCACCAAGCGATTCATCGACTGACACCACCCACTCGCGGGTGCCCCGATGACGGCGCAGCCTTCATCGGGTTTCCCCAGCGACCACGACAGACTCATCGACTCCTCCCCCAGGCCGCCGCACGATGCCCCGATCACGCCGCATCACGGACAAGACCCCCGCCGAACTCGGCTACCGCTTCCCCGCTGAGTGGGAGGCTCAGTCCGGCACGTGGTTCAGTTGGCCTCGTCCGGAAGGGATCTCGTTCCCGGGCTTCTACGACCGGATCCCCGCCCAATTCGCGGCGATCTTCAAGGCGATCACCCCGCGCCAGACGGTGCACCTGAACGTCCTCGACGAGCCTCAGGAGCGTGACGTCCGTGCCCTGCTGCAAGCCGAGGGCGTGGAACTCGGGCGAGTGGCCTTCCATCACATCCCGACGAACGAATCCTGGTGCCGCGACCACGGCCCGGCGTTTGTGGTGAGAACGCGGG
>Ga0070727_10000929_pt1 | contig 32715 bp, 29 predicted proteins | sample tdAd472_FD_66722 | JGI IMG/M metagenome (GOLD analysis project Ga0070727, IMG submission 66722) | Marine sediment microbial communities from the Atlantic coast under amendment with organic carbon and nitrate - tdAd47.2 | ecosystem: Environmental > Aquatic > Marine > Coastal > Sediment | place... | reverse complement strand
GACATCGCCTATCACTTCGACAAGCGCGAGCGCGGCTTCGATCATCTTATCGACATCCTCGGCGCCGACCATCACGGCTATGTCACGCGCGTGAAGGCGGGGCTCGATGCCATGGGCTATAAAGCCGACGACCTCGAGGTCGAGCTCGTACAGTTTGTTTCCCTGTATCGAGCCGGCAAGAAAGTGCAAATGTCCACGCGCAGCGGCGAATTCGACACACTGCGGCAGTTACGCTCCGACGTTGGTAACGATGCCGCTAGATTCTTCTACGTGTCACGGTCGAATGACCAGCACCTCGACTTCGACCTCGACGTTGCGAAGTCGCAGTCCAACGACAACCCGGTGTATTACATCCAGTATGCGCACGCCAGAATCGCGAGCGTGTTCCGGCAGCTTGCCGAAAAGAACCTGGAATGGGATGAGAGTAACGGCCGCCGCCATCTTGCCCTGCTCATAGAGCCGCAGGAGAGGGCGCTGATGACGGCGCTGAGCCGCTACCCGGAAGTCGTCGATCTGGCCGCTAACAACCTTGCACCACAGCACCTGGTTCATTATTTGCGCGACCTGGCCAACGACTTCCATACTTATTACAACGCGCATGTGTTTATAGTTGGTGACGCGGCGCTAAGAGATGCGCGGCTGGCGCTGTGCCAGGCTACCCGGCACGTTATCGCGAACGGCCTGGCGGTCATCGGCGTATCTGCCCCCGACTCGATGTAATGGCAACGAAACGCAAACAACGGCGCAAGACGACCAGGAAGCAGCAGGACTATCCGGGCTGGATCTGGATGCTGTTCGGTCTCGCGATCGGGCTCTCGGTCGCGTTCGCGATCTACGTCCGGGACCGACAGCCCGTGGCGACCGCAGCGGGAGCCCCGGAACCGGCGAACCTGGAGAGCTCCATTGACGACAACGGTGAGGTTGATTCGCAGGCGAGTACAGAAGAGCCCGAAGAAGGCCGCTTCACTTTTTACAACGTGTTACCGAATTTCGAGGTGGTAATTCCGGAGCAGGAGCCAAACGTGACGGCCGACGTCGAGCCCCGGGCCGTCATCGACCCTGGAGTTTACGTCCTGCAAGCAGGATCGTTCAGTCGCTTCGAAGATGCAGACCGGCGCCGAGCCGAACTTGCATTGCAGGGCATCGAGTCGAACATCCAGCGGGTAACCATCGATGACCGCACTTACCATCGTGTCCGCATCGGCCCGACCGACGATCTCGAGGAGCTGAACATGCTGCGCAGCAGACTGCGCGCAGCAAAGATAGACGTGCTGCGCATCCGTCTCGGTGAGTAGACCCGGTCACAGCGCACTTGCATTCACGCTGCTGTTGCTCGCAGCTTGTTCGACGACGATCGTTACACCGCCGGCCGAGGAGCCGGCCATCGCAGAGGTCACCAGGCTACCCGACCCGGAGCCGGTACAGACGAATACGCTGAACATTGCGGCCGTCGGCGACATGATGATCGGCACCGACTATCCGCAGAATCACCTGCCGGATGACGACGGGATCGGTTTCCTTGCGGGTATCGCGCCGTGGCTGTGGTCAGCAGATATCGCGTTCGGCAACCTCGAAGGCGTACTCGTCGACGGCGGCGAACCGGGCAAGAAGTGCAGTAACCCGAAAGCCTGCTACCTGTTCCGTTCGCCGACCCGATACGCCTGGCACTATCGTTCCGCCGGGTTCGACGTGCTGAGCCTCGCCAACAATCACGCCAGGGATTTCGGTGAGGAAGGTCGCACCGAAACCATGCGAGCCCTCGATCACGCGGGCATTCTTCACTCCGGACGCGAAGGTGACTTCGCAAGCTTCACTGTGAACGACCTGCGCGTTGCGGTACTCGCGTATGCGGTGACCAAGAACTCCAACATGCTGCTCGACTACGAGCTCTCGGAGCAAACGGTCCGGGAGTTCGCCGCATCGCATGACATCGTGATCGTGTCGTTTCACGGCGGTGCGGAGGGCCGGGACGTCACTCGCTTGCCCTTTGGCGATGAGGAATACTTCGACGAACCGCGTGGCGACGTGGTGCGATTCGCGCACATGGTCGTCGATGCGGGCGCAGATCTCGTAATCGGCCACGGCCCTCACGTGGTGCGCGCAATGGAGCGCTACAACGATCGGCTGATCGCCTACAGCCTCGGCAACTTCGCAACTTACTACGGCATCAGCGTGGCAGGCATAAAGGGGGTTGCACCCATCCTGGTCGCGACACTTGACAGTGATGGCCGGTTTCTCGAAGGTGAAATTATCTCAACCGTGCAGATCCGCCCGGCCGGCCCGTCGATCGATCCGCAAAAACGTGCCCTGAACATGATTCGCGGCCTCAGCATCGGGGACTTCGACAACCCGGGCCTGACCTTCCACCCCGACGGACGCATCACCCCTACCGATCGTCCGGCTCAGTCGTCAGCCGTGATGGATTTGAAGTCGACGCCGAGTGAACGGAGTTTGCGATAGAGGTGCGTACGCTCCATCCCGACGCGTTTGGCCAGCTGCCCAACCCTGCCTTGACACAATACGAGTTGCTGTTGCAGGTAGGCACGCTCAAATTGCTCGCGGGCCTCGCGTAACGGCAACGCCAGCAGGTCCTGCTTGACGAGCGGTTCGTTGACCGGCACCACACTCGCGAATTCCGCCTCGACTTCCTCAAGCGAAATGTCCTCATCGGATTCCGTCATCAGCAGGCGCCGCACAAGATTCTTGAGCTCGCGTACATTGTCGGGCCACGGATAATTCCGCAGCCTGTTCTGCGCAGCCACGCTGAAGCGGCGAAATGCCAGGCCCTCGGAGTCTACGAGCTTATCGACGTAATACGTCAGCAGCTCGGGGACGTCCTCCGCGTATTCGCGGAGCGGGGGTATGCGCAGACTCAGAATATTGAGGTGAGCGACGAGGTCGCGCCGTAATTCACCGGACTGGATTTTCGCCTCGTATCCCGAATCGATGGTCGCAACGATGCGCGCATCCAGTCGCACTGGCGTCCTCGAGCCGACGCGAGTGAAGCTGCCATCCTCGAGCACGCCGAGCAGTAATTTCTGGCCCGCCGCGCTCAGGTCCGCAACCTCGTCGATGACCAGCGTGCCGCGACCCGCATTTTCGAATGCGCCCACGTGAATGTCATCGCCCTGTTCGCTGCCGAGGAGTTTTTCATCCACGTTACCATCCGTCAGCGCCGCTGCCGTGATACTGGTCAGGGGCTCCTCGGTGCGGCCGCTCAGTGCGTGCAAGTAGCGCGCGAAAGCGCCGCGGCCGCTTCCGGGCTCACCACTCAACAATACCGGTGAATCACGCCGCGCGTACTGCTGCACTTTGTCGCGCAACGATTGCATCAGCGCGCTGCGGCCGACCGGCGCCAGCAACAGAGGCAGCATGCCACGGCCGGCCGTCGTCTGTTTCCCCGCGGATTCCAACGCGCCTTCGACAGTGCGCAGGAGCTTCGCGAGGGACAGCGGTTTCTCGACGAAATCGTGTGCGCCGAGCCGGGTTGCCTCGACGGCCGTGTCGACCGTGCCATGACCGGACATGATCACGACCGGACAACCGAGGTCGCCGCTGTCCGACCACTCACGCAGCAACGTGATGCCGTCCGTATCGGGCATCCAGATGTCGAGCAGAATGAGATCGAACTTATCGTCAACGCGTGCGGAGCGTGCCTCTTCTGCGTTTGCTGCGACCGTAACTCCGTATCCTTCCTCGGACAAAATCTCCTGGATTAACGCGCGAATATCCGCCTCGTCATCTACCACGAGCACCTGAGAATTACTCATGCTCTTTCTCTCCTCTTCTCGGACCGGCCAGATCCTTTCGCGATCATTGCTTCGCGAGCCGTCTCATTGATCGGCAACCGGATAGTGATGATTGCGCCGCCGTCCTTGTGGTTCTCGGCAACGATCGTTCCGACATGCTCTTCGACGAGTTTCTTCACAATTGCAAGGCCAAGCCCGGTTCCCTTCGGCTTGGTCGTAACGTAAGGATCGAACACCTGACTAATCGAGTTGGTGTCGAAACCCGGCCCGTTGTCCTCGACCTTGATCTGCGCGAATTCGATACCACCAAATTCGGCCGCACTTGCGTGCACGTCGATGCGCGGTTCTGGTGTGTTCTCCAGTGCTTCGGTCGCGTTGCGAATCAGGTTGTGCAGTATCTGCCGCACGCGACCGGCATCAGCTTGGAGTGCGGGCATCGACGGGTCCGATGTGACGACCACCTCCACGCCGGTATCCTGTGTCCGGTACAGATCGACCACTTCGTGGACGAGCTTGTCGAGGCTGAAGCGGTCAATATCGATGTCCGGTGCGCGGGCATAATCGCTGAACGCGTTGACCATCTCCTTCATCGCCGCGACCTGCTGCACTATCGTGTGCGTCGCGCGATCGAGTATCTGTGCGTCCTCCGCGGACATCTCGTCAAGGTATCTGCGCCGCAGACGTTCCGCTGACAACTGTATCGGCGTCAACGGGTTCTTGATTTCATGCGCAAGACGACGTGCAACCTCGCCCCAGGCCGCATCGCGTTGCGCCTGCAGCAACGCGGTAATGTCGTCGAATACAACGACGTAACCAGCCGCGTGGTCCTCATCCCCTGGCAAGGTCGTGCAGGCACAGGTCAGGACACGGCGTCCAACCTCGCCGCGCAATACAATCTGTTCACGCCACTCGGTCTCTCCGGCGGACAGGTGCACGCGCGCAACATCGACGAACTGTTGCAGCAAAGGCTCGCCCTTCGAAACTTCCGGCAGGTACTCCCCGACACAATTCTCGAGGTCGACATTGAGGATCGCGCCGGATGCCTGGTTTGCAGTACGAATGCGAAGATCGGCGTCGAGCGCTACGACACCCGTTGATAGCCGCGCAAGAATAACCTCGAGATTAGTGCGCTCGGCCTCGACCAGCGCCTGGCTAAGGCTCGCTTCGCGGCGCGCTGCCGCAAGCCGCTGTGTCATATCGTTGAAAGAGTTGATCAGGAACCCGATCTCGTCTCGCGTCGGCGAAGGCAATCGCGTATCGAAATCACCGGCCGCGACCGCGCGCGTACCGGCGACGAGATCCTGAATCGGCGCAACGAGCCGCCGCGACAGCACGAGCGCGCCGTAGATCGCCGCCAGCAATGACAGCATCAACACGACAGTCAGCGTCAATGTAAAGGTGACCTTGAGCGCGTCGCGGGTAATCTCGAGTCGTTGATACCCGCTGCGCGCTTGATCGACGCTCGAAGCCATGCGGCTCATCCGCTCCGTGACCGGGAACAATGCCTGGATCACACCAACGGGATCTCCCCGGCCGCGCACCGTGAACAGGACTGCCGTGCGAATCTCATAGCTGCCGTCTTCCCCGTCATCGATACTGACGTGGTAGGGCTGCTCAATTGTCAGCATCTGCATTTCCTCGATCAGCGGTCGCGGTAATTCAGCCGACGATCGATCCGAGCTGGTCGCCAGAATCTGTGCATTGTTGCCGAACAACGTTGCTTCGCTCGCGCCTGCCTCACGACGCAACTTGCTGAGTTCGAAAACGAACTGCCGTTCCCCGATCGTGCTGAGTCGCCGCGCCATTTGCTGCGTTGCTTGCAGGTTCTCGCGTTTCTGAATTTCGAGCACAGCTCGCACGAGCTCGATCGCGTCACTGAGCCCTTCCTCGATCTCTACGTCGAACCAGGAATCGATACCGCGATTGATGTACTGCACCGCGAAATAGAACACCACGATCAATGGCAATACAGCGAGACCGACGAACATGCCGACTATTCGTGCCTTGAGTCGTGCGCCAGGGACGTTCTCGCGATACTCGCGCAATAAGCGAATCAGGTTACCGACGAGCAGGACAAAGAGTACGATCGCACCCGCGATGTTGACGCCGATCAACACATTGTGGAAACGATCGAATTCGGCCGAGTTCTGTGCGGTTACACTGAGCAGGAACAACGCAGCCAGCGACAGCAGCACGCCGCTGACGGCAAGCAGACCGTAAAATATGCGCTTCAGCGTTCGAGCGACCATTCGAACCACTCGCTTTTGAGTTGCCACTCATCCCGCCAGAAGAACAGCAGCCGCAGCGGCGCAGAGTACTGTTCGGTCGCGAGCAGAGCGCGTAGCCGTGCCCGGTATTCGCGTTTGGGAATGAGCAGGGATTCATCGATGACCGGCAGCCCCTGGATACGTCCGAGATTGTTTAGCGCCGAGTACAGCGTGGCGAACGAGTCCTGGTCACCACTATTGAGGTTACGAACGATGTACCGCTCGCTAAGCGGCCGGTATTCGAGTTCGAAACGAACTGCCAGCTCGGCATCAATCGAATCAAGGTAAAAGCGCCGCACCCGGATAACCTGCATCTGCAGCTCGATCGTCAGCGGTACACCGCTATTCAGGGCATGGAGCGCCTCACTCGAGAGCACCAGCTGCAGCCGTGCATCGAGTAGGTGCACGCCGCCATTCAATTGCGATGTCGCGGAACGAACTTCGAAATAGCCAGCGCGCTCCACGGCGTCCTGTGCCGATAAGGCGCCCGCCAGCAGGAGCGCAGCCATGGCAACCATGCTGCGGCAAAAGTGCCGGCCCACGCCCTGATTTGTCGCTCGGGACATTGTTCTTCAGATGATCCTCTCGAGGCAGGCGTAGTAAAAACCGTCCATGCCGGCTGTACCCGGCAGAAGCTGGTACCCGCATGCCCTGCGGTGCATTACATCGCGGATGTTGTTATTTTGCAACACGCCGTTCTCCTGCGCGTCCCCGGTCGCCTCGAGAAACGCCTGCACAATGCGCTCGTTTTCTGCCGCGAGTACCGAGCACGTCACGTATAACAAGCGCCCACCGGGCGCCAGAAGGGCCCAGAGACTGTCGAGCAGCGCGCGTTGCACGACAGCAAGGCGCTCGACGTCCCTTTCGCGGCGCAGCAGTTTGATGTCCGGGTGCCGGCGGATGACGCCGCTCGCCGAACACGGCGCGTCAAGCAGTATGGCGTCGAATGCCTCGCCATCCCACCAGGTCTCTGGCGTTGATGCGTCGCCGCATTGAAGCGTCGCACTCACGCCCAGTCGTGCCAGGTTCTCAGGAATGGCCTGCAGGCGTGCTTGTTCTTTTTCCACACAAGTCAGAGCGATTTCGGTGCCACCAAGTTCCAGCAAATGCCCGCTCTTGCCGCCCGGCGCAGCACAGGCATCGAGCACGCGGCCACCCTTGCCATCGAGCAACCAGGGTGCGGCAAGTTGCGCGCCGGCGTCCTGGACGGACACCAGGCCCTCGTCGAAGCCCGGCAGTTCGTTAATGCCGACCGGCTCGGCGAGTCGCACCGAGCCCGGAATCGCCGTGAAATGTTCGGCGCCAGTACCGGCGTTCTCAAGCCGCTGTGCATACGACGCCGCGGTTTCGCGCGCCGAATTGACACGCAGCCACATCGGTGCGCGTTCGTTGTTGGCCGCGAGAATCCCGTCGCCATGTTCCGGCCAGTCCGCGTTGATCGCTTCGATCAGCCAACCCGGGTGATCGTGCCGTGCTTCTATCGTCGCCGGTTCTTGCGACGCGATGTCCTCGCGAACGAATCGCCGCAGCACCGCATTGAGGAGCCCGGCGAGCTTCGGCCGGCGCAGTAGACGCGCTGCCTCGACGGTTTGCGACACGACAGCGTGGTCCGGGATGCGAGTTTCGGTGAGTTGATAGAGCCCGATGGCGAGAAGCGCGTTGATCACGCGGTCCCTGCGCTTCAGCGGCCGATTCATGAGCTGGTCTATCCATGACTGCAGGCGCCAGTGTCGGCGCAGCGTCCCGTAGCACAGCAAACGCAGCAGTGCGCGGTCATCCGGCGCCACGCGCTCTTCGTGCTCGGCGAGCGCCGCATCGAGCGATCGTCCGGCGGCCACGACGGCATCGACGACAGATGCTGCGGTCGCCCGCAACCGCGCGCCTTTTCGCTGGTCGCTCACTGCGGCGAGCTCAGTATCCTGCCGGACAGGTCGATGGCAGCCGAGAACTCACCGCCGGTGACCGGGCGTTTGCCCGGTCTCTGCAAGGACTCCAGGAGCAGGCCGCCGTCACCGCAAGCCACGACGACCCCGTTGCGTCCGCTCGACACAATCTTCCCTGGCTCATCATGAACATCGTCCAGTCCTGCAACCTGCCAGCACTTGATACGTTGGCCATCGAGTTCGAACCAGGCGCCAGGCACCGGATTGTAGGCGCGAACCTGCCGCTGCAATTCAGGTGCCGTTCGGTGCCAGTCCATGGCGGCATCCTGCTTGTTGATTTTTGGTGCATAGATCGCCAGCGACTCGTCCTGTTCGACGGCTTCGATGCTGCCATCAAGAATGGTGCCAAGGTGTTGTACCAGTAAGCGGCCGCCGAGATCGGCCAGCCGGTCGTGCAATTCGCCGGCCGTTTCGTCGTCGCCGATGGCTAATGCTCCCATGACGTAAACAGGCCCGCAGTCCAGGCCCGCGGTCATCGACATCAGGCTGACCCCGGTTTCCGGATCTCCATTGAGTATTGCCGCCTGGATCGGCGCGGCGCCACGCCAGCGCGGCAACAGCGAAGCGTGCACGTTGACACAGCCGTGCGCAGGCAAGTCGAGGACCTCCTCCGGCAGAATCAATCCATATGCGGCCACGATCATGAGGTCACAGGACAACGCCTCGAGTTCCGCAACGACATCGGCATCCCTGAGCGTCGCTGGCTGCAACACGTCGATTCCAGCTCGCAGCGCGAATTCCTTGACCGGGCTCGCGGTAAGTCGCTTGCCGCGCCCTGCCGGACGATCCGGCTGGGTCAGAACCGCGACCGGTTTCGTGCCGGAGTCGACCAGCGCCCGCAGTGACGCAAGCGCAAACTCCGGTGTCCCGGCGAACACCACCCTCGGGCTTGTCATGTTATTTCTTCGCTTACCTGGGGACCCGGCTCATATGACCACGGCGGACTGGTGACGACGTTCCTTCTCGAGCTTCTTGCGAATTCGCAGCCGCTTCGCTTCCGACAGGTAATCAACAAACAGCCTGCCGTCAAGGTGATCGATTTCGTGCTGCACGCAAACCGCAAGCAGACCCTCATATTCTTCTTCGCGTTCCGCACCGTCGCGATCGAGGTAACGTACGTTGATGTGTTCGGCCCGTTCCACTTCTTCGTAATAGCCGGGCACCGACAGGCAACCCTCTTCGGTGACCGTTACACCGTCCTTCGCGAGGATCTCGGGATTGATGAAAACATTTGGATTGTTATTTTCGGACGACACGTCAGCGACGAGCAGGCGACGATGCACATCGACCTGCGTCGCGGCAAGTCCGATGCCGGGCGCCGCATACATCGTCTCGAACATGTCATCGATGAGTGCTTGCACCGACTTATCGACAGCCTCAATCGGCGCGGCTTTCTTGCGAAGTCGCGGGTCAGGGAACTCCAAAATTATCAGTTTTGCCATAATTTGCCTGCGGCGATTTTCGGGTGTCACCGCTCAAAATGAACGGTGTAGAACATAATCATCCCACCCAAATCTCGCGTGTAACTCTACAAAAATCACCTAAATTATTGACTTCATTGAATAAGATGTCGGACAATGCTGCCAATCACGAGGCCTCTCCAAGCGCTTTTTGGGCCGGAAATGTGACGTAATTGGCAGCCGCGGCGATGCCGGAACGACATATTATAGCAACGCCGAGAAAGGCCCGGATTGAATCCGCTGAAATGGAGCACCCGCGAACTATGTTCCCCCGCAAACAAAGCCTGAATACTCACCTCCGGATCACCGCTATTGTGCTGGTCGCCACATTGGCCGGATGCTCCTCGAGTCCGTCTTCGAGTGGTGCTGCAGCCGCACCCGCGCCGTCGCAGCCCTACGATAGCGGCGCAACGTCACCGGTCCCCGAATACAGCGGTCCCGTCGTCGAGCGCGTCAGTCAGCCTGTTCCGCTCGCCGACAACCACCCGAACGAATATGTCGTGCAAGTCGGCGACACGCTCTGGGACATTGCCGCGACCTTTCTCAGGGACCCGTGGTTCTGGCCGGAGATCTGGCACATCAATACCCAGATAGAAAACCCGCACCTTATATACCCGGGCGACGTCCTCGGCCTGATTTACATCGACGGCATGCCGAAGGTAACCAACATTCGCGCATCAACCTATCGCATGTCGCCACAGGCGCGCGTTACGCCGCTTACCCAGGCAGTAACGAGCGTGCCTTACGAATCCGTTGCCGCGTTTCTCGCGAACGGAGTAGTGCTCGAAAAACGCGAGGCCGACCGTCTGCCTTATTTGCTCGAGTCTCGCGGTGACCACCTCATGGCATCGGCCGGCAACCTGGTTTACGTTCGCGGTCTCGAAGATGATCCCGTCGGCTCACGCTACAACATTGTCGAAATTGGCGACGCTTTGATTGACCCCGATGACAATAAACTCATCGGCTACAGGGGTAAATTCATTGGCGACGGCACTTTGCGCCGCCTTGGCGACCCGGCAACGGTCGCGTTGACCGGCTCAAGTCAGGAAGCGATACCGGGCGACAAGTTGTTGCCGGAATCGGTAGATGTTCCGCTCAATTTCTACCCGCGATCGCCGACCAGCCCCATAGACGGACGCATAATCTCTGTGCATGGCGGCGTGACGCAGATCGGTCAGTACCAGGCCGTGGTTCTGAATCGGGGTACGCGCGACGGCCTTACTGTTGGCGACGTCCTGACCGTCTGGCAGACCGGTGAAACCATCGAGGATCGCTTCGGTGGCGGCAAGGTTCGGCTGCCTGACGAGGAGGCCGGCACGCTGATGGTCTTCAAGGTTTACGATCGCATCGCTTTCGGTTTGGTCGTGGAAGCGACGCAAGCGATCCATATCTACGACTTCGTTCGCAATCCAATCTGATCGCCTTTATCTGAACCAACGAAGACGGCGCCTGTAGGCGCCGTTTTTGTTGGTGTCTTGCCGCTTTTGTCTTTGCTGCCCTCCGGCACAAGGCCTGTATGATCAAGGTCACGATGAATCCGGATCCGACAGTGGCAGATCTCGAGCGCGAATGGTTGCAGAATCCGGATCATCAGCGAGTTCACCTGGGCGATGACGCCTATCCCGAACTGCTTGGGCAGATTCCGGGGCCGCCGGCTGTTCTATACGTCAATGGCGACCCGGAATTCCTGCACCTGCCCGCGCTTGCCATCGTCGGCAGCCGCAACCCCACGAGTGCCGGCAGCCAGAACGCTTTCGAGTTTGCCCGCCATCTCGGCAGCGCCGGGTTTTGCATCGTCAGTGGCCTTGCCCAGGGTATCGATGAACAGGCGCATCGCGGCGCACTCGCTGCCGGCGCTCCAACGATCGCATTCCTTGGGCATGGCATCGATCGCGTATACCCAGCCCGCAATCGTGAGCTCGCCCACGAGATCGCAGCGCAAGGCGCCCTGGTCAGCGAGTTCCCGCTGGGCACGCACCCTCACAGGAGCCTGTTTCCACAGCGCAATCGCCTCATCAGCGGCTTGAGTCTCGGGACGCTCGTGGTTGAGGCCGCAAGGCGCAGCGGTTCCCTGATCACGGCGCGACTTGCGGCGGAGCAGGGCCGCGAAGTATTCGCGATACCCGGCTCTATCCATAATCCTCTGTCACGCGGTTGCCATGAGCTGATTCGGCAGGGAGCGAAACTGGCCGAGACGGCGGACGACATCGTCGCCGAACTCGGTCCGCTCGCAGGACACGTGCTGCAAAACACTGTGGAATCAACGGCGTCGGCACCGGCGTCGGTCGGCAATGACGAAGAGTACGAGGGCCTGCTGAATTTCCTCGGTCACGACCCCACGAGTGCCGACGAACTGGTCGAGCGAACCGGATTGACGATTGATCAGGTTTCCTCCATGCTTCTGATCCTGGAGCTAGAAGGAAAGATCGAGAAGCTGTCCGGGGGACGCTACTCAGTACTGAGTTAGATATTTAGTCAAACGCCAGCCAAAGGAGCCGCTCCAGGCATGAAAGAAAACGTACTCGACGTATTGATGTACCTGTTCGAAACCTACGTCGACACCGATGAAGACCCCGAGCCCGACCAGAACGAACTCCGCGGCGAACTCGCCAGCGCCGGTTTCGGCGATGCGGAGATCGACCGTGCACTTGACTGGCTCGAGTGTTTATCCGAAGACCACGACCACCTGATTTGTGATCGGCAGACGGCACACGGTACGCGCATATATAACGATGCCGAACAGCAGCGACTCGATGTCTCCTGTCGTGGCTATATTTCCTACCTGGAACAGATCGGCATCCTGTCGCCCACCCAGCGTGAAATCCTTGTGGATCGCGTGCTGGCGCTGGATGCGCCGGATATTGACGTCGAGCAAATCAAGTGGGTTGTGCTCATGGTTCTGTTCAGCCAGCCGGGTCAGGAGCTCGCCTACGCGCGTATGGAAGACCTCGTTTTCGAGGAGACCTCCGGCGTAGTTCACTGATCGGTCAACCAGCCGAATTTCGCGCACCGCGAGATTCGATTTCTTGACACACTGCGTCTAAGCATGTAATTCAACCGCGGCATTGACCGCGGTTTCTTATGAAATGTCGAAAAACCTTGTCATCGTAGAGTCGCCCGCCAAGGCGAAGACCATCAGCAAATATCTCGGTAAAGACTTCGAGGTAATGGCTTCCTATGGACATGTGCGCGACCTGGTGCCCAAAGAAGGTGCCGTCGATCCCGACAGCGGATTTGCGATGAAGTACCAGATTATCGAGCGCAACGAGAAACACGTTAATGCGATTGTCCGGGCGCTGAAGAAAGCGGACGCCCTGTATCTTGCGACTGACCCCGACCGCGAAGGCGAGGCAATTTCCTGGCATCTCATCGAGTTGCTGAAGGAAAAGCAGGCCCTGAATAGCAAACCGGTGCATCGCGTCGTGTTCCACGAGATCACCAAGCATGCAGTGCAGGAAGCGATCGAGAGCCCGCGTGACATTTCGACCGACCTCGTCGGCGCCCAGCAGGCACGTCGCGCGCTCGACTATCTCGTCGGCTTCAACCTGTCGCCGTTGCTGTGGAAAAAGGTGCAGCCCGGTCTTTCGGCCGGCCGTGTGCAAAGCCCGGCGCTCAGGATGATCGCCGAGCGTGAACTCGAGATCGAGGCCTTCACCGCGAGAGAGTACTGGACGATAGAAGCCGACGTCAGCAAAGCCGAGCAGCCCTTCGTGTCGCGGCTCGTCGCCTACAAGGGCGGCAAGGTTGAACAGTTCAGCTTCGAGAATGAGGCCGCAGCGCGCGACGTCGAGAATACGATTCTCGATGCCGCGGACGGCAAGCTGCAAACGATCAGCGTCACCAAGAAACAGCGCCGCCGCAACCCGGCCGCGCCGTTCACGACCTCGACGCTGCAACAGGAAGCGTCGCGCAAACTCGGCTTCAACACACAGCGCACCATGCGCACGGCGCAACGTCTGTATGAAGGCATCGAACTGCCGGGCGAGGGTAACGTCGGACTGATTAGCTATATGCGCACCGACTCCGTAACTCTGGCCGGCGTCGCTGTCGACGAGATTCGCGAAGTCATTGCCGAACGCTACGGTTCGCAGAGCGTTCCCGAAGAGGCGCGCGCATTCAAAACCAAGGCGAAGAACGCTCAGGAAGCGCATGAGGCAATTCGCCCGACGTCGGCTGCCCGCGCCCCCGAGGAACTCAAGGCGTCGCTCGAGGATGACCAGTTTCGGCTGTACTCCCTGATCTGGAAGCGCACGATGGCCTGCCAGATGATTCCGGCGGTCTTCGACACGGTGGCCGTCGACTTCGCGGCCGGTCCCGAGGACGCCGGTCATCGCTTTCGCGCCAACGGCTCGGTGCTCGTCGAACCGGGGTTCATCGCCGTTTACCAGGAAGGCAAGGATGACGCGACGGACGACGATGGCGACCGGCTGCTACCAGAGATAGCGAAAGGTGACGTCATCAGTCTCGAGAAACTGCGTCCCGAGCAACACTTCACCGAGCCGCCACCCCGGTTTACCGAGGCGAGCCTCGTCAAGGCGCTGGAAGAATACGGTATCGGCCGGCCTTCTACCTATGCGAATATTATTGCAACACTCAAGAATCGTGAGTACGTCGAAATGGATGGCAAGCGATTTCTGCCGACCGACATCGGCCGCATCGTCAATGGCTTTCTGACCGATCATTTCACGCAGTACGTCGACTACGACTTCACCGCACGGCTCGAGGACGATCTCGATGCCGTTTCCCTCGGCGAAAAGGACTGGGTACCACTGCTCGACGACTTCTGGCGGCCGTTCCACGAGCTTTGCGAGGACAAGGAAGCTTCCGTTACCCGCGAGCAGGTTGCGCAAGCCCGTGAACTCGGCACCGACCCCAAGAGTGGCAAACCCGTTACCGTGCGCATGGGGCGTTTCGGCCCGTTCGTGCAGATCGGCACGAAGGACGATGAAGAAAAACCGAAGTTCGCCGGGCTCAGGCCGGGCCAGAAGATGAACGACATTACGTTCGAAGAAGCGATGGAGCTGTTCAAGCTGCCTCGCAAGCTCGGTGAAACTCCGGACGGGCTGGAGGTAACCGCGAGTGTCGGCCGCTTCGGTCCTTACGTTCGCTACGGCGACAAGTACGTGTCAATTCGCGGTGACGATGATCCGTATACGATCGAATTACCGCGCGCTCTCGAATTGATCGAAATAAAGAAGATCGAGGATGCAAATCGCATCATCCAGGATTTCGAAGACGAGGGCATACAGGTATTGAATGGCCGCTATGGGCCCTACATCACCGACAAGAAAAAGAACGCGCGGGTGCCGAAGGATCGCGAGCCCAAGTCTCTGACGCTCGAGGAGTGCAGAGAACTGCTTGCCGCGGCGCCCGAGCGAGGCAGGCGCGGCAAAAAGGCGGCCAAGAAAAAAGCGGCTAAGAAGGCGCCAGCAAAGAAGAAGGCGGCCAAGAAGAAGAAAAAGAAAGCCAAAAAGAAAGCCAAAAAGAAAGCCGGCTGACCGACGAGATCACCCGAGCATGTTTAACGCCACGCGAGCCGCAGACGTATTGCTCGGCGGCGGTGTCATTGCCTACCCGACTGAAGGAGTCTTCGGGCTGGGCTGTCTCCCCGACGACATTGCCGCAGTCGGGCGCCTCCTCGACATCAAACAACGCAGCGCATCCAAAGGGTTCATACTGATCGCCGCCGCGCCCGAACAATTTCGGGGCTGGATTGACGCCGCAGACCTCGATCGTCTTCCGGAAGTGGATTCGCGCCGTCCGGTGACGTGGATCGTACGTCCTTCCGACGTCGTGCCCGCGATTGTGGCCGGCGACAACTTCGGGCTTGCCGTACGCATTACGAGCAATCCGATAGCCGCCGCAATTTGCACTGCCGTAGAGCTGCCCATTACGTCGACGAGTGCAAACATCGCCGGACAGCCGGTCGCGCGCAACGCCTATATCCTGCGCCGCAAATTCGGGCATCTAGTAGACTACATCGTGCCTGGCGAGTGCGGGCCGGCCACCGGCCCGTCCGAGATACGTGAACTCGCTAGCGGCACCGTATTGAGACGAGGAAGAGCATGAGCGACGTCGACCAGGTCAAGGACTATCTGCGGTCGCTTCAGAACCGGATCGTTGACGATCTGGAGCGGCTGGACGCCAAACAGACGTTTCGACGAGACGCCTGGGACCGCCCTGGCGGTGGCGGTGGCGAGAGTCGCGTACTCAAGGGTGGCGGAATCTTCGAGCAGGCTGGCGTTAATTTCTCGCACGTTTTCGGCAGTGAGCTACCGCCCTCGGCCACGAAAACGCGGCCCGATCTCACCGGCCAGGGATTCCAGGCAGTGGGCGTTTCTCTCGTCCTGCATCCGGAAAATCCCTACATACCGACGACACATGCCAACTTCCGCTTCTTCACGGCCGGCGACGAGGACAGCGACCCCGTGTGGTGGTTCGGTGGCGGGTACGACCTCACGCCGTACTATCCCTTCCACGATGACGTCGTTGCCTGGCACGAAGCCGCAAAGCAGACCTGCGATCCGTTCGGCGAGGGTCGCTATACCAAATACAAGAAGTGGTGCGACGAGTATTTCTACCTGAAGCACCGAGATGAAACGCGCGGCGTCGGCGGACTGTTTTTTGATGACGTCAACGACATGGGCTTCGAGCGAAGCTTCGAGTTCGTACGTACTGTCGGTGACAGTTTCATGAGCGCTTACGCGCCGATCGTCAAACGACGCCACACGCACCCATTCGGCGACCGGCAACGGGAATTCCAACTGTATCGGCGCGGCCGCTACGTCGAGTTCAACCTGATCTACGACCGCGGCACGCTGTTCGGCCTGCAATCCGGGGGACGTACCGAGTCCATTCTGATGTCGTTGCCGCCGCGAGTACGCTATGAATACGACTGGCGACCAGAGCCCGGCTCACCGGAAGAAGTGTTGTACACCGATTATCTCAAGCCGCGCGACTGGCTTGCCGAAGAAGGAGGTTACCGCGATGTCCTGGATTGATGAGGTAGATGTCAGCAAAGCCGATGGCCGCCTGGCCGAGATATACCAGGAGCTGGTCGAGAAGCGCGGCAAGGTCTCGAACATTCTCAAGGTTCACAGCCTGAACCCCGAGGCACTGAGCAATCATCTCGACCTGTACATGACGCTCATGTTCAGCAAGTCGGGATTGAGCCGCGCGGAGCGTGAAGCCATCGCGGTCGTCGTCTCTGCCGAGAACGACTGTGCGTACTGCATCAATCACCACGTCGAGGCCCTGCGAAACTACATCAAGGACGAGGAAATAATCGGTATGCTGGCGACAGTGGATGGGCTCGAAACGCTTGAGCCGCGCCTTTCGAACATCGTACGCCACGCCGAGAAGCTCACCTCGGCACCGGGTGCCATGACTGAATCCGACCTCGGCGAGCTCCGGGCCGTCGGTCTGACGGACAACGACATCCTCGACCTCACGCTCATCACGGCCTATTTCAATTTCGTCAACCGCATCGCTCAGGGTCTCGGCGTCGACTTCTCGAGTGACGAAATGAGCGGCTACCGCAACGACTGAGTGGCTGGCTGCGGCTGGCGACAGCGCTCTGGAGTGTGGTAACTTCCTTAAAAATCGACCACTTTGGGCAAACTTCTTAAGTGAAGTCGAAAACATTAGCCCAGTCAGTCGTTTATAGTCGTTTTGATTACAAGCCAGCACTGCAACCGACGTATTCTCCGTGAAACCGATTTTCGCCCTCATCGCACTTTGCCTGCTATCGGTACCCCCGACCGCGTTTGCGGACAGCGCGTCGCCGCTGCACGACGCCGGCATCGGAAAAGGCCTGCAGCTCGCCGGAGTCGAGGACCCGGAGGAGCGCAAGGTCTTCATCGTGCAATTGCGAGCGCCTTCGGTAGCGGAGCTACAGTCGACATTGCGGCACACGACTGCGGCCCTGACGGTGGCAAAGCAACCACGGGTCCGCTTCGATAAGAACAGTGCCGCCATTCAGAATTACGCCGAACAGTTGCGTGCGCAGCAGGATGCGATTCTCACGCGCACGGCACCGGATGCCGAGAAGATTTACAGCTACCGCTTCGGCCTGAACGGTTTCGCCGCGAGGATGACGGCGGCACAGGCGCACAAGCTGGAGAACATCCCCGACGTGCTGCGTGTCTGGGAAGACGAGGTTCGGCCACTCGCGACCAACTTCAGCCCGGGTTTCCTGGAACTCTTTGACAATGAGCGCGGCTTGCGTGGACCGGAGGGTCTCGATGGTGACGGCGTCATCATCGGCTTCATCGACAGTGGCGTCTATCCGGAGCACCCGGCACTGAAGGACACCAAGGAAGCGGATCGACCCAGCGCCTGCCAGGGGACCTGGGCCGAGGTCACTTTTCTGGGCCGGTGGTTGTGTCACCGGTTCAAGAAACTAGACGATCAACTCGTCTTCGACCCGCCCGAGAACTGGAACGGCATCTGCCAGACCGGCGAACAGTTCGAGGAGACCAACTGCAATAACAAGCTGATCGGTGCTCGCTTTTTTATCGCCGGCGCCGAAAACTCCGGGCCGATCGACTCCGGCGAAATTCGCTCGGCGCGCGACGTCGACGGCCACGGCACGCACACCACGACGACTGCCGCAGGCAACCGGGTCAGTGCGTCAATATTTGGCACCCGGATCGGCAATGTCGAGGGCATCGCACCCCGTGCCCGCGTCGCCATCTACAAAGCCTGCTGGCTGCGTCCCGGTGACGTGCGCGCCAGTTGCAACACCTCGGATCTGGCGAACGCGATCGACACCGCGGTCGCCGACGGTGTCGACATCATCAACTACTCCGTCGGTAGTTCGATGCTGAGAATCGCCGCACCCGACGATGTAGCGCTGATGAATGCGACGAAGGCCGGCGTGCTCGCCGTCGTCGCGGCCGGCAACGAGGGCCCGAATCTCGGTACGATCGGTTCGCCCGCCGGCGGGCCATGGGCGATCACCGTCGCTGCCTCCAGCCGCGCCGGCGAAACATCGATCGAAGCCATGCAGATCAATGACCCGCCGTCGATCGCCGCCAAGTACGCCGTCAAGGAAGCGAACTTCACGCCACCATTGCGTGACAGTGACCCGATCGAAGCACCCTTGATACTCGCGGATGATGACGATGACGCCGGTGGCAGCGGTACCACGGCAGATGCGTGCGAAGCTCTCGTCAACGACACCGAGATGAACGGCAACATCGCGTTCATTGAGCGCGGCGGATGCAACTTCGATATCAAGGTCCAGAACGCCGAGGATGCAGGCGCCGTCGCCGCCGTTGTTTACAGCATCGCCGGCGATCCGATCGTCATGAATGGCGACGCCTCACTCGTCGACATTCCGGCACTGATGATCGGCCAGGCCGACGGCAACCTGATCGTTGCGGAGATCGACGCCGGCAATGATGTGACTGCCGTGCTCGACAAGGGCTTTCTGTTGACGGAACCGGAAGCCGGCAACGTCATGGCGACATTTTCGGCGCGAGGTCCGGGTCCGATTCAGGATCTGGTCAAGCCGGACGTTTCGGCTCCGGGCGTGAACATCCTGGCAGGATTTACGCCCGATGCCGCCAACTCTATGCCCGATGAAGAATTCGCCTATCTGAGCGGGACGTCGATGTCGACACCACACGTCGCCGGCGTCGCGGCGTTGCTCATGCAGGCGCATCCGGAATGGGGGCCGTCGGTCATCAAGTCGGCGATGATGACAACGACACGACAGGACCTGGTTGGGTCGGATGGCACGAGTGTCGCGATACCCTTCGACTATGGCGCCGGGCACATCGTGCCGAACGAATCGCTGAACCCGGGTCTCGTGTATGACGTCAACGACAACGAATTCGACGCGTTCGCCTGCGGTACGGACTCGCCGGGCGTCTCTGAGGAGCGCTGTAACGAACTCGAGAACGCGGGCATTTCGTTCGCGGCCCAGGACCTGAATCAGCCCTCGATCGGTCTGGCGCAGCTGGCCAACACCGAAACCGTGAGCCGTCGGGTCACCAACGTCAGCGACGACTCGCAAACCTTCGTGGCGTCGGTCACCGCGCCGCCCGGCATCCAGGTTGCGGTCACGCCCGCGAGTTTGTCGCTCGGGGCTGGCCAGACGGCAACGTTCGACGTGACCTTCGTGTACGAATCGGGTCCACTGGACCTGTGGCGTTTCGGCTCATTAACGTGGACCAGCAACGATCACTCGGTTTACAGCACGATCGCCGTCAAACCGGTGTCGGTGACGGCGCCAGCCGAGATGACCAGCTTCGGTGGCACCGGGTCACTCAGCTTCCCGGTTGAATTCGGCTACACGGGTACGTACACACCGGGTGTCCACGGTTTGCGGCTGCCGCTCGTTATCGATGGCTTTGTCGACAACGACCCGACCAAGACGTTTACATTCCGCTCGGGGAACGGCGTAACGCCACATCTTGTCGATGTCCCCGCCAACCAGTTGTACCTGAGGATCTCGCTGTTCGACGCATTGACGGATGGCGACGACGACCTCGACCTGTATCTCTATTACCAGCCCGGTTTGTGTAACCCGCTCGATTTTCGTGGCGTCCGGATTACGGAAAGCGGCAACCCGACATCGGAAGAGCAGGTGAATGTCTACCGGCCGGCAGCGGGCTGCTACGGCGCACTCGTGCATGGCTACGAGACCGACCAGATCAGCGGTGGCCCCGGGTCAAATTACACGATGTTGGCGTGGGCTTTCGGAATCACGGATGATCAGGGCAACATGACCGCGACAGGGCCAGCCTTCGTCAATTCAGGCGTGACCGAGAACATTACCGTCACCTGGTCCAACCTGTCTTCAAATACCATTTACCTGGGCGGCGTTTCGCACAACGCACCACAGGGGCTCGTCGGCCTGACGCTGATTACGATCCGCAACTAGAAAAAGGGGTTAGAGTACTTTTTCTGTCTAGTCGATCCAGTGTCTGTCTTTCGCACTGCGTGAGTAAAATATCAGCCCGACGCCGATCACGAACACGATGAAAGGCAGGATTGTCGCCTTCATGCCCCAGACGTCGATCCCATCGGCTATCAGGAACGCGTGAATGTCCTGCACGAAGACGCCAGCCAGCGAAATGATGAACATTGGCAACGCCCAGGCCTTTCGCAACAGCATGAACACGCAGGCGAGCACACCGGCCATCACCGCAATCGCATAAGCCGATGTGGCCCACGCCGGGGTCGAGGTGATGAAGTCGAGTTCGGCTTCGTTGTAATACTGGGCAAGATCTTCCGGCGATGACGTGACCTGCATGTAAAAGATCATGATCCCGATCAGGTTCCAGACCAGTGCGACACCGGCGATGATCCAGAACGAGGTCGGTGGCTTGCCGTTGATTGGGTCCGACATGACGCTTACCTCTTTATTGTTGTCGTTAGAGGGAGCCCGATCTTCTGCCGACGGCCGCCGAAATGCAAACCGGCAAGCCAACGCTTTGATTCATTGCGTCTTTTTCTTCGCCATGGCGACGCAGGGCTTGTATCGAAAACAGCCGACGACGTGATCATTGACCAGTCCGGTCGCCTGCATGTGTGCGTAGATGATCGTGCTGCCGACGAACTTGAAGCCGCGCTTCTTGAGGTCCTTGCTCAGGGCGTCAGACGTTGCCGAGGTCGCCGGGATGTCGCTGTCTTTCCTGAATTTGTTCTGGATCGGCGTGCCGTCGACGAAGCCCCAGATGTAATTGCTGAAACTGCCGAACTCTTCCCGCAGTTTGATGAAAGCCTTCGCGTTGGTCACCGCAGACTGAACCTTGAGCCGATTCCTGACGATCGCCGGATTGGTAAGCAGCTTCTCGACGCGCTTGTCCGTGAAGCGCGCGACTTTCTCTACGTCGAAATCCGCGAATGCCCGTCGATAACCATCCCGCTTGTTGAGAATCGTGGACCAGCTAAGCCCTGCCTGCGCCCCCTCGAGTATCAGGAACTCGAACTGCACCTTGTCATCATGGACCGGTACGCCCCATTCCTTGTCGTGATACTCGATGTAGTCGAGGCTGACGCCCTCGGCCCATTTACAGCGATTAATTTTCTTCGACATGACCCCAATCTAACAAAGCATGTGCGGGCCTGCAGCACGAGATTTTTGTGTTTAGGCTGAGGTTTGTGAGCGGACGACGCGGGTGCTTGATCGAGGAGGTAAAGCGGACCGAAGGGAGCCACGACGAGAGCAAGTACCCGTGTCGTCCGCAGCCCACAGAACCAAAGAAAAAGGGCCCGCACATGCGGGCCCTCTTCATACTTCAGCAGTTCAAGCTTACGGGTCCTCAGACAGATCCCCCGCAAGAACCTTCGCCGTCCTTGCCTTCTTCCTTGTCGCCGCCGCAAGAGCCTTCGCCCTCTTCCTTGTCGCCGCCGCAGGAACCTTCGCCGCAAGAACCTTCACCGTCCTTCTCGTCGCTTTCGCCTTCCTTGTCGCCGCCGCAGGAACCTTCACCGCAAGAACCTTCGCCGTCCTTGCCTTCACCTTCCTTATCGCCGCCACAGGAACCTTCACCTTCCTTGCCTTCCTTGTCGCCGCCACAAGAGCCTTCACCAGCTCCCAGCATGTAGCCCACGGTCAGGCTCGAAATCGCGAAGGGATTGTCAACGGTGTCCGCATTGGCCACGCCGCCAAGGGCGAACGTACTGGCCAGGGCGGCGCCAACTGCAAGTGCAACGGGTTTTACTACTTTCTTGTCTGACATGGTTTTCTCTCCTAATAGTTCGCCCAAGGCCGGGCATCTAATAATCAGTAACACCGGGCATCAGGTGCTCCACGCTACTGAATTCATTACGTTATTTTGAATGCTGTCGAGGTTCTCATCTGCCTCACCAATGATGGCGATGCTGCCGCTGCCGACGGGCAGGATGACCCCATTGATACTCTGGCCGTCGATCTGCACAGCGCCGTCGATCATCTCGTCGGGCATTAGCAGGATCGTGACGGGTCCGAACTTGCCCTGAATGACGAGGTGCGGGACCTTCTTGCCATTGATCGGGCATGTCCGGGCATAGGTGATCAGGCCTGCTTCGTGATTCATCTCGGCAATGGACGCCGGCACAATGCGCGCGAGCTGCCTGTCGCTGACCGGCTCGTCGGTCACCCGCAAAGCACGCGGCTCGTGATCGAGGTGCGCCACGATTTCGTCGGCCAGCGACGGATACGCCACATTGTTGCCGACCATGCGAATGCCGATGAATGACGCAATGACGACGGTCGCCGCAATGGCAAACCAGGCCGGTGTCGCAATGCGGCGCCTGGCCGGCAATGTGACGACATTGCTCGTGTCGAGCCCGGGCAGATCCGGCATCTCGAGATCAGGCACGCGAAGCAACAACGCCTGCGCGATCCTTCGATCCAGCGCCCGCATGTCGTCGCGATGGCTTCGGCACGCGGCGCACTCTGACAAGTGCGTCTCACCGCCCTCCCAGGACGGTTCCGCTGCAATCGCTTCTCTGTATTTTTCGCAATTCATCAGTGTTCACACCGGCCGCCGTCAAGCAACCTCATCTTCCATTTCGTCCTTGAGCTTGTGGCGTGCCCGGTGCAGTCTCGTAAGGACCGCGCCTTGCTTCATCCCCATCAGCTCCGCAATCTCGTTCGTGCTGTAGCCCATCAGGACCTGTAACACGAGTGGCTCGCGATAATCGTCCTCGAGCCTGTATATCGCAGCCCGCATGTCGTCGAGTTCCTCGTTCGGCTGGCTGGCGAGCGAGGCCTCCTGCGACGGCGTCAGGTTGTCGACATCGACCGTCTCCAGGCGCCGACGCTCGAAGTAACGTGCGTTCTCCCGGCGTACGATCGTCAGCAACCAGTGCTTTGCCGCCGCGTCTTCGCGCAACGAATCGAGCGATTTCCAGGCCCGGAGCAGAGACTCCTGCACAACATCCTCCGCGATCGTCCTGTCCCGGCAGAGCCAGGCTGCGTAGCGGTACATGTCCTGGTGGAAGACGCCCACGAGTTCATCAAATCTCCGCTGCCTGGCCGCTGCAACATTGCTGCTGTTCATTCGAGTTGACCCGCCCCGTCCGGTATTTATTACCAATTCTTGAGAAAACTGCGATTAAGGCGTGGAAACACCGCCTAAATACAGGGAAAATAAAACATTCTTTTTATTATTCAGATTAACTATGAGTACAACAAACTCCGGTCGGTTCCCTCGAGTTCGCATGCGGCGCAGCCGGCGCACTGATTCAGTACGCCGCCTTGTCGCCGAATCCGGGCTTTCTGCCGACGATCTAATTTACCCGGTTTTCGTTCTCGAGGGCGAGAGTCGCGCCGAACAGATCGCCTCGATGCCCGGCATCGAACGGCACAGCATCGATCTCCTCCTCAAAGAACTCGCTGAAGCAGTTGACCTCGGCATCCCGGCGGTTGCCCTGTTCCCGGTTGTCGGCGAGGACAAGAAAAGCCTCGATGGCGCCGAGTGCGCCAATCCGGATGGACTCGTGCAGCGCACCGTCAAGGCCATCAGGGCCGAGTACCCCGACATTGCGGTCATTACCGACGTGGCGCTCGACCCGTATACGACACATGGCCAGGACGGCATCATCGATGATGCGGGCTATGTTCTGAACGACGAGACCGTGGCAATGCTGACGCGGCAGGCGTTGTCACATGCTGACGCGGGCGCCGACATCGTCGCGCCTTCCGACATGATGGACGGCCGTATCGGCGCCATCCGGGATGCGCTGGAGTCGAAGGACCATCGCAATACGATGATTCTCGCTTATGCCGCGAAGTACGCTTCCTGTTTCTATGGCCCGTTCCGCGACGCAGTGGGCTCGGCAGCCAATCTTGCCGGGGGCGACAAATCAACCTACCAGATGGCACCGCCGAACAGCGATGAGGCGCTCCGCGAAGTCGCGCTGGATCTCGACGAAGGCGCCGACCTCGTCATGGTGAAACCCGCCATGCCCTACCTCGACATCGTCCGCCGTGTGCACGACCGCTTCGGGGTGCCGACTTTCGCATACCAGGTCAGCGGCGAATACGCGATGCTGAAGGCCGCTGCCGGCAACGGCTGGCTGGACGAAAGGAAGTCAGTGCTCGAGGCGCTCCTGTGCATCAAACGGGCCGGCGCCAGTGCAATACTGACGTACTTCGCCATCCAGGCGGCTCGCTGGCTCAACGAATAGGTATACTGCGCCGTGAATGAGCAGCCCAGGTGACTAACACGGTGACGGTCGACCGCTACGGCGTCATGGGGTACCCGGTATCGCACAGCCGGTCGCCGGTTATCCACCAACTCTTCGCCCGGCAGACCGGCCAGACCCTGCAATACGAGCTCCTGCGCGTCACGCCCGAAAAACTTGAGGAGGCCGTGCGGCAGTTTCAGCGCACCGGCGGCAAGGGTCTCAATATCACTGTGCCGCACAAACGTGCGGTCTGCAGGCTCGTCGACCAGCTCAGCGAACGCGCCAGTACCGCCGGAGCCGTCAACACACTGGCTTTTCAGGACGGCGAGATTTTCGGCGACAACACCGACGGCATTGGGCTGCTGCGCGACCTCGTCGTCAACCTGGGCGTCAACGTCACGGACACGAACATCCTGATTCTTGGCGCCGGCGGCGCAACACGCGGCATCGTCGGGCCGTTGCTCGAGATGCGCCCGCGTTCGTTGCGCATCGCAAATCGCACACTGAAACGTGCCGAGGATCTCGCGGAACGGTTCGAAAGCCTGGGCAAGCTGTCGGCCTGCCGGTTCAATGTCATACCGGTCACCGAGCCCTATCACCTGATCATCAATGCGACGTCCGCGGGCCTCGAGGGCGAAACCCCACCGTACCCGGAAGCGGCCATATCGGAAAAGACCTTCTGCTATGACCTCTCCTATGGGCTGAAGCCGACGCCGTTCAGCGTTTGGGCGCACAAACATGGCGCGGCACGATCGGTGATGGGCTGGGGCATGCTCGTCGAGCAGGCCGCCGAGTCATTTCATATCTGGCGTGGCGTGCGTCCCGACACGAAGCCGGTCCTGAAGCAAATGTCGATCAGCGCATAGTCACGAACTCTTCGGCGCTCGTCGGGTGAATTGCGACGGTGTCGTCAAAGTCTTTCTTGGTCGCTCCCATGCGCATCGCCACGGCGAAACCCTGCATCATCTCGTCGGCACCGTCGCCAATCACGTGGCAGCCAACAATCCGCTCGTCCACTCCGGCTGTGATCAGCTTCATGACCGAGCGCTGCTTTCTGTCGCCGAGCGCATAGTACATCGCGGTAAAACCGGACGAGTACACTTTTACGCAATCGCCGTACTCGGCCCGGGCCTCGTCTTCGCTCAGCCCGACCGTACCCATCGGCGGGTGACTGAAGACCACGGTCGGCACAAGCCGGAAGTCGAGGTGCCGGCCTTCCATGCCACCGTAGATTCGATCGGCCAGGCGCCGCCCGGCGGCGATCGCGACGGGCGTCAGGGCTTGCGCCCCGGTCACGTCACCGATCGCACAAATATGGTCGACATTCGTTTGCTGGAACTTGTCAACCGGAATGAAGCCGCTGGCGTCAGTATCCACGCCAGCGTTTGCTAGATCGAGATTGCCGGTATTCGGGGTGCGCCCGACTGCCCATAGCAGGCAGTCGACGGGCCCGAAGCGACGGCCGTCCTCGCTCGTGAGCACGACGCCGTTACCGGTCTTCTCCAGCTGTGCCGGAATGACGCCGGTATCGATTGTGATACCGCTACCACGCATCGCTTCCATGACCTGCTCGCCGAGCATGCGATCGAAACTGCGCACGACTCCCTCCTTGCGCACGACGATTCCTACCTCGCTGCCGAGCGCGTTGAATACACCACCCAATTCAACGGCAATATATCCACTGCCCGCAACCAGGACGCGCTGCGGCCGGTCTTCCAGGTCGAAAAAGTCGTCCGAGACGATGCCGTGTTCGGCGCCCGGGATATCCGGCACGATTGGCCGGCCACCGGTCGCGATGACGATGCGATCCGCCCGGTACTGACGATCGCCGACGGCGATTGTTTGTGCATCGACGAAACGCGCCGCACCCGCAATGTATTCGACGCCGCGCCTGTCGAGGTTTTTCTCGTAGATCACATTGAGGCGCTTGACGTAAGCGTCACGGCGCGCCTTCAGCGTCGCCCAGTCGTGTCCCCTGATATCGATATCGAAACCGTAGTCAGCAGCATGCTCCAACTGGTGCAGCGTCTCGGCGGCATACCACATGACCTTCTTCGGCACGCAGCCGACATTGACGCAGGTGCCACCCAGTGGGCCATACTCGATCGCTGCGGCGCGAGCGCCATATTCGGATGCGCGTTGTGCGTGCGCCAGCCCGCCGCTGCCCCCACCGATAACGAGCAAGTCGTATTCATTTGTCAAAACCCGGACTCCCTTTCCATAAGTATCTCGCCCCGACGAATTATAGTGACGGCGACCCTAATTACTTCCTTTTCCACGCCCTGCACCGACAATAAGTGCCACTGTCATCATAATTCCTGCGCTAGGGCACGTTCGCACCGCCGTGCTAACATCCTGCGCCTGAAAAGGACATCAGGCCCACCGATGAGCAACCCTTTACTCGACACGTCGTCACTACCGCGTTTTGCCGACATTGCGCCGGAACACGTGGTGCCCGCGCTCGAGCAGCTCATCGCGATGCAGCGCAGCAAACTCGAAAAATTGCTGGAAGACACGGCCGAGCCCGACTTCGATTCGCTCGTCGCCCCTCTCGAAGATATGGAGCACGAACTTTCGCGAGTCTGGTCGCCGGTCAGCCACCTGCAAGGCGTGCTTGGCTCCCGGGAATGGCGCGAAGCCTACAACGCAGCCCTGCCGATACTGACCGAGTACGGGACCGAATTATCACAGAATGCCCGGCTGCAGCAGGCCTATGCCTGCGTGGACAGCGGTCTGCCCGAAGGCACCTCGGATGCCCGCAAAAGCGCTGTCGCACACGCGCTCCGCGATTTCCGCCTCGCCGGCGTGGACCTGCCGGATGAGGACAAGGCCAGGTTCAAGGAGATCATGCAGGCCCTTGCCGCAACGCAAGCCGACTTCGACCACAACATCCAGGATGCCTCCGACGCGTGGACGCTGCATTTCGACGAGGTTGAGGATCTCGAGGGCCTGCCAGCGCAAACTCTCGACCGCGCCGCCGCCGAAGCGGCAAAACGCGAGCGTGACGGCTGGCTTCTGACGCTCGACTTCCCAACCTATCACGCGGTCATGATGCATGCCGAGAATCGTGGCCTCCGGGAGACGCTGTATCACGCCTGGGTGACGCGCGCGTCCGACCAGTGCGCGAACGTGCAGTGGGACAACGGCGCCAATATCGACAGGATCCTCGCGCTGCGATACGAAGCCGCAAATCTCGTAGGCTTTGCTAGCTACGCAGGTTACTCGCTGGCCACGAAGATGGCCGAAACACCGGACCAGGTCATCGATTTTCTACGCGAGCTTGCGGCACACTCACGAGCCGCCGCGGCAACGGAGCTCGACGAACTCCGCGAACTTGCCGGCATGGCAATCGAGCCCTGGGATCTCGGCTTCTACCTCGAAAAACTCAAGCAGCAGAAATTTTCGTTCTCGAACGAGGAGTTGCGCCAGTACTTCCCCGTAGCGACGGTCATCGACGGACTTTTCGATCTTGCGAGTAACCTCTATGGCGTGACGTTCGAGCGCGACGAGAGCGTCGTCATGTGGCACGACGACGCGCGCTTTTACGCGGTGCGCGACGGCGGCGGCGAAGCGATCGGCGGTTTCTACACGGACCTGTTCGCACGCAGCGGCAAGCGCACCGGCGCCTGGGTGGATGACTGCATCAACCGCAAGAACCTGAACGGCAAGGCGACATTGCCGGTCGGTTATCTCGTGTGCAATTTTTCGCCACCCGACGACGCTGGCCGCTCACTGCTGACGCATGATGACGTCGTTACCGTATTCCACGAGTTCGGCCACATGCTGCATCATTTACTGACGCGCATCGATTACCCGAGCATCGCGGGAATCAACGGCGTGCCCTGGGACGCCGTCGAACTGCCCAGCCAGTTCATGGAGAACTTCGCCTGGAGTTTTGAAGTGCTGGAGCGATGCTCCCGGCATGCAAAGACCGACAAGCCGCTCCCGAGAGAGCTCTTTGACCGGCTCGAGGACAGCCGCCATGCCGGGGCCGCAATGGCGATGATGCGGCAGATCGAGCTTGCCCTGTTCGATATCCGGTTGCATGCGGAATACGAACCGGGCGGCGACACTTCGACGCTGCGGGTTCTCGACGAGGTTCGCGCGGAGGTAACGGTACTTCGGCACCCCCGCTATAACCGCCTTCCACACGGTTTTTCGCATATCTTCGCGGGCGGTTACGCCGCCGGCTACTACAGCTATAAGTGGGCCGAGGTGCTGGCTGCCGATGCCTATGCAGCATTCGAGGAGGCGGGCATTTTCGACGCGGATACCGCACAGCGGTTTCGACACGAAATCCTTGAGGTAGGCGGCAGCCGCGACTTCATGCAGGCCTATGTCGACTTCCGCGGCCGCAAACCTGAGATCGACGCGTTGCTGCGGCAAAGCGGGATCATTGCCGAGTGAAAATCGCGACCTGGAATGTCAATTCCATGAAGGTGCGATTACCGCACGTGCTCGAATGGCTGTCCGCCTGCGACCCGGACGTGCTCGTCCTGCAGGAGATCAAACAACTCACCGAGGTGTTTCCGGCTGACGCGCTGGCCACCGCCGGATATCGGTCGATCGCCAATGGTCAAAAGACGTACAACGGTGTCGCCGTCGTTAGCAGGCAGGAATCCCGCGATCCCGATTTCGAGATCCCGGGCCTCGACGACCCACAGCGCCGCGTGCTCGCAACGACCGTGGGAGATGTGCGCGTTATTGATCTGTACGTTCCGAACGGCTCCGAGGTTGGCTCGGACAAGTACGCTTACAAACTCGGCTGGTTGAGTGCGTTGCGCGACTACCTTGCCAGCCAGCTCGAGCAACACGAGAATGTCGTCGTATTGGGAGATTTCAACATCGCACCGGCTGACGAGGACGTTTACGATCCGGAAAAGTGGGGGGACGGCATTTTGTGCAGCCCGCCGGAAAGGGCGGCGCTCCGGGAACTGCTGGATCTGGGCCTCAGCGACGTGTTTCGCAAGTTCGATCATCCCGAAAAAAGCTTCAGCTGGTGGGACTATCGCCGCGCAGGTTTCCAGCGCAATGCCGGGTTGCGAATCGACCTGATTCTGACCAGCCCCACAATGACGACTCGCTGCACAAAAAGCTATATCGACAAGGAGCCGAGAGCCTGGGAGCGGCCCTCCGACCACGCGCCAGTGATTGCGGAATTCGAGTCGTAGACACGCATCCCCGGCAGCAGGACCCCGAGTCGCCTATGCGCAGATATGACATATTGTCGAATATCGCCCGAATCGCCGGTTGCGCCCGGTGTATTATTGCTGCAGCGCGCCCGCATGTGAATGGATACATGTCGCTGTCAGGACGACGGCATGAGTAACCCCGGACGCAGCAGTGCAGCGGGCGATACGGCCAACAAAAACAAGAAAGGTACCGTGTCCCAGGATCGGCGTAACGACTACGACGTGACAAACACCGTGCAGGTCAGCAACCCGGTTGACGTGCGCAATGCGGTGTGGGAGCTGTACGCGAAAGCCTTTCCCGGAGCGTCGTTCGACAAACTCTGGCTTGCCTTCCACGATTTCGAGCGGCTGTTCACCGGCCGCTATCCGGGCTATCTCGGTTGCGACACGACCTATCACGACATGCAACACACGCTCGATATGACACTCGCACTCGCGCGCCTCATGGCAGGGTACGAACGCAGCGTCGATCAGTCCGAGCGACTGGGCGCCCATCGCGCACAGATGGCGATCATCACTTCGCTGTTTCACGATTCCGGCTACATTCGCCACGAAGAGCGCGACGTCGATTTTGTCAATGGCGCCGAATTCACGATGTACCACGTCTCGCGCAGTGCCGACTTCCTGCGACGCTACCTGCCGGAACTCGGGCTCGCCAAAGACGCCGGCATCGCAAGCATGATTGTGCATTTCACGGGTTACGAGCTGGACCTTGACGAGATCGAGCTCGATGACCCGCGTGACATCATCTGCGGCCACCTCCTCGGCACCGCGGACATGATTGCGCAAATGGCCGATCGTTGTTATCTCGAGAAGTGCCGCGATCGCCTGTACAAGGAGTTCGTGCTCGGTGGTGTCGCGGTCGAAAACGCCAGGCCCGGCGAGTACATGGTCCGCTACAAATCCGGACAGGACCTGTTGGAAAAGACCCCGGTCTTCTACCAGCAGGTCATGCGTGACCGGCTCAATCTGAAATTCAATCGTGCCTATCGCTACATCGAGGTTCTGTACGACGGACACAATCCGTACATCGAAGCAATTCGCACGAACATCACGCATCTTGTACGGATCATCTCCACCGGCAACTGGGCTTTGTTGCGGCGTGATCCACCGTATTTCGTCGGCATCATCAGTGCCATCCAGGACGTTGAGGACTACGTCGCGAAACAGCTCACGTCATTGACGGGCCGGGCCATCGAAGAGCACGACCTCCTGATGCCGGTCTGATACCGGCAACAAACCTGCCTACCCCGGTGCCTACCACGGTGCCTGGCACCATATTTGGAATGTTTGGAAGGTTTGGAACGTTTGCCGGGGCGCGCCCCCGCAGCCGCGCTCACTTGTGGCTTTGCTGCCAGGCTCTGACCGCAGCAAACTGCGCGCGCGTCAGGCGCCGGTTTGCGTGGAACGCGGCAATGCCCGCGCCTGCAATCGCATAAAAAAGGTCCGCGCCGGTCATTACTTCGTCGAAGAAAACCGGCCAGGTCATCGTGGTGACCGAGCGGAGTATCGTCAGTGTGCCGGTATCGAACTCCCCCGCCGTGAACGCTGCAGCGACCACAATATTGCCGATCAGCGCACCGATCGTTGCCGCGATTGCCGCGACCGTGGGAAAGCGCCAGTCGATGCCCCGCCCCGCGCGTCGCACAGCCAGGCCGACGAGCAACGCCTGCGCCAGCGTCAACCAGGGAAACACACGCCCGATGGCGACCGACATCAATGCCCACGCCGCGCTGAAGACTATGACGACGATCAGGCTGGCCAGGACTGCGGCGCGCAGCGACTGCTGGCGGATCAATCTTACGCCCTCGCCCGGATCGGGCGGCAAAGCGCTCTCGCGGGAGTGCCGCTTGGGCAGCCGCAGTACCTGCTTGCCTTGATTTGCACTCATCGATTTAATTGGGGTCGAACCGCACTTTTTGATTCCCTCTGTCGATGGATCAAACTCGGCAAAAAGTGCGGTTCGACCCCAATTAATCACGTGATGGTAGACTGCCGTACTCGCAGACATGCAAAGATACCGGAGCCGCATGCCATGAGCCAACTGATCCTACGTGCAACTGCGCTGCTGTTGTTATGGACCATTGTGTGCGTGTCAGCGTTCGCGCAGGAGGGGGACAACGTCGGCGACAAGCTGCGTCAGACACAGGCCCTCGTGCAGTCGGAATTTCGCCAGATTCTGCGCGACGAGATGATGCTGACAGATGAAGAGGCCGCCGGGTTTTGGCCTCTGTACGAACGATACAGTGCCGAGAAACGGGCCATCAACGAAAAGTACCTGGCGGCACTCATCGAGTATATCGATCGTTATTACGCAGGCGACCTGACCGACGAGCATGCCAGCCGCCTGACGAACACCTACTTCGACGTCGAACTCGCAATCCTCGACAAGCGCCGCGCCTACGTCTCGCAGTTCGGCAAATTCCTGACTCCGGTCAAGGTCATGCGTTTCTACCAGCTTGAAAACAAAGTCGAGGCCGAAGTCAACGCGGCGCTCTCGCTGGCGATCCCGCTGGCAGACCCGCGGTAAGCGATCGTGGCAGATCGGGATGTCGTGCTGGCTGGACAAATAGCAGGGAGAGGTGCGCATGCGTGCGGCATGGTTTGAGAAATTTGGTGCGGCAAGCGATGTTCTTAATGTGGGTGAGCTCGACGCTCCGGTCGCCGGGCCGGGCGAAGTACTCGTTCGATTACATACGAGCGGCATCAATCCCTCCGATGTCAAGAAGCGGGCCGGTTCGTTCCCGAACCTGCTCGACGACGGCCTGGTAATCCCGAACAGCGACGGCGCCGGCATCATCGAAGCCGTCGGCGAGGGTGTCGACAAGAGCAGAGTCGGCGAGCGGGTCTGGGTGTTCCAGGCGCAGTATGGGCGGCGTTTCGGCACGGCGGCCGAGTACGTCGCCATCAGCAGCAATTGCGCCCCACGGCTGTCGAAGAACGCCTCGTTCGATGTCGGTGCCTGCCTCGGCATT
>Ga0070727_10000926_pt1 | contig 32734 bp, 24 predicted proteins | sample tdAd472_FD_66722 | JGI IMG/M metagenome (GOLD analysis project Ga0070727, IMG submission 66722) | Marine sediment microbial communities from the Atlantic coast under amendment with organic carbon and nitrate - tdAd47.2 | ecosystem: Environmental > Aquatic > Marine > Coastal > Sediment | place... | reverse complement strand
ACAGTCCAAAGGAAAGAAGAATAATTTTCTTTACCATAATTCAAAAATTGGTTGTGTGTGTGAGTTGGTATGTCTCGGGTTATAAAGTAGTTTAAGTATGATTCTTTGAAGTAAAACTTGTCGGAATAAGTAGCTGGGTATCGGTTTTCAGGCGCTTATCCAATTGAATTATTTCAATTCATCCTATTTAAACAACTTCCATATTAAAATTTCTTATTTCTCTTAACGTGTTGTTAGTGCTTATGTTATGGCAACAGGAAAAATTTTTATTGAGCTTAGAGGCTAAAATGTGAAGTAATCATCAATGTTGTTTGGCTGGTGTGCCAAAGTGTTACCTTTAAATAAAGTAGATGACCATCGATCCTATGTGGTATCCTGTACCGTCAGATTTGCGAGATCAGTATTTTTTCTATTACGGTAGCAAAGTATCTATGTTCCAATTCCAGCACTTTTTTAGCAATTTCTTCTGCGCTATCGGTGGATAGGATAGCACATTTCGCCTGGAATACTATATCACCGTCATCGTATTTTTCATTCACATAATGTATCGTAATGCCACTTTCTGAATCCCCTGCTGCTTTCACTGCTCGGTGAACATTTTTTCCGTACATCCCCTTTCCACCGTACTTAGGTAGCAAAGCAGGATGAATATTGACCATGCGACCGGAAAAGGCCTGAACTAAATAAGATGGAATGAGCCACAAAAAACCAGCCAAAACGACGAAATCGATATCATACTTTTCAAAAACAGTTAAAATTTCTTCTGTTTCATAAAAAGAGAATCTATCAATCACGTATTGATCGATACCATTCGCTTTGGCAGTATCCAGAACTGGGGCGGCGGCTTTATTAGATACAAGCAGACTAACCTTGATTGTCGGATTAGACTGGAAGTGTTCGATGATTTTCTTAGCGTTGCTTCCTGTACCTGAAGCAAAAATGGCAATATGATTCACGAACTGCAATTAAAGTATTAATAATACGATTTTTTAATCATATATACTATATATACATAAATATTTTTCTGTACAATAGCTATTTTATTGGCGCTTACCCTCATTAGGACCTCAGTCAGGTCAATCGAAAGCAAGATCCGCAAAACGGAAATTCCGCCCTCTTTCTCCATATACCAGCATGTTTTTACTGCCTGATTGCTGACATATTTTCGGTCGAGTAATCACATCGGCATCTCGATTGGTAAACAAAGGCATTGTTCTTACGCTGCCATCAATCCGAACTTCTGAAAGAGATACCACTGAATATCGACCATTATAATTGTGGCGATTACGCCGTTCTCCATTCTGAACTTGTGGATCAAAATTACGAGGATTATCATTGTAGATAAAATAAAAGCGATCCTTCACTGTAGCCATCGCATAGGAAGAGTAATACCCTCCATCATTCATCGTTTCTTGTCGTTTAGGAATACGACTGGCCCATTCGATCTCACCCGTCGGTTTGATATTGATGACTAAGATATCATTGTAGTTATAAAAATAGTTTACACGTGTATCTCTTCCATAGTAATAATTGACATAAGACTGTTCGTATACGTAGTATTGTTCTGCTACTAGCACCGCCCCACCATCTGTTCTCATTATCAACTCGTCTAATGAAAAGCGATATAATTCGGGTGCACGATTTTCATCTCCTTCTCTTTCATTACGTTCTGCCCGCCGCTTTTGTCCATTAGTCATGTTGAAGGTGAGGAAATCAAAGTCAAATGCCTTGTAATTGACATTATAGATTTCCTTGGTCTTAGCATTCATCCGGAGGAAGTAAGTTCCTTTCGTGCTGATTGTTCCTCGCTCGGAGTAAAAGCCAGAACATACCAAATTGCCATCATTCGCTACCCGGAAGGTCAAATCCGTAATAAACTTATCCCCCAATTCAATTCGATATTCTTGGGTTTCTGTCCCTCCATTCAAATAGGCCAAAACGGTATAACCATAAGTGGGCTGGCCTCTGCGTTTCAACCGATTACGCTCCTGGTAGACCACCCCTAGCAGGTATACATTTCCATCCTTATCCACTCGGTATTCTTCTATTTCGAATACGTCATCATTGTAAGGCAGGGTAATATCTTTCGTCCATAGTTCTTGTAGTTCATCGTCAAACACGCGAAGGCTAAAGCGTTCTGGTTCATTCTTTTGGTAGGGTAATTGATTATAAATCAGCACTTTTGAGCTATCCCGAGATAAGCTCAAATCAAAGCTTCCTTCCTTGTATTTATTGCGGGTATCAATTTCTCCAATCTTAACCAGGTCTTTGGAAGGCGTCAATCTGGGGCTTATCTTTTGATAGAAAAGGTAGTTTTTCTTTTTGGCCTGGTTATTAAAGCTCGTGAACATATACAACTGTCCACCGATCTTGACCAAGTCTTCAAATTCTCGGTTCTTATTTTTATATTTTAGATTGATCTTTTGAGATTTCTTCAGGCGCATTCGATCATCGTAGCGCTCTAAAAAAATTTGATCCCCAGCAACCAAACTTCCCTGTCTCAATCGCAGTATATTGAAGCCCCAAGGGCCAGCACTAACCATTTTAGAAATAAATGTATTGGCAGGTTCTTTCAACTCCTCTCCCCAGGTAATGGTGGCAGGAACATTATCTCGTTGTCCCTGTACATAAGTTAAATTCAATAACCCAAGTAAAAGGATAATAGCGATATTTTTCATCATGTGATTCAGGCTTTAAAGCACAAAGTTACGGTTAACAATTGGTTTGGAGAAATACAAGTGCTTAGGGAGGAAGGGTGATAGTAGGTTGGAGGAAGGTGCGATATAAATGCTTTGCCAATAACAACCTACCTCAGCATAATAACAATTGGGAGTCTATTCGGTTGATTGCAACTCAGGAAATAACAGCAGATTGACATACTGGAAACAAATTTGTTGCGGGTTTCGGCTTGCCAATCAGCCAACTCATAAACCTGCAACTCGCAACCCCTAAAACATCAGAAAACGGTGTCCCTTTACGTAAGAAACCAGGAATGACTTCTGTCCTATCCTTTACTTTATAGCAGCATACTGTGGTGCATTCGAAGGATCCATGGTACGCATGATGCGGATGACTTTATTTTGTTCTTCTAGTGTACCTCGCTTAAAAATCTCAATGATTTCCAAAGCTTTGGTATCATTAAACATCTGAATAATCATCGCATTCCGATAAGCTTGGTTGACCTTGCTAATCGTTTCGATGGCTTGAGTGATCAGTGCACGTCCTCCATCGGCATTACTACCCATCAGGTCAAGTCCTTGCCGGTGGTAGTCATACATGGCTTGTCGGAAGGGCCGTACCCGTGGATTCAACAAGTTTTCAATCAACCAATAGCGATTTCTATTACTTTCTACTGAACGCCATCCTGGATAAGCGGAAGTGGCACTTTGTGGCACGACATTGATAATTTCCTGTGCTAATCGAAAGTAGCGCTCCCCGCCCAATGGCGAAAACGAATCGTAATCCATTCCCATGATGATGTGAACGTAAAACGCTAATATATGAGATAGATTATCATTGTATCGATTCCGACTAAATTGCAGCGGCTGAAACTGCTCGTACTCGAAAGTGACATCTTTATCAATGTGATTTATCAATGGCGTCTCGTAATCTGTGCCGAAAACAGGGCGGGCAGACTGGACCGCCAAATCTGCTTTAAAAGTAGTCGGGGACAATTCTTCCTGGATGGTAAGAATGACGTTACACTTGATCCGCTCCTCTTGCTCAAATACTTCACTCCCCCACTGTTGGTCGTTGAGAAATTCGCGTAGGCTTATTTCCAGGGTTTCAAATACCTTGGGATCTACCGTTTGTAGTTTTAGGGTAACTACCTTCACCTGAAAGTTGAGTTCCTGAGCAGATAGGTGACTTACCAGGCCAATAATAAATAGAGTATAAAGAAATTTTCTCATCATCTTACGCTTAAATAGTAGACTTCCGTCTAGTTAATGCTTTACAAATTTTGTGTTTCGGATTACTTCCTTGCCTCACTTTGCTTCGCCTGCTCCTTCTCGACACAGGCTCGTTCCATCTCATCCAAAATATCTTTAGCAACAGCTACCTTTGATTTTAACTCAAATTCTTTCATCTTATTGTCCAAATGACCATTAGAATTAGCATGTAGAATACTAATCTTATTGGTATCGTGCTGGAATCCAGCGCCAGGATCTTGCAGCGAGTTGAGGACAATAAAGTCAAAATTCTTCTTTAGTAATTTACCTTTGGCGTGCTCTATGGCTTTTTCCGTTTCCAAGGCAAAGCCTACCATCAACTGGTGAGCTTGTTTGCGTTGGCCCAGTTCTGCCGCAATATCTGGCGTTTTCACCAAATCAATTTGAAAGGTATCTGTTTTCTTCTTAATCTTATGATTAGCAACGGTGGCAGGTCGATAATCTGCTACTGCCGCTGCCAGAATGGCTACATCTGACTGCGGAAAAACAGCCGAAGCAGCTGCATACATTTCCGCCGCCGTCTCCACCCGCTGAATATTTACGCGCGCATGGGTCGTACCCAATGCAGTAGGTCCCAAAATGAGGCTTACTTCCGCGCCCCGTGCCGCCGCTTCTTCAGCCAATGCTATCCCCATCTTACCCGAAGAACGGTTGCCGATAAAACGTACCGGGTCAATAGGTTCATAGGTGGGTCCTGCCGTAATCAGTACTTTTTTTCCTTTGAGCGATTGATCACTAGCAAAAAAAACAGCGAGATGAGCTACGATATCCTCCGGCTCTGCCATGCGGCCTTCTCCTACTAGGCCACTGGCTAATTCTCCATGCCCTACTGGAATCAAATGATTTCCATAAGATTGCAAACGCCTGACATTCTGTTGCGTACTAGGATGATGCCACATATCCACATCCATCGCTGGCGCAAAAAAGACAGGGCATCGTGCCGATAAGTATACGGCAGCCACCATATTATCAGCAATTCCATTAGCCAACTTGCCCAAAGTGGTCGCAGTAAGGGGGGCTAGTAGCATCGCATCTGCCCATAGGCCCAATTCGACATGATTATTCCAGCCTTCAGCAGTACTTACTGAAGTATATACGGGATGCTGAGAAAGGGTAGACAAGGTCAGTGGACTGATAAAGCCCGTAGCAGCTTGGGTCATGATTACCTTTACTGATGCTCCAGCTTTGATGAGTAATCGACAAAGTGAGGCCGCTTTATAGGCTGCAATGCTCCCAGTAATACACAGGATAATTTTCTTTCCACTTAAATCTGACATAGCCTCATAGTATTAATACACAAACCGGATGAAACACCTTCGTGTAAGCATCCGGTTTGTGTGATGTGGGGGAAGAGAAAAGGTGATATCATTTCTCTTGTCCCATTATAACAAATAGAAGAACGATTAATCCTAATATTTTCTCTTCTTCTGATCGTTTTTGCGATAGTATAATTTACCATCAGCATACTCCTCAGTAGCAATAATTACCGGATTGGGCAATCGCTCGTAAAATTTGGAAATTTCAATTTGCTCTTTGTTTTCATTGATTTCTTCAATGGTATCAGTAGATACAGCAAACTCTTCCAACTTGTTGTGCAATTCGTGCTTGAGATCTACAGACAACATACGGGCACGCTTAGCTACGACGACAAGCGTTTCATAAATATTCCCTGTTTCCTTCGCCATTCCGTGTACGTCACGTGCTCTGACATTAGGATCTAGACCTTGCACTTGAGTTTTGATATCTGACATCTTCCAGCTGTTTTAATTTTTTCTTGGTAGCGGCTAACATATTCTCAACCTCTTTGAGGAATTTTCCTTGATCATAGCGAGCCACAAATTCTTCTGCTTTTTCTTCTGCGTCCTGGTATCGTTCCTGTTGTCTTTCTACAAAACTATTTTCGGCCAACAGGTAGGCCGCTCTTACCACCATGTATCTTACTTCCACTGCATTTGGTGTTTCAGGGAAGTCTTTCAAAAGGTTCTCAAAGGTTTGCGTAGCAGATTGGTACTGCCTGAGGTCAAAGTACAATTTACCTCCTTCAAATGCCTTCTTTTCCAGTTTCAAACGCATTTCGTCAATCAGACGATTGCATTGCTCTACCCTCGGACTCTGCGTATAAGTATTTACAAAGTTCTGAAAAGACTCAATCGCCTTTTCTGTATTCGTTTGATCTAGCCTGTAGGTCGGTGAAAGTTGATAAAAAGAATAAGCGATCATATAATCGGCTTCTTCTTTTTTGGTACTCCCGCCAAAGGTGGTAGAAAAGTTCTTGAAGTAATAGGAAGATAAAAGATAACGGCCTAAGTAGTAATAAGTATAAGCGTAATTGAAATAAATATCCTCCGCTTCTTTCTTACCTCGATAGCTCCCAACGATCAATTCGTAGAGCGTTTGTGCTTTTTGCCACTCTTCCTCTTCGTAGTATTTATCAGCGGCTTCCAGCATTTTAGCCGCATCTCCACCACTCCTAATCTTCTCAAACTCACTCTTGCAACTTACCGCTGCAAAAAGGGCTAAACATAGTATTGGAATCAACTTGATTTTCATAAGGGTGCAAATTTACGTCTTTTTTGAATGATGTACAATTTTTTTTCTTGATGACAGCTTGGATAAGTCGCAAGATTGTACCTAAATCTTTCGTTTAGTTATTTATTCTTCATTACTAAAGAGTATGTACGTGGCTTAAAAAGTTGGTTTGGCTAGTTATTATTTTCTCTCTGGCCCTACTTCGATATAAGCTTAGCAAGACTTCAGAAGTTTCTTAGGGAGCGGCTAGGAAAACTTCAGAAGTCTGCGTTCGAGCCGGTTTTGACTAGTAATTATCTTGCTATTGATCCTAAGATCAACTATATATTAAAAATAATAGCTATCGAAATGCTAAATCCTCCAAATCCTATCTATTTTAGCCAGCAGTAATTTAGTAGTATGTTATACTTCATTTCATGAAACGGCTGGAAGAATTCAGATTATATTACAATCACACCTTGCATCCTGAGTTGATGCGGATGGAACGACGGCGCTTACGTTTGTTGCGCTTACTTTTCTTTTCGGGGATTGTCCTTCTAGCCTTATTCGTCTTTGCGCTATACCTCAACCTACTGGTTATCACGCTGGTCATTTTGCTGCCCATTGGATTTTACATTGGGTACCTGGGTTACCGCATCCGCGTTTTCATTCAAACCTTTAAGCCCAATATTGTCAATCTTATTCTGGAGTTTATTGGAGATACACCCAATTATGGCCTCATAAAATATGATGAGAAAAAGAAGATAGAGAAGTCGATCTTCAAGCGAAGTGCGATATTTTCTTCTCCGATGGATTATTACATTGGTGAAGATCATTTTGAAGGGCAGATTGGAGAGATGCATTTCCGCTTTTCGGAGTTGCGGGTACGAGAAGTCTCCCAAGTGAGTAATAAGCTACAGGAGATTTTTGAAGGGGTGTTTATTCATGCGACTTTTAACGAGGAGGTAGAGGGTCGCATCATCGTCTGGCCCAGATCAGAGCGTCAATATTTGACTCGCGCCATCAAAAATTTCACCTGGGCAAGAGGCAAAAACGTAGATTATGAAATACTAAATGAAAACTTTCGTGAAAAGTTCTCTGTTTATGCTACTGAAGACACGCACGTTGTAGGCATCCTCACCGAACCCATGCAAGAAGATATTTTGAAATTTTTGGGTGACTCTGATCGTCAAATGTACCTGTCTTTTATAGATCGCGAAATTTTCTGTGCCATATCAGAGTCCAAAGATTTACTTGAACCACATTTATTTCAATCTAACCTCAGCTTTGACCTAATCCGTGAATTTTATATTGATATTTCTCGTAAATTAGGTGTTGTCAGAAGCTTTGATCAGAATTTATAAAACAGGGGCGTCTCTTTGATCCCTATAAAATGTAGCCAATGAACCGCTTTTTCACCCTCGCACTCTTAATCACTTTTAGCTTTACTCAAAGCTGGGCTCAAGTTGAAGCGCCCGTTTCTTACGCTCCTACGGATGCAGAAAAAGCGCTTTTATGGGAAGTTAGTGGTCAGGATTTACCCAAACCTTCCTATATTTTTGGCACCATACACATGATCAACAAAGCTGATTTTTTCTTGACGGAAGGTGCAAAAGAAGCACTAGCTAGCACGGATAAAATCACTTTCGAAATTAACATGGAAGACATGGGTAACATCGCAGCGCTCATGCCAGTTATGATGAAAATGTTTATGGCGGATGGTAAAACCTTGAAGGATTTATATACAGCGGAAGAATACGAATTAGTGCAAGCTCACTTTGAAAAGCTCGGCTTGCCTTTAGCCTTTATGGGCCGAATCAAACCCATGTTCCTATCCATGATGGCTTCAGAGGATGCCATGAATATGCAAAACCCGAATCAAGAGAGCGAGATCGTGTCTTATGAAATGGAGTTGATGAAAATGGCACAGGATCAAGAAAAAGCCGTTGATGGTCTAGAAACAGCAGAGTTTCAAATGAGTCTATTTGACAGCATACCTTACGATGCGCAAGCGCAAATGCTAATGGCGACGATCCAATCTGATGAAAAAGACAGTGAAAGCAATCAACTGGAAGAAATGGTCAAGATGTATAAAGACCAGGATATTCAAGGTATGCAACGGATGGTGAAAGGAGACGAGGGAGGCATTAGTGAATATGAAGAGTTACTGCTGCTACGCCGCAATAGAAACTGGATTCCTATCATGGAAGATATGATGGCTAACAACCCGACCTTTTTTGCCGTTGGTGCGGGGCACCTGGGTGGAGAAGAAGGCGTCATTGCCTTATTGCGCAAGGCAGGCTATAAAGTAGCGCCTATCAACCGGTAGCGTTTATTCAAGTTGCGGCTTGTAAAGAGACAAGCCGCAACTTGAATTACCTAATCAGTACTACATCTCCTTTTCGCTGTACTTCGTAGGCTTGTCCACAAAGTTCAAAAGAAGCTTCCAAATGCCAAACAAATACGGCTGATTTTAATAACTGCCCATCGATCATCCCATTCCAACGCTGATCAATGTTGGAAGAATGGAATATTTGATTTCCCCAGCGATCAAAGATGTGAAAATCAAAATCTAGCAGTTGAACATCAGGGGCTGGAAATACTTGCACCTCTTCGTTCACGCCATCTTCATTGGGTGAAAAAGCATTCGGGACATAGAACAATTCACTGTCCAGGCCTCTTTCAGGAATAACACTGATGGTCTCCCTTACCTCTTCACAACCATTGCTTACCGCGACTTCATATTCTCCGGGTTTGTCCACGAAAAAGAAAGGCGTAATGCTTCCATCTTCCCATTGATAAGTGAGTTGATTATTGTCACCTGATAAGATAATCGGACTGAGGTTGATAGAACTGCCATCACAAGGTAATAACTCGGGCGACACACTCAAGGACAAGGAAGGCGTTGTAGGAATCACAAATTCTTCTTCATATACACACCCATTCTCGTCCATTAATTTGAATACAGCAGCGCCACCTCCCTGCTGTTCCCATAAACTGGTATTGGAAAAAGGCTGATTATCTACTGCATATTGTAAAGGCTGGGCTCCTCCTGTAATATTGATGGGCTGCACCGTACCATTATCGGTACCTTCGCAACTAGCTGTGGTACTAAGTTCATAAGTAAGACTTGGATAGGCCGCCACCTTAACCGTCACGGTAGAATCGCAGCCATTGGCATTCACTAGGGTAAAAACAGCTTGCTCACCGATTTGCATTTCGGCTCCATTGTATAAAACGGGTTCACCTGAACAAGCCAATAGTTCCAGTGTTTCTTCCGATGAGGAAGCTGATGTCACCTGTAAGTTAACGAGTGAATCACAGCCAGCGGATCCCGTCAAGGTAAAGGTCTCCATTGTGCCAGGTGGCCATTCTAGCCCACCATAACTTACCGTACTTCCTTCACAAGCCACGAGGCTTAGATTGGTCGAGACTACCGGAATTTCACTTACGCGTACATTCACAATCGAATCGCAGCCATTGAAAGAGGTAAAGGTAAAGCGCTGTTCTGCTCCTGCGGATAGATCAACGCCTTCGTAATTGACCGGCTGACCCGGACAAGTGAACAGTTCGAGCTCGGTTGATACATTCGGCAATTCCATCACCTGTACATTGACAATAGAATCACAACCCGCCGCAGTAGTAAGGGTGAAACTTTGTTGGGTTCCAGCCGGAATACTAACAGATTCGTATTCAAAAGCCCGCCCGACACAAGCATCAACTATTAAATCGGTAACTGGCGCTGGTGTAAAGGCAATACGAACCGTTTCTAAAGAGTCGCAGCCTAATACATCTTCATATAGATGGGTAAAAGTAGTATCTCTACTAAAATCAGCGCCATTATAACGCACCGTAATTCCGCTACAAACGGTTAATTCCACACTGGTATTGACCGTAATACAGCGTTTGCTCAAAAGCCAATCCAATTGTATTTCCTCCGCACATGCTTGGATGCTAGTATCTTGTTGTATGAGGGTAGCCATCATGTTGGGTGGTAGGCTTAGGGTATCCAGTACCAGCGAGTAATCATCTCCTTCCAGGCCTGGAAACAGGTAATGCCCCAAGGAGTCTGTCTCCATGGCTTCTTCCACCGTACCTGCCAATAAACGTTGAATACTAATTCCACTCACCAAAGTATCGGGAGCATCTATTACCCCATTTTCATTCACATCATAAAAAACCTGCCCACCAATATCTCCAAAGCTTTCAAAAAGCGTCAGATCTAATGTCGCAGTTTCCAGCACACAGCCGTTCACATCTTCCATACTCAAGGTATAACTACCGCTTTCATCGATGGGAAGATTATTAGCCATCCCGGCTGGCCCAGGAACAGACACTCCATCTTTGAACCATTGAATATTCACCACATCGGGCAAAAGCGGTAGACAAATGGTATCCGGACTACATCGGCTATGACAACCACTTGGAAATAAATCAATGGCTGGACCATCTAATACGTCTATGCTATTGCTCTCACTTTCACACCCAAAGGCACTGATTGCTTGCGCTTGGTAACTACCACCAGTATTGACCGTAATGCTGCTCGTACTTTCCCCCGTATTCCATAGATAACTTAGGCTTGGATCAGGATTATTAATCGTTAAAGTCGTGTTTTGCCCCGGACAGATCGGCTGCACTTGATTCGAATTAATCGCAAAGTTGGCTGGAACTTGATGGATCGTCACCACAAAAGGGCCCACTTCAGCGCTACAATTATTGGCATTATCAACTAGGGTAAGAAAGAATTCATATTCGCCAGGAGAAAGTACATTACCACTCTCTTTGGTGAAGGAAAGCGTAGGCCCAATCGTACCATCCGACCAGCGAAAATTATAGGGAAGATTGCTATTTCCTTCCAACACAACATCGCTACCAAAACAGGCTTCGAAACCCTCATAATGGTAGGCAATGGCTTCGTCATTTTCATCATACTCTACGGCACGAATAAAAGAGGAAGGGGCCGTGCTAAAAACAACAGATACAGGCTCAGCCTTATAAACACATCCCGTTGCATCTAGCATCAGTACACTCACTACGTCGCTTTCTTTTATCCAAATTTCTTCTTGTGATACAAATCCTGTACTTAAAAACCAATCCCACTCCACTCCTCCTACTGGTGGACTCAACAGGGTACTATCGCCTTCACAAATCGGGTTGGGTAAGCTACTACTGATATTCCCACTTAAAGTATTGGGAACGATGGAGAAGGTTTCCAGTCTTTGGCTTTGACAGCCATAAACGTCTTCCACCATTACACGTACATCGTAATCCCCTGGGTTATCGTAATGATAAGGCACGGTTTCGCCTTCGAGGAGGGCCGTTGTTAATGGATCGTCAAAATCCCAAAAGGTGCGAATGAGGTTGGCTGTTGTATTGACGGTATAAAGTTGGGAGATATCCTCGCAAGCTGGGCCATTATTTACTATCGTAAAATCGGGCGCCGCTTGGACTACTATTTCTTTGGCTAAACTGGACTGGCAACCATCAACAGCAGTGATGGTAAGACTCACGGTATAAGTACCACCCACTGCAAATAGGTGCGTAGGGTTTTGAGCAGCAGAGATATTATCAATACCACTCGTTGGATCGCCAAAATCCCAAGTCCAACTAGCAATACTCACGCCTGGCAAGAAAGTAGATAAATCTGAAAAAGTCACGGCACTTCCACTACAAGCTAGAGAGGATTGAAAATTTGCTGCTATGGGAATCGTGTCTACCCGAAAAGCCAAACAACCGCCAGTATCGCTTCCATCGGTATAATCAGCCAAAGCAATTACACGAAAATAACCAGCCTTGGTATAGCGATGCGTAGGCTGATCATCCGTTGAGGTATTATTGGCGCCACTTGCGGGATCATCAAAAAACCAATTGGCTGTACCCGATACCATGCCACTGGATAAGCTTTCATAGCTTCTTTCATTACAATCCAGTCCGGGTATAATGGTAATTGCGGGATTAGCAGCAGTCGGGCAATTAGGGAAACTACCGCCCCCCATACCACCATTGCCGCCGCCTGTACAGTCCTCAATTAAGGCAATCTGATTCGACATTGTCACACAGCCATTCGGCAAGCGCGCTTCCACCCAATATTGTCCGAGCGCAGTAGCCGTAAAAAGCGGGCTATCCGTCCCGACGGGCTGCCCGTCTCTAAACCATTGGTATTGGTAGGCCTGACTTCCCTCTAGGGCAAATAAGCGGGCTTGTGGCGCACTGTTGCAGTAGACGGTAAAATCAGGCGTAGAAATACTAACAATAGGAGGGGGTAAGGCTTGTAGGGTAAAAGCCGTATCCTGGCTACAGCCTTGGGCATCTGTCACTTCTAATTGATAGGTCCCAGCTCCGGCCACTAATGTAGGATCTTCCGTCAATAGATTATCCACATCGTCCAGCCAGCGATAGGCTGAAAAAGTGGTAGCAGACTGAAGGCTTACCGTTTCATTAGCGCAAATCTCCGCCGGGAATAAAGGATCGACTTGTGGCAACGCATTAACAGTAATAGCTTTATCGATGGTTTGATTACAAACCGTCAAAGAGATCGTGGCAGAACCAGCGGTATGCCAGTACACCTCTGTATCTTGTAAGCCTACCGAAATGATTAAATCTCCTGCGCTTGCGGGGCTTAACTGCCAATCAAAAGCAAAATTATCAGACAAAGGTATTTCAAACACACTGCTTTCACCTACACAGGCTTGATCTGGCCCAAGGATTTCATCGAGGACTAAAGTTGATATATTAATATTTCGTGCCTGAGATCGACACCCTGCACTATTTCTGGCAATCCGCGTCACACTTAAACCATACGGAAGTGTATTTCCCCAACTTACATTGATAGAAGCCCCCGTTCTTACCTCTTGACTACTACCATTGATGATCTCCCACTCATAGTCAAAAGCCGGATCACCCATCACTCGATAATTGTAAACATGCCCTCCACAAATGACCGTATCACCACTAATGGCGGCCACACTCGGCGGCAAGCCCACCACACGCACCCTACGCTGAACACTTGATAGGCAAAAAGCAGCGGGATCGTCCGGTATAGCGAATAAGGTATAATCAGCAGGAGGGAAAGGCCAATCTACCGCAGGATTAGCTATAGGGCTGCTAGATCGCCAAAGTGTATCTCCTACGGCGTCTACAATCCCCCAATTGGCGAAGAGCGAAGCATTCGTTTGGTTATTAAAGGCAGTGAAAGAGGCCATATCCCCTTCACAGACTTCCAATGGGCCTTCCACTCGAAAAGTGGGCTGACTAACAACGGCCAGGGTATCCGCTCCGCCACAACCTAAGAAACAGTTTTCATAATTGACCGCCACCCATTGCTCGGTATTGCCGGCATTACTCCAATCTACTATAACCTCATTCGTTCCCTGTCCTTCGACTATCGTACCTCCATTACTAGACATCCAATTGAAACTCGTCCCCGAATAAGGTGGCAACTGATACGTTTCTATCGCCGAACTGCAAATAATAGAAGCACCTTGGATGCTAGCCGTGGGAGAAATAATAGGAATTTGAAAAGTGGTCGGTGTAGGGCAAGCACTAAAACCCGGACAATCACTGACCAGGAGTTCGATTTCTCCTATATCCCCGCTATTCCATTGGATGGTAACAAAATTATCACTCACAGCTCCGCCTTCTAGAATATCCCCATTATCACTAACCGTCCAATTGTAGACGCCACAAGTTTGCTGGGCGGTATAAGTGATGCTTTCTCCTTCGCAAACCGTTCCGATACAATCCAAGGTAGGGCTTTCTGCGGCCAATACCTTCACCAACATACTGGTAGAATCTACACAAGCGCATTCATTATAGGCCAACAGATTAATCGTATATGTACCCGCTTCGGTAAACACAAAAGTCGGTTCCACCTCAGTAGAAGTACCCAAGTCGCCAAATTGCCATTCATAGGTTTCGGCGTATTCGGTCTCATTTTGAAAGACGACGGTTTCTCCGCTACAAACGGTCAATTCATTATTCTCAGCAGGTGCCGAGGTGCTAATGCGTGCCTTGGGCAGCTTGATTACCTCTACGCAAGTAGTCGCAAAGGATTCACATCCTCGATCAAAGTAAAAAGCGCTGACACTGCCCAAGCCGGGGCTGCCCCAGTTGACTCGCACGCGTTGTGACGAGGAGTCGACTTCAAAGCTTTCTGCTCCGCTGACCTCCCATTGTATCTGAGGAGTGCCGCCAATTGGGCCAAAATTCAATGAATCAATTGTATAAGTTACCGTGGTATTCGCGCAGACTTTTGCGCAAGGAATGGAGTCAATAGGATTTTCGGAAGAAGAGGAACAAAGGGGAGCGTCAATCGGGATGATTGAAATGGAAGTTGGATTTTGAATGTTTATTGCTGTTTCGAGCGTGATTTCAGTATCTGGTCCTGTTACGGAAACGATAAGAATCAAGTCTTGTGGCGTGGAACCATTGCTAGTAAATTCGTCCCAGCAAATTTGTACATCTTTACTATTACCGACGCCTTCAACGAAGCCATTGCCGGTAAGTACACCCCATTCGTAACGCTCCTCCCCTGTTGCTTGAAATTCGACACTATATTCGTGGCATCCTCCACATACCTCCTGCGGTCCAATAATGGACGGCTCTTGGCCGTAGAGCATGTTCAGGGATATCAAACAAATAAAAAATGTGAGTGTTTGTTTAATGTTCTTAATGTGGAGAAAGAGATAACTCTTTCTCCACCTAGCACTTGCTATACAAATGCCAAGTTTTTGGGCTGTGTTCATGCTGTGCGTAGTTGAACCATCAGCGGGTAATCAAGGACAAACACAGGTACCCAAACACGGTACATTATCTGGTTTTCTGCGCCAAGTATCGTCCCAAAAGGGCAATGGATAATGCTTGACTAAGTAAAGAAAGAGTAATTTGAGAATAGTACAGATAAAATGGAGATGCTGGTAATTAAAATTTGGGCACTCAATTACCATTACCACTTACCTTGTTTTAGCTACTCCTTCTTTCAGTGTTGCCTTGATGCTCGCTTACGCTTTTATAATTTGTTGTAGTTGGTCGTTATATAAGAAGACCCTGTATAGGTGGGATACGTTGCCTGACTTTTTTATTTATTCCTGAATCGCTATTAATATAGCATTTCTATCATGCCCGCTGATGTTGCGAGCCTGTCTAGCGAGCCAGGTAGATGTCCACCAAGATTTAAGGCTTCTCTGACTATTTTGTGGTCAGAGAAGGGATTTCACTTAGATTTCAAGCGTAGGTCAACTGAGCAATCAAACAGGCAGGGGCTCTGAAGCTAATAAACCTTCAATAATCTAATCCTTGATCACTTTTCTTACAGCTGCTAATCCATGCATTTAGTTCGCGTTTCATCGCTTCCACTTGAGAGGGAAATTCAGCAGCGATGTCCTGACTTTCTCCCGGATCGGATAGTAAGTCATATAATTCAAAGTTTTCTCCTAGATCGGTACTAATGAGCTTGTATTGGTCACTTACCCAGGATATTTTTTTGGCAAATTGAAATCCGATAGCCTTACCTCTGGTCGCTTGCTGCTTTTCTAAAACCGGTCGGAGGCTTAAGCCATCCAGGGGGCGATTGGGATCAGGATAGTCAAGAGATAAATAATCCAGAATAGTAGGTAGGTAATCTTGGGTCGCCATAGCCACCTCCGATTGCTGCCCCGCTGCTATTTGTTGTGGCCATAGCACAAAAGCCGGCACCCTTACCCCCCCTTCATACAAACTTCGCTTACGCTCCCGAAATGGGCCACTGCTACCAGGGGTTCGATCTTCCGGCCCATTGTCACTACAAAACCAAAGCATGGTATTCTCAGCGACTCCTAAAGCCTCCAACTGGTCCCACAAACGACCTAATTGTTCATCCATCGCAGATATGCTACCATAAAGTAGCTGTTGTCGGTGATCAAGTTCGGCATATAGGTCTCGGTATTTTTTTCCTGTCACCAGTGGTAAATGTGGCGTATGAAACCAAATCGTGCTAAAGAAAGCTTGGCCACCCTTTACGGCTTGATCCACAAAAGGAAGCACTCGATCCATAATAACCCGCGCATCATCCCCATCTAAATTTTGCAATTCTATCTGCTCCTCTCCCTTCCAATAATGGGTACCATAACTGGTAATCGCTCTGGGATCACCTGCTTCTACAGCGGCCCATCCATAACGCAGACCTTCCCCTTTTGCCGTATCAAACACCAAGGGTTTAATCATCGGATCCCAGGTCGGCGTTTTAGACTCGGAGCAAAAAAAAGTGTCATAACCATGACTCGTGGGAATGCTATAGTGGGTAGTATCTCGTGGTTTCCCTCGATTGGAATCCTTTATGACTTGGGTTAAAGTACCCAAATGCCATTTACCAAAATGTCCTGTAGCGTAGCCTTTTTCTTGTAGCAATTCGGGGAGACTTATTTCGGCCTCTGGGAGGTGTCCTGTGTTGGCATGGTAAATTCCCATACGGAAGGGGTTTCTACCCGTCAACACACTAGCTCTAGTCGGCGAGCAAACCGCAGAAGCCGCATAAAACCGATTCAAAATCATCCCTTTCTGGGCCAATCGATCCAGGTGCGGTGTCTTTATGGTGGGGTGGCCATTAAAACCTACATCTCCCCAACCTAAATCGTCGCACATCACTAAAATAACATTAGGCTGCCCCTTTGAGGTAGCAGGAGCTGAAGCAGAACACCCCATGAGCATCAAAAGAAATCCAATCAAGCTTTTATTTAGCCATTTTTGCATAGTAGGAAATTATTTTTCTTTTATTTCGACGGCGTTTTAAAGTTGAGGTCTTGAAGGTTTATACCAAGGAATGAAGCCCTCAATCTCAGTCGTGTAAGTTATTCTTTCAAGAGATATTCAAGTCTTCTATTTACCAAATCATTAGGATTGGCGGTCCATTGCGCAGGAAACATCTCTCTCGATAAATCAAAAGATAAGGCAGGTCGTTTTTCTTGTAATAGCGTTACGGTGTTGAGGATAAGGTTGGCCTCCGTCTGGTTTTTGGCCTGCTTAAGGACCTCTTTGATAACGGCTACAGGATCCATCTCTCCCGTCAATCCAAGAAATTCAGCTGCTCTCGTTCGCACCAATATATCAGGGTCATTGCTTGCGATTTCTCTCGCCTTAGTATACATCGGGGCGGCCTCCTCCCCAAAAGTGCTGCACACAATAAGGCCCCAATAACGCTCCCAGGGCTTAGTGCTTGCCAAGGCTTTAGCCATTCCTTTTTTCGCTTTCGAAAAGGGTCTGAGGCTTAGGTTGGCAATATTGATCAATTTGGCAATTTCTTTTTTCCCGGCTTGTCCAAAAGCTACGGGATTGTCCAAGCCTTTAGCTAGAAAGTAAGGCTCAGGATAAAAACTCAAATCGGGCATCGATTTGAGTTGCCGATCCAAGGTTCTTCGGAGTTGCTTTAATATTTTGGCATAAGCAGGATCATCCGCTAGATTATTAATTTCATGTGGATCTTCATCGAGGTCATAGAGGGCTTCAGCAGCTCTCGCCTCAAAAAATTGGCTTTGCGCCTCATTGAGTTTGCCTTGATCATACAAGTCTCGCCATTCCTTGTAGGCTAGCATTTTGTAGCGGTAGAAATTGAATAGGCCATCAAAATTGAAAGGCTGAAAATTGCGCATGTATTTGAATCGCCCTTTGCGGATAGCGCGAACCAAGTCGTATTTCTCATCAAAGCGATCAGCATAGCTAAAGCTGAGGTTTTTTCGATTAAATGCGCTTTGCTTCACCCCTTTTCCCAAAAAAGGTCGACCATCCATTTGTCTCGGTGTTGAAATGCCCGCCAAGTTTAAAACAGTAGGTGCTAAGTCAACAAATTGTACAAAGCCATCCAATCGGCTACCCGGCTTGGCTGGAGCTAGGTGTTGCCATTTTTTGGGAAAGCGGACCACCATCGGAACATGTACACCACTCTCGTAAATATAACCTTTGCCGCGAGGCAATACGCCACCATGATCACCATAATAAAAGATGATCGTATTCTCTAACACACCGTCTTCCGCTAGTTGTTTGATAAAGGCTTCGATCTGCGTATCTACTTCTCGATGTAGGTCCCGATATTTGGCATTGGTATACCGGTAAAGGGGGGTATTGGGGTGATAGGGAAATACAGCTACGGTTTCAGGATCAGTAATTGTCTTTTCCGCTTTCATTTTCTCTTCAGAGAAATGCAATTGCCCTTCATGGGATCGCCCAAAATTTTGTACATGGAAAAAGGCTTGGCCTGCCTTTCGATTGCGATAAGTAGCTTGGCGGGAGGATTGATCCCACACCCCATAAGGCTTTTTAAAATTGTAGTCTTCTTTACTATTATTCGTGGTGTAGTATCCGGCTTGACGCAGATAAGCGGGGAACATTTGCAGGCCTGCTGGCAAAGTCGCAAACTGCATGCGACGGTGATATTGTGTGCCTACCCTAGGCGCATAACAGCCGGAAATAATGGTACTTCTGGCAACAGAACAAACCGGGCCATTGGAAAAGGCATGTTCAAAGACAATCCCTTCTTTGGCTAGTTTTTCGATCGCAGGCATGGGTGCCCCGCCTTCTTCATATAGTTTGAGGTAATGTTTGGAATTATCCTCTGATACCAGCCACACAATGTTGGGCTGTTCTTGCGCCTGTAGGACAGTGGGTAAGGTGCAAACATAAAGACAAACCCAACAAAAGGTGATGCCTATAGCGCTTAACTGATTTCTTTTCATGCCTGTTGGTTTTCGATTGAAGACTAAAGATACAGAATGTGCCACAAAACAAGCGACCTGAAACAAAGGGTTCCAGGTCGCTTGTTTTTTTCGTTCTGTTAATTCACAAGTAGATACACTACTCATATTGACTTTATTATAATGCAATTCTTAATCCAAATGCGATCAATTTAGTGATCGGCAATCTTCCCCTTGGCGAACCAGAGTTTTGTTTCGGCCATCACCTACTACTACCACTTCATCTAATTGAGTGGCATCATCGGAGAGCATAATATCGATGGAACAATCCCTACAACAAAGGAACATAAATATGTGTGACATATTCTTCTTTGTGCAGCGTGTGTTCATCAAATTTCACATACTCTTCTAATATGGGCTTCTCCGAAACCTCCAAAGGGGTTTGCAATAACCAATCACTAAAAATTGCATCATAAATCTGATCGATTTGGTCATAATCACCTTCGTGCACAAATTGAGCGTACTTACCTCCAGCGATCGTTTTTCGAGGCAATTCTCCTTTTTTATCACCTTGCGTAACGCCAGCATCGTATCGACAATGAATGCTATCCGTTATCAGCGGCTCATCATTAATAACTCCATAATATTGGTTATCAACATGAGGGAAATCGTAAGTCATCAGCCGGTCCCACAATTGATCAATTTCAAAGTTATCGTAATCGGTTTTAATACTTTGGTAGTAAATATCCATAGGAGGTAAAGATACAATAGTGGGTACTAAAGGAGTGGCCAAAGAAAATTCAGGTAGGTCCGACCGGAGTAAATTAGGCTTCTCTCGGCGGGCATAGCTAGGAGAATAGCCATAACGTTTGGTGAAGGCTTTGCGGAGTGCTTGCAAATCTGAAAACCCAACCTCTAGGGCAATATCAGAAATGGAATCAGAAGAAAAAATGATCCTTTTATAGGCGTTCTCTACCTTAAGGCGGGTTTGGTAAGCGCCCATGGTTTCCCCGTAAACGGACTTAAACACTCGTTGCAAATTCCGATAAGAATAAAAGGATATCTGTTCTAGCTTTTGTACTGCTATCGATTCATTATAATGGGCTTCAATGTAAGCCTGTGTGTTATATATCTGCGTTAAGGTCATTTTTTGTTGCCTGTAAGGCATATATCATCGGGATTTTTCCTTCGAGGCCTTTGATCTGAAACTTACCCGTTTCGACTTCTATCGTATTGTCAAAACAATCATAAGGAGAATAATCGAATTCTTCCACTTTTTTGATCGTTAAACCTTGATCAATCAGCGCCTGTAGCACTTCTGCCAGGCCGTGATTCCAGCCCACAGAGGAGCTTGATCGGGGCAATTTACCATCCGTATAGGTGGTAGCACTTTCCTCTATGATGGCTGCATCAGTAAAATATCGATATTCGATTTGCTGGAAGTCATCACTAAACATCCAAACTACAGGATGAAATTCAGCAAAAACAAAAGCGGCTCCGGGTCGCATGAAATGACTGACTACCGCCGCCCACTGTTGGATGTCAGGCAACCAGCCAATGGTCCCATAGGAAGTAAAAACAATATCAAAAGATTCGGCTAAGACATCGGGTAAGCTATAAACATCACTGAGGATAAAACGCGTATCAGATTCGGTCAGTTTGGCTAGCTCCTTTGCTTTTTCGATGGCTTTTTCTGAAAAATCTACGCCGGTCACTTGCGCGCCTAGCCTTGAGAGTGCAATGGTATCTTGACCAAAATGGCATTGTAGATGGAGGACTTTTTTACCTTTTATATCTCCCAACAGATCTAGTTCAATGCTTTTCAATGGGTTTCTTCCTGCAATAAAGGAGGCTACATCGTAGGTTTTGGATTGATAGTGTACTTCCACTCGATCGTTCCAATTTTGCTTGTTGATGGATAGGTAGTCCATATTTGGGTATTATTTGGTAAGTAGTAGAATTCTGAAGTCTTTACAACTCAGCGAAGCATTAAGTTCCATTTCCTAAAGCACCCATTCCACCAACTTAAAAGCCAAGAAGGCGAGACCAATAAATAGCGTGACTGCGAGAATAGCACTGGCCGTAATGAGTAAAATATGCTGTTTACGGTCGGGAAAAGCAGGTTCTACTTGGTGGCGAGCCAGGGTATTGCCTTCCCATGCGCTGATGGCCCACACCTTGATGCCATTGGAGACGTTGAGGAGCGCTGGGATTAAAGCGAGGATAATTACCGTGACGACCAATAGCCCAAAGGCCACTGAAATGGCCATGGGAATTAACAGTTGAGCCCCTTGGCTTTTTTCCAATAGGATCGGAGCCAAGCCAGCAATCGTAGTGACAGAGGTCAGAACAATTGGACGAAACCGCGACATCCCTGTTTCATGCAGCGCCTGCTCGAAGGGTTTTCCCTCCTTGATTTTATCATTGAAGGTGGTCACAAATACCAAGGCATCATTGACCAGTATACCAATGAGCGCAGTAAACCCTAATAAAGAAACCATACTTAAAGGTTTGTCCATCAGGTAATGTCCTAGACCAATACCAATGAAGCCGAAAGGAATGATCACGAAAATGATAATGGTTTGACTAATCGATTTAAAGGTCAATAAAATCACAAAAAAGATTCCCAAGAAGATCATTGCTATCGTACTGAGAAGGGTACTCATCGTTTTCGCCTGTTCCCGGCTTTCACCACCATACTCAATAGAAACAGAGGGGTATTTACTGAGAATGGGTGGAAGAATAACATGCTGAATCGTAGTCTGTACACCCGATACAGATACATTATCATCTACCACTTCTGCTTCGATATTGACCTCCCGCTGCCCATTTAAATGCTCAATACTAATCAGACCGCGCTCTATCGAAAAATCCGCCAGTTCTGCCAGTGGCACGGCCAAGCCGGAGGCGGTACGGATTCGCATATTAGCGAGATTACTCAAGTCGGTTCGGTCTTCCAACTCATAACGGACCCAAACCTTCACCTCATCCACACCGCGTTGCAGGCGTTGTACTTCCGCGCCAAAAAAGCCTTGTCGTACCTGGCGGATTACTTCTGCCAAGCTCAACCCTAAGTTCTCAGCTTTAGGCTTCAGCTGAATGCTAATTTCCTTTAATCCTTCTTTATTATTATTGGTAACATCTCGAAGATCCGTCAGTTTCTTTAGCTGTGCTGTGATTTCATTGGCGGCCTTTTCTAGTTCGGGGTAATTGTTACCCAATACCGATAGGTCTACCGGCTTTCCAAAGGCAGATCGAATGCGATATTGCAAGCTTTCTGCTTCATAAACAGGCCCTACTTTATCCCGCAAAATGGCTGTCAGGTCACGGGCCGTCAGGTTTTCACGAAACTCATTTCCGATCAAAGACACCGTAATCACTCCTTGATTAGTCGCAGGGCCAATGCTCTTTTCTATCTTAACAAATAGCGGTCGCTCTCCCTGGAATAGGCTATCACTGTAGCGAGCATCTAATGCCCAAGCTGTCTTTTCAATCCGGTCCAAGACCGCCATTGTAGCCGACTCCCTCACCCCTGCTGGCAGCCGCAACTCTACCGTAAAGCGCTCACTCGGTACCGTCGGGAAAAAAGTACTTCGAATAAACCCGCCTTGGAAAGCGCCAACCGTCATCGCTAATCCCGCCACGCAAATGGCAATCATCGGTAAGCTATGCCGCATGGTAAAAGACAAGAGTGGGCGATAAGCCCTGTCACGCAAAAAGTCCATCCCGCTATTCAACCACTGTAATAAAACATTAGGCTGGGTTTCTTTCTGTTGAAGGGCTTTGGAGTAAGCCACATGAGCAGGCAGTATGAAAGTCCCTTCCACCAAGGAAAAGGCTAAGCTAATAATGACGACAATGGCCAATTCAATCCCAAACTCCCCCAAACTACCATCCACAAAGAAAAAGCCTGAGAAAGCAATTACGGTGGTGATGATAGCCGCAAATATGGCGGGTAAAACCTCCATGGTGCCTTTTACGGCCGCCTCCATCGCTGGCATGCCCTGCTCAAACTTTTGGTAGATATTCTCAGCTATCACAATGCCATCATCCACTAAAATGCCGACTACGATAATCATACCAAAGAGCGACATCATATTGATGGTCACTCCCAGCATACCCGCAAAAATAAACATGCCCGCAAAGGAAATGGGAATAGCAATGGCTACCCAAAAAGCCAGACGCCAATTGAGGAAAAACGCCAGCAAAACGATGACCAATAAAAACCCAACCAGCCCATTATCTACCATCAGGCGAATGCGATCATTGAGGGGCTCGGATGCATCTTCAATGACCGTCGCTTTCACCACTGTATTTTCCTGGTTGAATGCCTCGACGTATGCTCGAACCTTTTCGGTCACTTCCAGCATATCTTCTTGTAAGGTATTCTGCACATTTATCACTACAGCTGCTTCTCCATTAATGTAAGATCGCGTAGGTACATCCTCCCATTGATCTTTAATGTTTGCCACCTGTGACAATCGGATATTCCCCCCTGAGGGATTACTTTGAATAATGATATCCCGAAGTTGTTCGGCCAGGTATCCTTTGTTGCGCGCACGTATCACTAATTCCTCGGTCGGCGCTTTGATTTTACCCCCTGTTACTTCAAGGTTCGTTCCGCTTATTTGGCGAACAGCTTGGTCAAAAGTGAGCTTATATTTACGGAGGTCAGCGGCGCGAAAACTGATTTCTATTTCCTCTTCTGGGAAACCACGAACATCCACCTTAGAAATACCATCTATAGCTAGAAGGTCATTTTCTACCTCCCTCGAAAAACGTTTTAAAGTACGGAGGTCATTGGTGCCCGTCAAAGAAAAATTGATGGCAAAGCCTACATATTCCTGTTTTTCGATAATGGGCGGTTCTATTCCCAGCGGAAAAGAACTAATTCCATCTACTGCATTCTTCACATCCCGCAGCACCAAATCTACGTTGAAGCCCTTGAGCACTTCGATCGTCACCAAACCTATATTTTCGCTAGAGGTGGAAGTGGTTCGTTCAATACCACTAATACTCTTGAGTTTTTCTTCAACCTTAGTAATGACACCTTCTTCTATTTCAGCTGGGGAAGAGCCTGGATAAATAACCTGAATGGTGATAATTCTAAATTCGATCTCTGGGAGTAAGGTCGTCTTGATCGATGAAAACCCGAAGTACCCTAAAACAAACAGCAAGGCCATGAGGGTATTCCCCATCAGCGGATTCTTCAAGAAATATGTAATAATGCGAGTCACTTAAGTGTCTTTTTTTGAGGTATCACTTGCTGTCCTTCGAATAGGCCAGCTGGTAGACTACTGACCACCCATTGATCTGGTTTTATATTATTGACATAGACAAAGTTGGGGTCTCGTTTTACAATCGATAATTCGTATAGACTCAGGGTAGAATCTTGCATTAGGTAGACAAAATTCTGATTGGTAAGCATCCTTGTGGGTAAGGTAACCACTCCTTCCAAGGGGGCTCCTTCTATTCGGCCACTGAGGAACATACCTTCCTTGAGGTGCTTCCCTGTTACACTGATAAAAATGGGAACATTCTGGGTATTCGGGTCAATTTGACTACTGATCCGCTGCACCTTTCCCTCCCATTTCATATCGAATCTATCAGCAGATAACTGTACACTCCGCCCCACCTTAACGTAAGGTAAATCTACTTCGCTAATGGACCCTTTTAACTCAAAGCGGGAAGTGTTGATCATGGAACCCAAGTGCTGACCAGGGTTGACCATCGTGCCGGGAAAAACCATAGCACTGGTAATCGTACCCGAAAAAGGGGCGTATATTTTAAAGTCGGCGAGACTCGCCTCCAGGTTCTTAATAGCGTAATATTGTTGTTGAATATTCCTAGAAGCAATAAAGAACTTCACTTGATCATCTTCCAGGGCGGGTAGCGGTTGGATCGGTTGATCTACCTCAAATGCCGTTAAATAGGCTAGCCATTGCGTATAGGCAGTAGGGTAATCCAATTTCAAATCGGGCATCATCAAGGTGATACCATTCAATAGTTGACTTCTTTGAGCATTGAGATTATACACCCATTTGCGTTGATCAATATCGAATAGTAGTTCCCCTTTGCGCACAGTAGTCCCTTCTTTCAACACCTTTGATGAAGGCAAAAGAATACCGGAGACATTGGCAGAAAAATTGACCTGCTCGTAGGCGGTCAATCTACCATCAATTGGAATTTGATGTTGAGCAGCGGTGGGTAGGTACTGTTGTACTTCGACTGTACGTAGCTGTTCTTGCGGGTCTTTCAAGGTATCGAGTGACCCTTTTTGATTGGCCAACAATCGATAGACGATCATTCCTATGAGTAAAATAACGAAGGTCAGGCTACCAGATATAACCCATTTTCTTATTTCCATATTCATCATTAAAGCACGATCCCCTGCTTATTTAGAGGGATAAACATCAGAGCATCAATGATAAGGCTAAATTTTCAATATCGCAATGCAACATGCGGTCTTTCCGGTCATTTGAATGTAAGGATGCTATGTTATCATCTCTAATGGTCAAACAGAAACAGCTAGCACAAAACCTTTCCCATGAATATTGGTAATACTAACATTTGTATCCTTGGCCAGGTACTTGCGAAGATGCGAGATAAATACATCCATGCTCTTACGGCTAAATTCATCGGTAGCCCCCCATATCTGCTGTAAGGCTTTTTTCCTTTCCAATAGTTTTCCTTGATTTTCACATAATAGGCGCAAGAGCTCGGCTTCTCGTTTAGTGAGGTGAATACTTTCCGTGGGATGATGCAGTTTTTGTAGGCTGACTTGAAATTGGTAAGCACCGATTGGGTATAAATCGACGACCGATTCTACCGCTTGGGTTCGCTTGATCAGGGCTTTGACTTTGGCGAGAAAAAGCTCTTCATCAATAGGTTTGGTGACGTAGTCATCGGCCCCTATCTTAAAGCCTTTGAGTTTATCTATTTTCAGCGATTTTGCACTCAGAAAAATGAAAGGAAGATGGGGGACTTTCTTCTTCACCCATTGCGCTACTTCGAAGCCATTCTGGTCAGGTAGCATAATATCGAATATGCCCAAATTATAGACCTCTTGCTCTATCTTCTGGATGCCTTCTTCTCCGGTCTTTACCCAGTCTACCTCATATTCATGTAAGTTGAGGTATTCGGCAAGAATATAGCCAAAACTCTCATTGTCCTCGATCAAAATAATTCGATTCATACTTTATAGCCTAATGATGAATTCGCAGCCCTCTTTATAGGCCTTGTTTAAAATGATAGTTCCCTGATGTGCTTCTATAATCGTCTTCACATAACTCAAACCAATGCCAAAACCATTGCCCTTATATCGATCGTCTTGCTGTGCCCGATAAAAACGATCGAAGATAGCTTCCTGGTGGATAGTGGGAATGCCAGGGCCATGATCTTTGATACTGATACAGGCTCGACCATTTTCCAGATAGGTAGTGATTTCAATACGTGGTTTTGGTCCACTATATTTAATCGCATTATCGATCAAATTATATAGGCAATTGGAGAGGTGATTGTAATCTCCTATTATTTCACTGTTTACTAATTGTAAATCCACTTTCACTTGTGCTTCTCGTTGCTCTAGCATTAACCGCAAGCGCTCAATTACTTCTTGAATGGCTAGATGTAAATCCATCGGCTCTTTATCCAGGGCATCTTGTTGCACATCCAGAATAGACAATTGCAACATGCGATCGACTTGCTCTTCCAACTTTTTGCTTTCATGAGCAATCAAATTGAGGTAAATCTCTTTCTTTTCTGGCTTGGTATCTTGTCTTAAAACAGAGGAAGCCAAGCGTATGGCCCCAAGGGGTGTTTTGAATTCGTGCGTGAGGTTATTAAAGAAGTCATCCTTCATCTGACTGAGTTGCTTTTGCTGTGCCAAAGAACGTAGGATGTAACTGAAAAGAAAAACCAGTAATCCCATCATCAAAAAACTGAGGACAATTAGGCCGCCGATAGCTCCTTGAGAGAGAATTTCTTGCTGGGGCATATAGAGGCTAAACCAAAGAAATTGTTCATGTGGTAAATATCCCGGTAATCGTTTCATTTCAGATACGGGCCGAATACTAGTCATCTCGGGCGTAACAGCCGCCGTGGAGTCGGACTGAAACCGATAAGTGACAATACAAGAGAGGCAAGTGTTATAGGCCGATTGCTTTAGCTCTGTTTGGTAAGCACTGGTATTGCTAGTATAGAAACGCCCCTGCTCTTTTTGGAAAAACGCAAAATAGACCGGCTTTGAAAAACCGGCGGCCCTCGTCATAGAATCAACGATATGTTCGATGGGTGAAATAGCAATGGGTTGTTCCGCTCTGATGATCTCTTTGGGAATCAAATTCTCTTGAATCTTAACCTGAATCGCAATACTTGGTGCCAGCCGGGACAATTCATGGTGAATTTCTTCCTTTTTCATTTGATAGGCACTCCAAACCCAATTTGCTTGCAGCAACCCCATGCCTAGCAAGGCCAAAGAAGCCAGGACAACGATCACTTGGTGAGAAAGGACGATTCTTTTCATAAGGATGCTAAAATACGCTTTATTAGGCTTTGGCAGATGGTGCTTAAGTTTTCCTTAAGCCTTTTCGTATCTACTTAATCTTCCTTCGTTTTTGCCTAAAAGCGGGGCATGTCATTTCCGACTTTCTTTGTAGCAAATCAAAAATCACAGAACCATGCTTCGTTATTTATTCCTTTCTATTCTATTCCTTTTATTCCTAACTATGCTTCACAGTCAAAGCACTGCCCCATCCTTTACGGCTGCTAATTTTGACCAATTGATCTTGGACTATCACCCCAAACAACAGGAGGGTGTATCACAAAAAGACTATGATCGAGGGCTGTTTTACCTGGAACAAACCCGAAGTGCGACTAAAGGTGACCCTCAGGCACTCAACTACGCCGACTATTGGAATATCACCATGGCCTTTTTCAAATTAAAGGAACCCAAAGCACATAAGGAGATTGCTTTTCAGAAATCGATCGACAAAAATCCAGCTTCATTATGCGCTTTAATAGAGGCTTTTGGAGAAAAAAGTACAGCAAGTCTACAGCGCCATATTCCCGAATTGTTCCAAAGCTTCTATAGTAGCTGTGAAGACTTCCGCGAACCCGAAGAAGTCTTTAACCCTGTAGCTTATGCCAAAGCCGAAAAACTGGATGCAGAACTTGTTACGCTTATTCATGAAATAGCAGAAGACGATCAGCGATATCGAGGTAATGAAATAGTGGATTGGTCGCTGCAAACACCATTAGACAAAAAGAATAGGCAACTGATCGATAGCCTTTACCAAGAATACCAGTGCTATATCGGTGAATCCTTGGTTGGGAAGAAATTAGCCAGTACCATGTGGGCCATTGTTCAACATTCGACCATTGAAGATATGGAGCAATATTTACCCCTTATTCACCAAGCGGTACAGGCTGAAGAATTACATCCTACCCCCTTAAAAATGCTCCTAGATCGGATACATACGATCAAGTATGGCTATCAATTCTTTGGCAGCCAGGGTGGAGACTATGACCTGGCAAGTGCAGCGGAACGAGCGAAAGTGGAGAAAAAATATGGCCTAAAGTAAGGTCTAAAGAGATGCCTAATATTATTTCTACACAGCGGCACTGAGAAGAAATAAATCTCCGTGCCGCTGATCTTCGATAAAAGCAGCGAAAACAGCCTTGTACAACAAAATATTGGTGATGGCAATATTGATCTTGTTGGAGTAAAAAATCTTTTTTAGAAATGAGCTGGCGAGTCATTCCCTCCCCAATCGCACTAAGCGCTACTGGAGGTGCCTTGACAAACTGTTGGATATGCTGTGTAAGTGCCGATTTCATAGTTAGCAATGAGATGGTGGAATGAAAATGTCAATGGGAATTGCAATCAAAATAAGAATTAAACTCAAAAGCCATGACGAACGCCCAGCGACTTTCCGACCTCCTGACCTCCAACTCCCCGACCTACAACTTCCGACTTCCCAACTTCTCGACTTCCCAACTTCCGACTTCCGGACTCCCCTAAGAAAGCCCCCCCTTAAAGTCCTGTCGGTGATTCTTACCAATCGGTAATTGCTGCTTATTCTTCATCACCAAAAAATTGCCTTCGATATAGGCAATCTGCTTTTTGTTGACAATATAAGATTTATGGATGCGATGAAAATCAGTATGCCGTAATTGCGCTTCAAAACTAGATAAAGTTCGAGGGGTAAGGTGAAATTCCTTCTCCAACCAGACCTTCACATAATTCCCATAACTCTCCAAGTAAAATAAATCCTCCAGAGCTACTTGAATCAATCGTTTATCCGATTTAATAAAAAGTTGCTCGGGCTCGGAGGGAGTAGATGGAGGAACGGGGGTAGCAGCGGGAGGGCTTTTTAGCTGCTTTAGCTCCAAAGCGCGATTGACTGCTTTGAGGAAACGGTCGAAACGAAAGGGCTTGAGCAGGTAATCACAGACTTCCAACTCGAAACTTTCCAAAGCATATTCTTCATAGGCGGATGTGATAATCACTAAGGGTTTTACCTTCAAGGTTCTCAGAAAGTCTAACCCTTTTATTTTGGGCATTTGGATATCCAGAAAAATGAGATCTACTTCTTGCTCATGTAAAAAAGCCAGGGCCTCGGTAGCCAAGTAACACTGTCCCACGACCTCAATAAATGGCGTAGCGCTCACATATTCCAAGACTACCTTATGTGCCAATGGCTCATCATCGATTATTAGGGCGCGTAGTTTCATGTCTTTGCTATTTTTAATTGCAAAATCGCCTCGTATTTATTCTCCGATTCTTTTATTTCCAGGCTGTGTTGATCCGGGTAGAGCAGGGCTAGGCGTCGACGCAGATTAGTCAATCCAATCCCCTTTTCTGTCGTCGGTAATTCCTCAACGGAGTTGCTACAAGTGAAAGTCAAGGTATTGCTGGTGGTGGTAAGGGAGAGATGAAGAAAGCACTCCTGCTCTGCCGGTTCGATGCCATGCTTAAAGGCATTCTCTACCAAAACAATAAAAAGTAGGGGTGAAATCGGTAAGTCCTCTTCTCCGAGTTCTTTTTCAAATCGAAAATCCAATTTTTTATGGAGTCTGATCTGCTGCAGCTGAATATAATCCTCAATGTATTTGACTTCTTCGGTCAAGCGGACGGTTTCTTCTTTCCCGCGATAGATCACGTAGCGCATCAATTCGGATAACTGCATGATCACCTCAGGCGTTTGCTTGTCTTTGGTAATGCTAAGCGCATACAGGTTATTGAGTGTGTTAAAGAAAAAGTGAGGATTAATTTGTTGTTTGAGTAAGCTGAGTTCTGTCGCCGATTTCTCTTTGGCTAGGGTAGCCAGAGCTGCATTTTGCCGGAACCACTCGTAGGCAATAATTATCGGTACACTTAAGACCATAATCATAAAGGGAAGGCCTCCCCTATCTTCCGCAAAGATATGGTCTGATGCCGTAAATCTATCCAATTCCAGTTGATCGACAATCGGAAAGTAACGGATGAAACTCACAAAAATGGGGTAGAAAAGTAAGATCAAAGCCGCCAAGCTAAAACCGTAATAAACAGCCCCTTTCTGTTTGAAAATTTTTGGAATCAGCAGATAATGGTTGATATAATAGAAAAAGTAATAGGCCAGATAAATCACAAACAACTGTAAGCTATTAGCGATAAAAGTGCCCCCTAGTAAAAGCAAGGAACCCAAGCCCCATTCGAAGTCCGGCCCCAAGTGAGTAATGGCTGCAATCAAACTCGCCACCAGGGATAGCAAGGCCAACAAGAATAAAATGGTTTTTTCTAAGCCAAATGATTCCAACCAGGGCATTTTGAGCGCACCTTTTAGGAGTTGGTCATTGAATATAACAATGATTTCAGTTAGTAAAAGTAGCCCACCAATCGTAATCAAGAAGTTATCGGGAGAAGCAACAGAAATATCCACTTTAGAAAAGAAGTAGGCCTCCGTAGGCAATTTATAACGGAAAAAAAAGAGTAGTAGTGGATGGCCGATAAAGCTATATCCCCACACGAAGGGGCGAACAAGAGCAAGCGGCTTTTGCTGCCACCATGTCCGAAACCCACTATACACCAGCACCGGGAAATACAATAGACAAAGTGCCCAAAAACTAGAGAAATAGGCGCTCCATCCCTCTCCTACCCCCGACAGCATAAATAGATAACTCAAAAAGAGGAGCAGCGTCAGGTAAATCCAAAGCGTGTTGGAGGTCAGATAGGTCACTAATTTATCCAGCCAGCTTTGCATGCTTTTAAGGCCTTATTTGATTCAATACTCAAGTAACACAAAAAACAGCACTCCATCAAAAATCCTTGATCAAGGTTCGTTTTTGCGTGATAAGAGCACTAAAACACCTTGGCAAGGGAAAAAGGCCCTTTCATCATGGCTTCCTCTCCCCTTCTCATGATTAATTGAATCCCCAAGGAATAGCCAATAGATTTGAAGTGTACCAAAGCATCTACCTGTTCTATGAAAAACTTAAGTATCTCCCATCTCTCCAAGGTATACGATAATGGCGTCAAAGCTGTAGACGATCTCAGTCTAGAGATTGGAAAAGGCATGTTCGGACTACTAGGACCAAATGGCGCTGGCAAGTCTACCTTAATGCGTACCATCGCCACCCTGCAAAGTGCCGATACGGGTAGCATATACTTCAATGGCATCAATGTACTCGAAGACCAGATGAGCCTCCGAAAAGTACTGGGCTATCTCCCTCAGGAATTCGGCGTTTACCCCAAGGTATCGGCGCTGCGCCTCCTCGATTATTTTGCGACCCTAAAAGGTGTTGCCACTAAAAAGGAGCGTAGCCTGCTGATCGAAAAAGTATTGGACATCACCAACCTCTATGAGGTGCGCAAAAAACATGTGAGCTCCTATTCGGGAGGAATGAAACAACGCTTTGGCATCGCCCAACTACTGCTCAACAACCCGCAGTTGATCATCGTCGATGAGCCTACTGCCGGGCTTGACCCCGCTGAGCGACAACGCTTCCTGAATATTTTACGCGAAATTGGCACCGAGCATACCGTCCTATTTTCCACCCATATTGTAGAAGATGTAAAAGATCTCTGCCACGAAATGGCCATCATGAATGGCGGTCGCGTGCTCCAGCAAATCACGCCAGCCGATGCTACAGCAGCCATCTCCGGACAGATTTGGACGCGGCGAATTCTCCGAGATGAATTGGAGGACATGGAGAAACGCTTCTCGATCCTTTCCGCTCACTACAATCACGATAACTCGATCAACATCCGTGTGCACCATTCCAAGCCCCCCGCACCTCAGTTTGAACTGGCAGAGCCAAGCTTGGAGGATGTGTATTTTATGGCGTTGCAGGGGGAGTTGGAAGTCGGAAAGTCGCTTGGCGCTAGTGATGCCTTTTGATTTTAATTTCCATTCACATTTTGATTACCAATGACAGCAGGAGCTGTCGACAGGCTAGGATGGGACAAGGTACACAGCTGGAGCTCGTGTACCAACGGCGGTAGCGGCGATAGCACTGCCTTTTGATTTTGATTTCCATTGACATTTTGATTTTCATTGAGAATGACAGCAGGAGCTGTCGACAGGCTAGGATGGGACAAGGTACACAGCAGGAGCTCGTGTACCAACGGCGGTAGCG
>Ga0070727_10000923_pt1 | contig 32765 bp, 29 predicted proteins | sample tdAd472_FD_66722 | JGI IMG/M metagenome (GOLD analysis project Ga0070727, IMG submission 66722) | Marine sediment microbial communities from the Atlantic coast under amendment with organic carbon and nitrate - tdAd47.2 | ecosystem: Environmental > Aquatic > Marine > Coastal > Sediment | place... | reverse complement strand
TCCGTGATCCTGGCTGGGGTCAAGCTCGGCGCGGAGTGCGTGATCGCCGCCGGGGCGATCGTCTCGACCGACGTCCCCCCGGGGGCGATGGTCGCTGGGAACCCTGCGCGCATTCTGCGCCGCGCGGCGGAGTAAAGGCTGGCCATGGACGACCTCGACGCGCTCAAGCACGAATACCTGACCCCGACTCCCGACCGCGAGGTCGACCGCGTGTTCGTCGAGCACGTGGCCAACTACGTGATCGGCAAGCTCAGCGGTCCGCGGGTGCTGGAAATGGGGGCCGGCGACCGCCTCTGGACCCCGCGCCTGGTGCGCGCCTTCCCCGACGTGACCACCCTCGACGGCTCGCAGTCCCTGCTCGAGACCCTGGGCGAGGAGCTCGAGCTCGGCGAGGGCAAGCGCTGGACGCCGGTGTGCTCCATGTTCGAGGACTACACTCCGGACGCGCCCTTCGACACCGTGGTCTCGACCTATGTGCTCGAACACGTCCACGACCCGGCCGCGGTCGTGGCCCGCATGCGCAGCTGGGTCGCGCCGGGTGGGGAGCTGGCGGTGGTCGTCCCCAGCGCGCTCAGCCTGCACCGGCGCCTGGCCGTAACCATGGGCCTCCAGCCGACGCCCGGCGACCTCGGGGAGACCGACGGGCGCATGGGGCACCACCACTGTTTCACCCCGGACGCCATGCGGCAGCTGCTGACGGACGCCGGCTTCACCGTGACCGAGTCGCGGGGCATGATCACGAAGGCCCTGCCGAACGCGCAGCTCGTGGGCTGCAGCCCCGAGCAGCTCAAGGGGCTGTTCGAGCTCGGGCTCGAGCTCCCGCTGGAGTATGCCGCGGCAATGCTCTTCCTGGCGCGAGCGTGACGGTCCTCCGCCCGCGCGCCGCCCTGAGCGATCTCCAGCCCTCCCGTCGGCTCGTGGAGCTCGTGGAGACGCCCCACTAAATGGAGCTGCGGGCCGAGATCGACGCGCGGGTCGCGGCCGGCGATCCGAACCTCGCCCCGCTGCTGCGCCAGCTCTGGAGCAGCCGCCCCGACCTGTCCACCGCCGCCTACCTGCTCAAGCACCGCGACCACCTCCCGACCGTGGCCACCTGCCGTGTGGCCGTCGCGCGGACCTTCACCGCCGAGCCCCTGGTGGGGCTGCTCCAGGCCGGCGGCGCGGTCGCCGGGCTCGAGCTGCAGGTCCAGCTCGGCGGCTTCAACGCCTACGCCCCGGACCTGCTCGACGCCGAGAGCGAGCTCTACGCGTTCCAACCGGACGTCGTGTTCCTCGCGGCGCTGACCCCCGACGTGGCCCCGGAGCTGTGGTCGGGCTTCACCGACCTCCAGCCCGAGGAGGTCGCGCGCGTGGTCGAGCGGGTCAGTGAGCACTTCGCGACCCTGATCCGCGGGTTTCGCGCGAACAGCCAGGCCCAGCTCGTGGTCCACGCCCTGGACGCCCCGTGCCTCGCCAGCGCGGGGGTCCTCGACGCCCAGGACCCCCACGGCCAGCGCGCGGCGATCGCGCGGGTCAACCGGAGCCTGGTCGAGGCCGCCCGCGAGCACGACGGGGTGCACGTGCTCGACTACCCCAGCGTCGTCGCCGGCTACGGGCGCGAGCGCTGGTACGACCCCGCCAAGTGGGCCTCCATGGGTCTGCCCTTCAGCGCCGGCGCCCTCGAGCGCCTGACCCGGGAGTGGCTGCGCGTGTTGCACCCGCTCTGCGGGCGCAGCTGCAAGGTCCTGGTCACCGACCTCGACAACACGCTCTGGGGGGGCGTGATCGGCGAAGACGGCCTGGAGGGGATTCGCCTGGGGAGCGGGCACCCCGGCGCGGCCTTCCTCGCGGTGCAGCGGGCGATCCTCGACCTCCACCGGCGGGGCGTCGTGCTCGCGGTGTGCAGCCGCAACAACGAGGCGGACGCCATGCAGGCGCTGCGCGAGCACCCCCACATGCTCCTCCGCCCCGACCACTTCGCGGCCACCCGGATCGACTGGGGCGACAAGGCCGCGCACCTGGAGTCGATCGCCGCCGAGCTGAACGTGGGGCTCGACGCCCTCGCGTTCCTCGACGACGACCCGTTCCAGCGCGGCTGGGTCCGCGAGCGCCTGCCGGCGGTGACCGTGATCGAGCTCCCCGACGACCCGTGCGCCTATGCGACCGCGCTGCGCGAGGCCCCCGTCTTCGAGCGGCTGGGGCTCTCGGCGGAGGACGCGCAGCGCGGGCGCTACTACGTCCAGCGGCGCAAGAGTCGAGAGCTCCAGGCGAGCTCAAGCTCCCTCGAGGACTACTACCGCTCCCTCGACATGCACGCCGAGGTCTCGCTGGTGACCCCCGCGACCCACAAGCGCGCGGTGCAGCTGCTCCAGCGCACGAACCAATTCAACCTCACCACCCGCCGCTACAGCGACGCCGAGCTGAGCGCCCTGCTCGAGGACCCCAGCGCGGCGGTCTACCTGCTGGCCACCGCGGATCGCTTCGGCGACAACGGGATCGTCGGCGTCGCGATCACCCGGCAGGGCGAGGCGCTCGAGCTCGACAGCTTCCTCCTCAGCTGCCGCGTCATGGGCCGGACCCTCGAGACCGCGTTCCTGCACCGGATCGCGGAGCGCGCCCGCCGCCAGGGCGCGACGCGGCTCGTGGGGCGCTTCGTCCCCAGCGCGAAGAACGCCCCCGCGGCGAGCTTCTACCCCCGCCACGGCTTCACGCAGGTACACGACGACGCGGGCGCGTCGGTGTGGGAGCTCGACCTGACCACGACCCCGGTCGACTGCCCGGAGTGGATCACCCTCGCGCCCCTGGAGGACTCCCCATGACCCAACCCCTGGACCGCGTTCGGCGCCTGGTGTCGGACGTCTTCGGCGCCCCCCTCGAGACGGTGAACGAGGACTCGTCCCCGGACACCGTCGCCAACTGGGACTCCCTGCAGCAGCTGAACCTCGTGCTCGCCCTCGAGCAGGAGTTCGGCCTCCAGCTCGACCCCGAGGAGATCGAGGCGCTGACCGACGTGCGCTCGATCGTGGCGATCGTCGCGGCTAAGACCCAGGGCGACTGAGCCCGAGGGTCCCGAAGGGCGGAGGCAGCTCCGCCCGCTGCGCGGCGACCCGCGCCAGCACGTCGCTCACGAGCTGCTCGAAGCTGGTGAAGCTCGCCCCGGCCGCGTGCACCGCGGCGGTCAGCTCGCGCAGGGCGTCGGCGGTCCCGCGCCCGGAGTGGACGACCCCCTCGGCCGCGGCCTGGGAGCCGAACACCCGCCCGCGCACCTGCTCGTAGAAGGCGTCGCTGGGGACGTTGCAGGCGAAGAACGTCGCGTGCACGTTGAGGATCTTCAGCCCCGGCGAGCCGAGGGTCGCGAGCACCGGCGCGAGGTCGAGGTCCGGCGTCAGCCAGCGGAAGAACAGGTCGTCCTCGAAGAACACCGGCAGGCGGAGGATCCCCGACTCGTGGAGCAAGGGGACCAGCCCGGGCTGAAACATGCTGGCGGGCTGCGAGTCGACGGCGATCCCGGCGGCGGCCAGCGCCCGCAGGGTCAGCGTGTCCTCGCGGAAGCAGTGGCTGCGCGCGGTGCGCGCCTGGGGGACGAGCGCGCGGCAGGCGGCGAGGACCTCCTCGGTCGTCGCGCCGTGGGTCGAGCCCGGGAGGAAGTTCGGGTGCCAGCCCTGGGTGATCTCCTCCGCCGCGGCGGCGGCGTCGAGGACCGGCGAGGGGTTGGTGCGGAACACGTGCAGCGGCGTCCCGGCTGCCTGGGCGTGCTCGAGCAGGCGCTCGAGCGCCCACTCCGGCGCCCAGTCCTGGTCCGAGGTGAGCGCGTAGACCGGCGCGTCGCAGAGCCCTGCCCAGAGGTCGCTCACCGGGGCACCTCGAGGGTCAACAGCAGCCCCTCCAGCCCGTGAACCGTGTAGGTGAAGCGGCGGTGGCGCCACGCCCCCGGGGCGGCGGCCTGGATCAGCTCGAGCAGCTCGTGCTCCTCACGCACCCACTCGCCGCGGTCCAGCCGGCGCCCGAGCCAGGCCACCGGCCGCGTCCAGGCGCGCCGCGGCCACACGGCGTCGCCGATCACGACCCGCCCGCCCGGTCGCGCGCAGCGCACGAGCTCGGCGACCGCCCCCGAGGCCACGGCCGGGGGCAGGTGGTGCAGCAGCCCCCAGCAGCGGCACTCGGCGAAGGCGCCGTCGCCGAAGGGCAGCCGCTCCGCCGAGGCGCGCACCGCGACCTGCCGCGGGTCCGGGTGCGAGCCGTAGCTCCAGGTGTAGCGCAGGGAAATGTCGACGCCGCAGAGCAGCCCCGCGACGGGGCGCGGCGTGGAGAGCTCGGGCCCGCAGCCGACGTCGAGCACGGGCCCCCGCGAGTCGCCGAAGGCCTCCCGCGCGACCCGGGTCAGCAGCCACCCGGCCCCCGGCGCGGCCACCTCCTGCACGAGGCGATACACCCAGGGGATCTCGAGGGTTTGATAGAGGCGGTCCCGCACCGTCACCGGGTCTCCTGTCGCTGCCCCCTCAGGATTGCACGCCTCGCCGCGCAGGGGTAGCTCCGCGCGAGCCGATCAGTCGAGGTCGAGCTCCTCGAGGAAGGCCTCCCAGTCGGCCTGCAGCCGCGTGGTGTCGCAGTCAGCGAAGGCCTCGGCGAACGTGGTCCGGGTCGCGCGCTCCTGGTGGACGACCTTCAAGAGCTCGAGGAACCCCGCGCGGTAGCGCTGCCCGGCGCCCTCGAGCATGAAGTAGGTCAACGTGCCGGCGATCTTCTGCCCAGCGACCTTGCTGAAGCTGCGCCGCGGGAACGTGACGAACTCCGCGATCGCCGGCAGCCGCTGGCGCCAGCCGTAGGTGCTGGCGAAGGCGCCCGTGTCCGTGGGAGACACCACCCCGGGGACCTCCGTCGAGAGCCGCAGGTGCCAGGTCCGGCCGTCGTAGGCGTGCTGCCCCATGTAGGTCGCGAAGCCCTCGACCACCCACTGCTGCGCGTCCAGCGGCCGGAGCGGCGCCCCGGTCTTGCCACGGGGGACGCCGTGCTTCGAATACTCGAAGGCGATCTGGTGGGCCAGCTCGTGAACGAGCATGGCCTGGAGGGACTCGAACCGCTCGAGGGGTATCCGGAAGAGCTTGCCCTGTGCGTTGCCCGGTTCGAAGGTCAGCAGGCACGGCCCCAGGGGTTTGTCCGAGCGCTTGTAGAACGCCACCCCCGAGGCCTTGGGGTGCGTGCGCGCCTGCTCTCCGCTCCAGCCGTAGGCCTCGAGCTGTTCGACGAACTGGGCGTGCGTCCGGGCCATGACGATCGGGAGCTTTCCCTGCGGTGCCCGGAGGTCGAGGGCTTCTCCGAAGGTCGTCAGCAGGTGCTCGCGCAAGGCCCGAGCCAGTGTGAGGGCCTGGTTCGCCTGACGGAGGGGGCAGGTCGTCCGCACCTCGTGGACACCGTCGCTCAGGACCCAGGGGTTGCTCCAGTCTGCGTGCTTGGCGTCGAGGTGGGCGACCTGCCTGGCGTCGATCAGCCGCCCCTCGTAGTAGTCGGCGCCCCCGCGCAACGCCTGCGCGACCTCTGGGCTGACCCACCTCCACAGCGGACGGAAGTACTCTTTCCCCAGCGCCTCGTAGGCAGCCGGTGAGGGGTAGAAGCGCTGGAGCAGGCTGAGGTAGTGCGCGTGGGCACCGGGATCGTCGGCCACGGCCTGCGCCGCGCGCGCCAGACCGAGGGAGATCGCCTCGCGCAGCGCAGCGCGCCGGGCGTCCAGGTCCGGGCCCAGCTCGACGCCGTCCGCCTCCTCGCCCCGCCGAGCCTCGACGCCAGCGAGCTCTGCCGCGAGTCGCTTGGACCCGGGCGTGACCCGCAGCGCGCGGCGCAGCTCCTCCTGGCACGCCTCGAGGGCGCCTCGCTCCGCCGCGAGTCCGACGAACGCCAGGAGCTCCCTCTCCACCGTCTCGACCAGCGCGCGCTCGGCCTCGGCCGGGGCTGCCCTCGCAGCCGGCAAGCCCAAGAGAACGACAAGGAGCACAGTGATACGCATGAGACCCCTCCTCCGAGGATACGTGCTCAGCGCTGCGACTTCGCCCCGAGGCGTTCTCACGCGCGAACGCCCTGCGACGCAACGTTCTCACGTGCGAACGCCCTGCGACGCAGCGCGTTCTCGCGTGCGAACGCCCTGCCGCTGATCGCAGACCTGAACCTGGCTACGCTGACTCTGAGGGAGCGCAGCTCGACCGGTGACCGACACCCGCCTCCAACGACTCAAGCGCGCGTGGGAAGCCTCGGGCTCGGTGAAGGACGAGGCGGCCTACCTGCGCGAGCGAGTGCGCGTGGGGGAGCTGTCGCAGGAGCGGCTGGAGTTGGCTGCCTGCTGTGGCCACCCAGGAGCAATCGAGCTCGCGAACGTGACCCCTCCCGAAGACCTGCTCGACTGGAACATGCGGATCGCGTCCCTCGATACGACCTGTGGTTGCGAGGTGCTGGTTGGGGCACTCGAGCTGGTCATGCGCGACCACGTGGCCGAGGTTTGGCCGGTCAAGGACTGGGCACGAGCGGTCCAGGGGTACGTTCGCAGCGGAAAGCGCGCAGCCTTCATGGCGAGCCATGCATGGGCACGTGCGGTGCTCGTCCGGACGGGAAGCGAGATTGGGCTGCAAAGCTCGCGCGACAACGCCCTCCTGCACTTCAGGAACGTGGTTCGTTGCCTGAGCCTTGGGCTGGGCTTCGACGCCCGAATTGACGAGCTTCCACCTGAAGCGCCTACCGGCCTGGACGAGCAGCGGGAGCTTGGGTTCAACGGCACCCTGCTGTCAGCGCTCAATCTAGGCGCCGACGAAAGTGAGCTGCGTCAGCGGAGCAACGAGCGGGTCCTGCGCCGGCTCGGGTTCTCAACCGTCGACTAGGTAGCGCGCCCATACCAACGAAGCGCCTCCGCCTTCCGCCCCGCCTGCTCGTAGATCCGGCCCAGGTAGTAGGCGACTTCCTTCGGGCGGACGAGGTGATCGTGCACCAGGGGCAGGGGCTCGACGCCCTCGAGCAGGCGTTGCGCAGGGTCGCGCTCGAGCTCCTCCCAAGCTTGCTCGAAGAGGCGCACCGCCTCGCGGAACGCCTTGGCGACGACCGCACAGCGCGCGGCGACGTAGCAGCCCGCAGCGTCGCGAGGGGCTTCGCCGAGAGCGGCCTGCGCCTGCGGATACCGCTCGGCCTCGTACTCGACCTTGGCCAGGGACAAGGCGCGTCGTGCGGCGTCCCACTCGGCGGGGAGCGCCGCGAGGAAGGCCTCACGGTCATCGGCCGCGCCGCTCGCCAGGAAGATCGCTCGGAGCCGCGTTGCGTCCATACGGCCAGGGTAGCGGCGCCCGTGGCGTGCGTTGACCTGGGCCACGCGCTCGGCCCCTCACCAAGAAGGAGATTCGAGCGAGTCATTGCGGACAGCTTTCTGAGGAAACGCGAGCGAGGGTACCGCGGGCGGCACTAGACCCAGCGCAAACCTGAGGTTGCGTCGGATTCGGCCTCGGTGAGAGCGCCCGGAGCGCAGGCCGCAGGCGACGACTGGGAGGTGAAGCCGCCGTAAACCGTTCGCGAACACCCGACATGAGGGTCGAACGCCGTGTCTGGTGTTCGCGAACACCCGACGTGAGGGTCGAACGCGCCGTGTCTGGTGTTCGCGAACGTCCGACATGAGGGTCGAACGCCGTGTCGGACGTTCGCGAACGTCCGACACGAGGGTCGAACGCCGTGTCGGACGTTCATGAACATCCGACGTGAGGGTTGAACGCCGTGTCGGACGTTCACGAACGTCCGACACGAGGGTCGAACGCCGTGTCGGACGTTCATGAACATCCGACGTGAGGGTTGAACGCCGTGTCGGACGTTCACGAACGTCCGACATGAGGGTCGAACGCCGTGTCGGACGTTCATGAACATCCGACGTGAGGGTTGAACGCCGTGTCGGATGTTCACGAACATCCGACGTGAGGGTTGAACGCCGTGTCGGATGTTCGCGAACATCCGACGTGAGGGTCGAACGCCGTGTCGGATGTTCGCGAACATCCGACGTGAGGGTCGGACGGGTGCGTAATCAACTTGCTGGTAGTCACTTGCTGCAGGCCGCGGAAGACCGGTGGCTGCTTCTTCGATTTTCTGGTCACAGAACAGGCGCGCCAAGTCTCCTCTAGTGTGGAGGCTCCGCGCTCGCCGGAGCGCCGGGGGGCGCAGCGTTCCATGTGCGGACGCCCTGCGACGTATCGTTCTCATGTGCGAACGCCCTGCGACCTAACGTTCACATGTGCGAACGCCCTGCGACGTAACGTTCTCACCTGCGAACGCCCTGCGACGTAACGTTTTCACCTGCGAACGCCCTGCGACGTAACGTTCTCATGTGCGAACGACCCGTTCGGACGACGAACGCACCGTTCTCACATGCACGCGCCGTTCGGACGACGAACGCGCCGTGCGAACGCGCTGCGACGCGACCGCCCACGGGGTGTTTCGCCGGGGCGGCGCTCCGAGTACCGTCGGCCCAACCGACGGCTGCCTGAGAGGGGGGCCGCCCGCGGAGGACGAGTGAAGCACGCCGGCGACGCGCCGCGCAGCGAGGGAGGCGCCTGGTCCGGCCTGGACTGGGTCGGCGCCGCCGCTCCGCTCGCGCTGCTGCTGCTGGCGGGCGTGTTGCAACGCTCGCTGCACAACGGGGTGGAGTCGGGGCTGTTGTGGGCGCTGCCCTGCGGAGTGTGGGTCGGGGCCCGCGCGGTCTGGCTCGCGTGGCGCGGCGCGTCCCCGGACCGCGACCAGCGCGCGATCGAGCTCGCGGTCGGCGCCCTGGGGCTGCTCGCCTGCGGGGTCTACCCCGTGCCGCCGAGCCTCGCCCCGCTGCTGATCCTGGGGCTCGCCGGGCTGCAGGCGCGCGGCGGGATCCGGCGCGGGGTGGGCGCGGCGATCGCCTGGGAGCGCAGCTCGCCGGCGAAGGCGGAGCGCGCGATCGTGGTCGCGGCCTTCGCGATCGCGGCGGTCTCGCTGCTGGCGAGCGTCGACACCTACGACGCCTTCGACGAAGGCGTGGAGCTGGTCACCGCCTCGCAGATCCGCGACGGCGCGGTGCCCTACCGCGACATGTACACCTACCGCCTGCCCGGGTTCGAGCTGAGCCTCGCGGGGTGGTTCACGGTGTGGGGCGAGTCGCTGCTCGTCGCGCGCAGCCTGGCGCTGATCTTCTGCCTGCTCTACCTCGGCGCGCTCTACCGCGTGGGGCTGAACCTGCTCGGCCGCCGCGCGCGGCTGGCGCTGCTCGTGTTCGCGGTGGCCGCGATCGTGCCCAGCTACCGCACCGCCTCGCACTGGGGGGTCAGCCTGCCGCTGGTCACCGGAGCCTGCGCGCTGCTCACGCTAAAGAACGGCTGGCGGCCGCGGACGCGGCACGCCCTGGCCGGGGTCGCGGTGGGCCTGGGGATCCTCGTCACCTGGTCGGTGGGGATCCTCGCGGCGGCGGCCATGTCGGCGGCCCTCGCCGTCGAGCGCGAGCGCAGCGCGGGCCAACGCGTGCGCGGGATCGCGCTCTTCCTCGGCTGCGCCCTCGTGCCCGGGGCGCTGACGCTCGCCGTGATCGCGGGCCTCGGCGGCGCCGAGGGCGTCTACCGCGACATGATCCACGGCAACGCCACGGGCTACGCCGACTTCAACCTCGGGGTCCCCTTCCTCCACAACGGCTGGAATCGCTTCGCGCAGGGGCTCCGCGGCTTCGCCGGCTCCGCCGACCCCGCGAGCCTGGCCCTGGCCCTGCAGGTGATCTTGCTCGGGGTGGTGGTCCCGCTGACCGCGGTGCTCGCGCTGCTCCAGGGGGCCTACGCCCTCGCACGCGGCGCCGAGCTGACCCAGCTCGCCGTGGGCGGGGTGGGGGTCGCCATGTTCGTCAGCTGCTTCAGCCTCCCCGGCTGGGGCGCGGTCTCGCGGGCGAGCCCGCTGGTGCTCGCCTACGCCCTCGCCCTCGCCAGCCGCTCGCCGCGCGCGCGCACGGCCCTGCGGGTCGCGGCCACGGCGCTCCTCGCGGCGGGGCTCGCGCTGGGCGGTCAGCAGCTGGCCCAGGCCTGGCGGACGCGCTGGGCGGGGACCGCCGTCGTCACCCGGCGCGGTCACTCCGTGCGCCTGCCCAACGCCGAGGCCGCCCGCGCCTTCGCCGACCTCCAGCAGCGGGTCGACGCGCTGCTCGAGGGCGTCGCGCAGCCCCGGGGGCTGATCGTGTTCTACGAGCCCGCGCTGCACTTCCACCTCGACCTCCCCGCCTGGTACCGCAGCCCCTGCTACATACCGAAGTACTTCCTCGACGAGGAGGAGGTCGCCCAGCGACTGCGCGACGACCCGCCGACCCTGGTGCTCTACTCCGAGCGCTACGTGCGCGCGAGCTACGCCTGGGACGACCCGCGCTTCACCCGCCGCGACCCCCAGGACTTCTTCGGCTCGCCGGTGGTGCAGGCCCTCGAAGGCTTCGAACCTGTCGGCCGCTTCGACGCGCTGACCTTCGGCCACGGGACGTGCACCCTCTACGTGCCGCGCTAGGCCTCGCGCGTGCTTGACGTCCAGGACGCTGCCGTCCGCCCAACGGATGCCCCTGTCCACTGTCGAGCCGGTCCTAACGAGTTACGCGGGCACGCGCCGTGCTTTTGGTCCTCTGCGCTCACCTCGAAGCGGTGAGCTTCACCCACCTCGGAGAACTCCCATGACTCGTGCCTCACGCCTCACGCACCTGGCCCTCGCCCTGCCCCTCGCCCTGGGCGGACTTACGCTCACCGGCTGCCAGGACGGCGCGCTGGAAGACCTCGGCGAAGACATCGACGACGCCGCCGACGACGTCAAGGACACCGTCGAGGACGCGGTGGGCGAATGAACCTGGGCCCCATGCTGCACCTGGCCGACTCGCAGTTGAGCGGGCTCCTCGGCCTGATTCACCTGATCCTGTTCGTGATCGCGCTCGTGAGCATCCTCGCTGGGCGCGGGTCGCTCGGGCACAAGCTGATCTGGACCCTGGTGGTCCTGCTGCTCCCTCTGCTCGGCCTGATCCTCTACTTCCTCTTCGGGCGCAACGCCGGGGACGCCTGACACGACGCGTGCCGTGAGCGTGGCGGCCAGATCTTCCTGGTCGCAGCAGCTCCACCCACCTTGCGCGGCGGAGTGAGACAACCGACAACGGGGTGACGGCGACACGCGTGGGCGACTGCCGCGGTCCACAAGGGAGACCCATGCCCCCGACCGACCTCGAGCAGAGCACGCCACCCGTCCCCGCCGAGCCCATGGGCCGCTGCGACCCGCTGAGCTGCGGCCAGGGGACGGCCACGCACTCCGTGCCGCGCTAGGCCTGTGCTGCCCCGGCTACACCTGGTCGAGTTGCACGACCTGGCGATCTGTCCACCGCTGCTGCGCAAGACCCTGACCGAGCTGCTGGAGAAGGCCACGCGCTGGACCCGGATCTTCGACGTCACCCTGCCCTTGCTCGAGCGCCTGCTCGAGGCGAGCGGTGACGAGCGGGTGCTGGACCTCTGCTCCGGCGGCGGCGGCCCCTGGCGCGACCTGGCGCCGCGGCTCCGGGCGAGGGGACGCGCCGTGCAGGTGACGCTCTCCGACCTCTACCCCGACCGCGAGCGCCTGGGCCAGCACGCGGCGGAGAGCGAGGGGGCGCTGGCGGTGGCCGCGGGCCCCGTCGACGCGACCCGGGTCCCGCCCGAGCTGACGGGCGTGCGCACGCTGTTCTCCTCGTTCCACCACTTCCCCCCGCCGCTGGCGCGCGAGATCCTCGCCGACGCCGCCGGGCGAGGCGTCCCGATCGGCGTGTTCGAGGGCAACGTGCGCAGCGTCGGCTTCTGCCTGGTGTTCCTCGTCTCGATCGTGCCCACGGTGCTGGTGTGGATGCCGCTCCTGCGTCCGCTGAGCCTGACGCGCCTGTTCTGGACCTACGCGATCCCGCTCTACCCGCTGGTCATGCTCTGGGACGGCGTGGTCTCGAATCTGCGCGCTTACTCCCCGGACGACCTCGAGGCGCTGACCGCCGGGATCGGGGCCGAGGGCTACGCCTGGGAAGTCGGCCGGCTGCGCGGGCGACCGTGGCTGCCCCCGGTGACCTACGTGATCGGCTACCCGCGGGCCTAGCAGCTGCTAACCCTTGGGCGGTTCGCCCTTCACCTTCGCCTTACCGAATACGCGCACGGCCAGGATCATGCCGATCACGACTCCAATCAGCAGGGAGACGAGGAGCAGCGCGGCGCGAGGCATCTCGACCGTCATGAACAACAGCTTCGTCTCCACGACCTCCGTGTTTTGCAACACGAGGACGATCATCAGCAGGGCCAGGAGGCCGGCCAAGCCGAGCTTGATCTTGGGCCACAGCGTGGCTCCCCCCATGCTGGATTGCTCAGCCTTCACGTCTACCTCAGCCACACTGCGAGTGCCTCCGCCGCCGCCTCGAGCGCTCTTCCCACCCGCGGCAGAGGCGGTCAAAGCCAACCTAGGGTAGCGCTCCCGCGCAACGATGTGGCGACCGCTTGCACCCAATGCGAGGTGCGGTTGGCGCTAGGCGTCGCGCCAGGCGGCCTGCAGCTCGGGGCTCCAGAACTCGCCGGGGAGGATCAGCGTCCAGGGGGTGAGCTGGGGCGCGATCAGCAGGGGGACGAACCCCGCGCGGAGCACGCCCCCGGGGAGGTGGTCCCGGTGCACGAGGAGCGTGGTCAGGTAGGCCTCCTTCTCGTGCGAATACGTGGGGGGGACGGCGTCGCGGGCGGGGCGGGAGACCTCGTCGGTGAGGGTCGCGGCGAGCTGCTTGGCCGCGGGGTCGGCGGGCTGGGTGCCCTTGAGCAGGTAGAGCTCGTGGGCCAGCTCGCCCAGCGCGGGGAGGCAATCGTCGTAGGCCGGGTCGGGGCTGTAGACCAGGCTCGCGGGGTGGTCCTGCTTGCCGGGCTCCCAGAGCTGGGAGTTGGCCTGGACGAGGTGCCCCCACACCACCTCGCCCTGCTGCAGCAGCGAGTCGCGCGCGTCGAGCTGACGTTGGAGCAGGTCCCCATGGACCCACGACGGCTGGCGCGGCTTGTAGCGCCGCCGCTCGCGCCAGCTGCGGGGCCTGCGCTGGTCCCAGAGGGCACGGGTTGGGTCGAGCAGGCGGCGCATGCAGGGAGCATGGCGGCGACGAACCAGCGGTGCCAGCCGGTATCCACCTTGCGCGGCGGCGCCGAACAACCAACAACGGAGGGGACGGCGACAGGCGTGGGCGACTGCCGCGGTCCAATGGAGACCCATGGCCCCGACCGACGTCAAGCAGAGCGCGCCACCCGTCCCCGCCGAAGTGCTGGAGCGGGTCACCGCGCTCTACGACGCCGGGCGCTACGTGACGGCCTACGCCGAGGCGACGGCCCACGCGCCCTTGGAGTCGTGGCGCGACAGCGACGGGCGGATCCTCGCCGGGCGCTTGATCCGCCACGTGGGCGACCCCCGCCGGGGGCTGGCCTGGCTGCGGCTGGCCATGCGCGCCGACCCGCGGCACCCGGCCGCGCACTACTACGGCTCCTACGCCTACTTCTCCTACCGCGGGCCCCTCGCCGCCTGGCAGTGGACCGAGCGCAACGGGCTGCCCCCCGACGCGGACCCCGAGCGCGAGGCCGACTGGCTCGCGCTGCGCGGGATCCTGCTCGGGTTCCTCCGCGACTTCCAGCAGGCGCGCCCGCGGCTCGAGCGCGCGCTGGAGCTGCAGCCCGAGTCGCCCTGGGTCCACGTCGAGCGCGCCCAGCTGTTCGAGCTCGAGGACCAGGTCCCCGCGGCGCTGGAGTCGACCTCGACCGCGCTCGAGCTGCACCCGGGCTATCGCCCCGCGCTCCAATCGCGGGTGCACCTGCTGGGGCTGCTGGACCGCACCGAGGAGGCCCTGGCGCTGCTGCGGGAGTGGGCGCCGAAGCTGGAGTGCGGCGGGCTGTGGGTTCAGCTCGGGAGCCTGCTCGAGGAGCTCGAGCGCCCGCAGGAGGCGCGCGAGGCCTTCGAGCGGGTGGGCGAGCTGTTCCCCGCGCTGGGCAAGGACCGCGACCGCTTCCTCAACGCGCGGCTCTCCGACGCGACCTACCTCTGCGGCGACGTGGACGGGGCGATCGAGCTCGCGCGCAAGGCGGGCAAGAAGGAGAAGTCGTTCCACACGATCGTGGCCGAGGCCATGCAGCAGAACCGGGGGGCGCCGCGCAAGCGGCTCGCGGTGGGCTTCGTGCGCCAGGACTACATGACCTGCGCCCCGGCCAGTGTGACCATGCTCGCCAACTTCTTCGGCCTCGACCTCGACCACGAGGACGTGGCCGAGGCGATCTGCTACGACGGGACCCCGGCTCACGCCCAGCGCTCGTGGGCCCGCGAGCAGGGCTGGCTGACCCGTGAGTTCGCGGTGACCTGGGACAACGCGCGCGCGCTGCTCGACCGCGAGATCCCGTTCGCGATCAGCACCGTCGAGGCGACCAGCGCGCACATGCAGGTCGTGATGGGCTACGACGCCTGCCGCCAGACGCTCCTCGTGCGCGACCCCAACTCGCGGCACACCCAGGAGTTCCTGGTCGAGCTGTGGTTCGAGCACTACCGCGCCTTCGGCCCGCGCGGGGTGCTGCTCTTGCCCCAGGCGGAGGCCGCGCGCCTCGACGGGCTCGAGCTCGACGACAGCGAGCGCTTCGACCTGCTCTACGAGGTCGAGGCCGCGCTGCACGCCCACGACCGCGCCCAGGCCGGCGAGGCCCTCGCGCGGCTGCTGGCCCTCGGCGCCGAGCACCGGATCGCGCTCTGGGCGCGGCGGGTGGTCGCGGCCTACGACAGCGACACCGTCACCGCGCTGGAGTGCCTCGACGCGCTCAGCGCCCAGTTCCCCAAGCAGAAGAAGTTCATGCTCGACCGGGTCGACTGCCTGGAGGAGCGCGGGACCCACGCCGAGCGCCGCGAGCTGCTCGAAGGCTTCCTCAGCGAGCAAGAGGACGAGATCGACCCCGTGTTCTGGTGGCGGCTCGGCGCCGAGCTGCAGGAGGACCCCGACGAGCTCGACCGCGCCGAAGACCTCCTGCGGCGCGCGATCCGCTACCGCCCGCTGGAGGCCCGGCTCTACCTCAGCTACGCGCACCTGATCTCGATCCAGGGCCGCCCCCAGGACGCGCTGCCCCTCTACCGCTTCGCCGCCTGCCTCGCGCCGCGGGCCGAGGGCTTCGCCCAGGCCTACTTCCGCGCGGCCCGCCAGTGCAAGGCCACCGAGCAGGCGCTGGCCATGCTCGCCGAGCGCGTCGAGCGCCATGGGGTCAAGAGCTCGGAGTCCGCGCGGACCCTGTTCAGCGCCTACCACACCCTCGACCGCACCGACGACGCCTTCGCCCTCCTGCGGACCTCCCTCGAGCTGCGCCCCGACGACGGCGAGCTGCTCCTGTTCGCGGCGGAGGTCCACGCCCGCCACGGCAAGCGCGAGGAGGCCGAGGCCTGCCTCGAGCGCGCCGCGGGCAAGGTCAACCCCCGCGCCCAGGCCCTGGCCGCGGCGGAGGTCGCGCGCTTCTCCGGCGACCTGCGCGGCGCGCTGGAGCACACCCGCGAGGCGCTGCGCCACGACCCGCGCTCGGTCAGCGCCCACGCGAGCCTGGCCGGCTACCTCGCCCAGGCCGAGGGCCTCGACGCCGCCTGCGCCCACCTCGCCGAGGCGGTCGCGGCGGAGCCCGAGTTCGTCCCCCTCTCGCGGCTCTACCTGGAGTGGCTGAGCGAGGCCCCCGACCCCGCCCCGGCGGCGGAGGCGCTGCGCACCTACCTCGAGCGCCACCCCCTCGACGCCTGGGCCCGGCGCCAGCTCGCCCTGCAGCTCGCGTCCCTCGGCGACTTCGACGGGGCGCTGCGCGAGGCGCAGCAGGCGCGGCACGCCGCGCCGCGGGAGTCGACGGGCTGGACCGTCGAGGGCCAGGTGCTGCGACTCTCGGGGAGCCTCGGCTCCGCGCGGCGCGCCTACCGCGAGGCGATCGCGCTCAACGCCGACGACCGCGCCGCGATCTCGGGGCTGCTCGCCTGCTCGCTGACCCCCGAGGAGCTCGAGGACGCCGCGGGCACCGTGCGCGCAGCGCTGCTCTCGCAGCCGATCACCGGGCAGGGGATCCTCGGCTACGCCTACGCCTGCCGCGGGCGGATCGTGGGCGACGCGCAGCTGGCGTTCTTCCAGCGCATGTCCGAGGTCCACGGCGCGCGCTGGGAGGCCTGGTCGGCCTGGGTCGACCAGCTGCTGACCCTCGGGCGCACCGACGAGGCGGTGGAGGTCGGCAGCGACGCCGTGCAGCGCTTCCCCCTGCGCGGCGAGCTGTGGCTCGACCTCGCCCGCGCGCGGCGCGACGCCGGCCAGCTCGAGGCCGCCTGCGAGGCGCTGCGCCACGTGCTCGTGATCGACCCCGGGCAGACCCGCGCCGCCGGGTTGCTGGCCGAGCTGCTCCAGGAGAACGGGAACCTGAGCCAGGCCGAGGAGGCGCTGCGCGACGGGCTGGCGAGCGCCCCGCGGCACCCGTATCTGACCCGGGTGTTGGCCGAGGTGTTACACGCCCTGGGCCGCGACGACGAGGCGCTGGAGACCGTGCGCGCCTGCCTCGAGTTCGACCCCCACGACGACGACGCCTGGGGCTACGTGTTCGACTGGTCCGGGGACCCCGAGGTCCCCGCCCGCTGGGCGCGCGAGCTGGCCGAGGCCCGCCCGCGCGACGTCGAGGCCTGGGTCCGCGCCGCCCGCTTCCTGCCCCCCGACCGGACCGACGAGCGGCTGGCGCTGCTCGAGCGCGCCGAGGCGACGAACCCGCGAGACGTCGAGCTGCACGACAACCGCGCGCTGATCCTCTGCGAAGCCGAGCGCTTCGACGAGGCGCGGGCGGCCTGCGCCCCGGACGTGTTCGAGGAGCTCCCGCTGCCCCTGCGTGGGCGCGCGGCGTGGATCCTGCACCGCGAAGGCGACGAAGAGGGCGCCAAGGCGCAGATGCGCGAGCTGCTGCGCGAGGCCCCCGACTACGGCTGGGGGCTGCGCGAGCTCGCCGAGTGGTGCCACAAGAGCGACGACGCCGAGGGCCAAATCGAGACCGCCCGGCGCCTGCTCGCCCTCGACCCGCGCGACCACGCGGCGCTGACCCACCTCGCCGCCGGCCACGAGAAGCGGGGCGAGCTGGACGAGGCGCGCGAGCACTACAACGCGGCCCTCGAGGTCAACCGCCGGGCCTACTTCGCCGCGCAGTCCCTGGTGGACCTCGAGCTCGAGGCCGAGAACCTCGACGCCGCGGCGCAGGCGCTCGAGCTGCTCGAGCTGCACCTCCCCGACCCGTTCGTGAACCTGCGGCGGATCCGCCTCGAGACGAAGCGCAAGGGGCGCGGCGCGGGGCTGCGGGCCCTGCGCGAGCTCTACCGCCACGCCGAGGTCGAGGCCGGGCTCTTGCGCCACGCCACCGAGCTCTGCGCCGAGGCGGGCTGGGACCACGTGCTGTGGCGGGTGTTCAAGGACGCCCTCGCCGAGCCGCGGGTGCACCCCGTCGTCGGCTGGCTGTGGGCGCGGAACCACGCCGACGCCGGGCGTTGGGACTGGATCGCCGACGAGCTGGACGGGCTGCGCGAGCGTACGCCAGCCCTCGCGCAGCAGGCCCTCGAGGCCTACGTCGAGCGCCTCGGCGAGCGCGGCCGCCCCGCGCGACTGCAGGGGGTCGTCGAGCGCTACCGCGAGTGGCTGCGCGGCGACGACGGGCTGTGGGCCAGCGCGGGCTACGCGCTGGGGCAGGCCGACCTCGACGACGCTTGCGTGCGTTGGATGCACGACTGGACCGAGCGCGACGGCCAGTCGACGGCCTGGGCGTGGTTGAACCTGGCGCTCGCCGCCCGCGGGACCGGGCGCGAGGCCCTCGCGCGCGAGGTCGCGCGCCACGCGCTGGAGCACGACCCGCACCCGGTGCGCCAGCTCGCCCACTGGGCCTGGCTGCGCTACGACGCGTCGGTGCTCGGCCAGCCGCCGGTCGCCGCCCCGGAGGTCGAGGTCGGCGACGAGGACCTCCCCAGCTTCCACCGCTTCGCGTTCCTCCTCGCCCAGGCCGCGGAGGCGGGCCCGCAGGGCGGCCGCGCCCAGCTCAGCGGGCTGCGCAGCGAGGCCGCGTTCTTCCTCCAGAGCTCGCTGCTGGTCGGCTGCTACCTGCAGGCGCTGCAGACGCTGGCCAAGGCGGGGCTGCTCCTCTGGCTCTGGGCGTGGTGGGTCGGCTGGCGCGTGCAGCGCCAGGCGCGCCAGGCCCAGGCCGAGCGCGCGGCGCGGCGCTAGGCCCGGGGGAGGGAGGCGTCGGCGTCAGTCCCTTTGCCCCGCGTTCTGGACGTTGTGAGTAGCCATGTGGAGAGTTCGTGGAGGCCCGACTCCTGCGTGGGTTCGGCTTACGTCGGCTAACGAAATCACTTTCGCCAGGTACCCCAGCCCGCTAGTCTCCTCGCTGGAGGTCGCTCGTGGCCGAGGCTCTCGAATCCGCTGAAGAACTGCTGCGCAAGGTCCCGCCCCACTCGCTCGAGGCCGAGCGCGCCGTGCTCGGCGCGCTGCTCGTCGACAGCCGCGCCGCGGACCTCGTCGCGGAAATGCTCCAGCCCGAGCACTTCTATCGCGGCTCCCACGCCATGATCTTCGAGGTGATCCTCGACCTCTGGCGCGAGCAGCAGCCGATCGACGGGGTGCTCGTGCGCGAGCAGCTCGACAAGAAGGGCGTGCTCGACCAGGTGGGTGGCACCGCCGCCTTGCTCGAGCTGGCCGACACCGTGCCGACCTCGGCCAACGCGACCTACTACGCCGAGATCGTGCGCGACTACGCCACCCGCCGGCAGCTGATCCAGTGCGCGGCCGAGATCCAGAAGGACGTGTTCGAGGACCGCGGCGACACCCAGGAGCTGCTCAACCGCTCGGAAATGCGCCTGTTCGAGACGACCCAGCAGCGGATCAAGAGCGACGCGGTCGAGGTCCGGATCGTGGTCCAGGAAGCCTTCGAGCGGCTGGAGAAGATGCGCAACAACGAAGGGGTCATGGGCGTGCCCAGCGGGTTCGCCGACCTCGACGAGCTCTCCCAGGGCTTCCAGCCCGGCGAGGTCACGATCCTCGCGGCGCGGCCCTCCATGGGCAAGACGACCTTCGGGCTGAACATGTTGCGCAACATTACGGTCTACCAGGGCCGGCCGGCGTGCTTCTTCTCGCTGGAAATGCCGCGGCTGCAGGTGACCAGCAATATCCTCTGCGGGCTGGCCAAGATCGACGGCCACCGCATGCGCGGCGGCTACCTGACCCGCGACGAGGAGCGCCAGTTCATCGACGCCGCCGAGGTCCTCGGCCCGGCGCCGCTGTTCATCGACGACTCCAGCATGCTCACGAGCATGGACCTGATGGCCAAGTGCCGGCGGCTGAAGAGCCAGCACGGGATCGAAATGGTCATGATCGACTACCTGCAGCTGATGCACGGCTCGGCGCGCTCCGCCAAGGAGAGCCGCCAGCAGGAGGTCTCCGAGATCAGCCGCATGATCAAGGCCCTCGCCCGCGAGCTGATGATCCCCGTGATCGCGCTCAGTCAGCTCTCGCGCAAGGTCACCGACCGCAAGGACAACCGGCCGATGATGAGCGACCTCCGCGAGTCGGGCTCCATCGAGCAGGACGCGGACATGATCATGCTCCTCCACCGCCCGGAGTACTACGAGCCGGACAACGAGGAGCTGCGCAACAAGGCGCAGCTGATCGTGGCCAAGAACCGCAACGGCCCCACCGGCGATATCAAGCTCCACTTCGAGCGCAGCCAAATGCGCTTCGAGTCGCTGACGACCATGTAGTTGGCTCGCGCGCCTCTCGGCGCGCTCACGGCCCGTGACGATCGCGTGACAACCTCAAGGCCCAGCGAGGGTTGCGAACGGGCGAGGGCGGCTGCATGCTGGCCGATTCGCGTGAACGAGCGGTCCCTCCCTAGCCGAAGTTTCGACTGCGCGCGCCAGCTGCTGCGGGGCCTGGCGCTGGTGCTCGCCGTGTGCGCGCTCGGCCAGGCCCAGGAGACCGACTGGCGCTGGGCCGAGGGCCGCGAGGTCCTCGACGTGCGCTGGGAAGGGCTCGAGCGGATCCAGGCCGCCGACGCCGAGGGGCTGGTGGGCGTGCGCCCGGGCCAGCGCTTCAGCGCGCGGCAGCTGGCCCGCGACCTGGTGCTCCTCGTGCGCTCGGGCCGCTTCGGCCCCGCCGACGACGGGCGGCCCCCGGCCGCGGCGCGGGTCGAAGAGGACGGCGACGGCGTGGCGGTTGTGTTCGTCGTCGGCCGCGAGCTGCAGCGGGTCCGCCGCGTGCTGCGCGAACCGACCGAGGTGATCGAGACCCTCGCCACCGACGAGGAGCCCCTGCGCTGGGAGGTGACCAGCGGCGACTACCTCAGCCCCGGCGCCGTGCAGCGCGACCTGACCGAGCTCCGCCTGCGGCTGCGCAAGCGCGGCTACCTCTACGCCGACGCCGACGTCAACACCCGCGAGCTGCCCACTGGGGTGGACGTGGTGTTCCGCGTGACCCCCGGCCCCCGGGTCTACATCGAGGACATCGAGGTCTCCTACGACGGCGAAGACGAGGGGACCCTCGACGTCGAGGACCTGTTCGAGGTCCCCGAGTGGAAGACCAAGGAGAAGGGGCTGCTCAGCTTCGACCCCGCCTCGGGGACCTTCGACCCCGAGGCCTTCACCAGGGACCTCGAGCTGCTCGCCGGCTACTACCGCAGCCAGGGCTTCCTCGACGTGCAGATCACCGAGGGCGAGCGGACCTTCAACCTCGAGGGCGACGAGGTCACCCTCCGGATCGAGGTCCAGGAGGGGCGGCGCTATCGCGTGCGGCGGGTCGGGATCAGCGGCACCCGCGTCTACTCCGAGGAGCGGCTGAGCTACGAGATCGAGCTGCAGTCCGGGCGCCCGTTCCTCAACGACGACCTGCGCAAGTCCACCGAACGGATCCGCTTCCTCTACGGCCAGCGCTCCTACGTGCACGCGCGGGTCGACGTCGACCTGCGCTACGACGAGGAGCGCCAGCTGATCGACGTCGACCTGCTGGTCAGCGAGGGGCCGAAGGTGCGGATCGAGGAGATCAAGATCCGCGGCAACGTCGACACCCGCGACGACGTGATCCGCCGCGAGCTCTCGGTCTATCCCGGCGAATACTTCGACGCGGCGCAGTGGCAGGCCAGCGAGTCGCGGCTCTACCGCTCGCGCTACTTCACCTCGGTCGAGTACGGCTTCGAGCCCGGCAGTGAGCCGGGCAGCGAGCACCTGATCGTGACCGTGGTCGAGAACGACAAGCTGCGCTCGATCAGCTTCGGTGGCGCGGTCTCGACCTCCGCCGGCTTCTTCGGCAACTTCCAGCTGACCATGCCCAACTTCGACATCTTCGATCCGCCGACGTCGTGGGCCGACGTGTTCAGCCTGCAAATGTTCAAGGGCGCAGGGCAGACGTTCCAGATCACCTACCAACCAGGGCGCCAGCGCTCGGCGCTCAGCCTCGACTTCACCGAGCCCTGGCTGTTCGACCGCCCGATCGAGCTCGGCCTGGGGGCCAGCCTCCGCGACCGCGCCCGCGAAGACTGGATCGAGTCCCGCCGCGTCGGGCGGATCAGCCTCGGCTACCGCTTCACCCAGGACCTGATCGGGCGGGTCACCTACCGGATCGAGCGCGTGCACGTCGGCGACGTGGAGCTCGACGCGGTCCCGGACGCAATCCGGGTGGCCGGCACCAACTACGTCTCGGCCGTCCGCTTCTCGCTGGCGCTGAACAAGACCCGCGTCGACCGCTTCTTCGTCGCCTACGGCGGCTTTCAGGCCGAGGTCTCCTACGAGGTCGCCGGCGGTCCCCTCGGGGGGGACCACACCTTCCACCGCGCCGGCCTCGACGGGAGGGTCTACCTGCAAGTGTTCGAGTTCCCCCGGGAATACCGCTGGGTGCTCGCGCTGGGTGGCCGGGTGGGGTGGCAACGCTCCCTCGACGGCGACCCGATCCCGATCTTCGAGCGCTACTTCGCCGGCGGCCCCGGCTCGATCCGCGGCTTCCAGTTCCGCACCGTCACCCCCCAGCTGCGCGACAAGCCCCTCGGCGGTGATTTCATCGCGCTCGTCAACGCCGAGTTCGGCTTCCCCCTGTTCCGCGACATTCTGCGCGGGGTGGTCTTCGTCGACGGCGGCGGCGTGACCGAGAAGTTCCGCGAGTTCGACGGCGACGACTTCCGCCTCGCCGCGGGCTTCGGCTTCCGCATCAAGGTCCCCGTGTTTCCCGCCCCCGTGGCCCTGGACTTCGCCTGGCCAATCCTCGAGCAGGACGACGACGACCGGCAGGTGTTCTCGTTCCAGGTCGGCTTCGGGTTCTAGACCGCGGCGGGGGTGAGGAAGCGCACCCCGGTCAGCTCCTCGCTGACCTCCCACAGCTTCTGCCCGTCCTCCTCGCTGCGCGCGCGGCGGGTGGGCTGGGCGAGTTCAGGGCTGCCGCGCATCTCCAAGAGCCCGTTGGGACCGTAGTAGGCGCCAGCCTCGACGTCGGGGTCGAGGGCCGCGCGCAGGGTCGGCAACGCGCCCTGGGGCGGGGTCATGGCCAGGGCCGGGCCGAGGAAGCGGAACAGCGGGGTGTCGCGCTGGAGGTCGGTGCGGGTCCAGCCGGGGTGCGCCGCGGCCACGCGGACCTTTGAGCCGGCCTTCCGCGCGCGTCGCGCGAGCTCGAGGGAGAACACCAGGTTCGCCAGCTTGCTCGCGCCGTAGGAGGCGATCCGCTTGAAGCGCCGGCGCTCCCACTGCAGGTCGCTGAAGTCGAGCTTGCCCTGCTTGTGGGCAATGCTCGAGACGGTCACCACCCGGGGGTTCGGCGCCTCCTCCAGCCGCTCCCAGAGCAGCCCGGTCAGCGCGAAGTGGCCGAGGTGGTTGACCCCGAACTGCAGCTCGAAGCCGTCGGCGGTGGTCGCGCGCCTGGGGGGCATCATGACCCCGGCGTTGTTGATCAGGAGGTCGAGGCGCGGGTGCGCCTCGAGGCACGACGCCGCGAAGGCGCGCACGCTCTCGAGGGAGGCGAGGTCGAGCCGGCGAAACTCGAAGCTGGCCTGAGGGTGATCGAGGCGCAGCTTGGCGAGCGCGGCCTCGGCCTTCTCGGGGTTGCGGCAGGCGAGCACCACATGGGCACCGTGCTTGCCGAGGGCGCGAGCGGTCTCGAAACCGATCCCGCTGTTGGCGCCGGTGACGATCGCCACCTGGCCGCTGAGGTCGAGGTTGGGGTCCAGGGTCCAGCCGCTCATGAGTGCTCCTTGGAGGTGGTCAGGGGTCTCCCCTACCGGTTACACTGCACAGTGTAGTTTACCGACCTTGGGCAGCAAGCTAAAAGTAAACTACCCGGTGTAGCTTAGCGTAAAGGCTTTGGCATGAAGGCTAGACAGGCTCAGTTGGACGCCAAGCGCGCGGAGATCCTGGCCGCAGCAGCGGCGGTCTTCGCCGAGGAAGGCTACGACGCGACCAGCATGGATCGCGTCGCCGAGCGCGCAGGCGCCTCCAAGCGGACTGTCTACAACCACTTCGGCAGCAAGGAAGCGCTCCTGCTCTCGGTGGTGGAGGAGCTGCTCGAAGGGCACCTCGCCTCGCGCAACGTGAGCTTCGACCCCGAGCGCCCGCTCGAGGATCAGCTGCGCGAGTTCGCCAGGAGCAAGGGCGCGCTCACCGAAGACGAGACCTCCACCGCCCTGCTGCGCGTGGTGCTGGGGATCGCGATGCGCTACCCCGAGCTGGTCGAGCGCTTCCACGAGCGCTACGCCGCCCACGACGACTCCCTCGAGGGCTGGCTGCGCGACGCCGACGCGGCGGGCGCGCTGAAGGTGCCCGACCCGGTGCTCGCCGCCGAGCTGTTCTGGGCCATGGCCAGCGGCGCGCTGTTCTGGCCGGCGACGATCGCGCTCTGCACACCGACCTCGCGGGAGCGGATCACCGACGAGCTGGTCGCCACCTTCCTCGCGCGCTACCGGGCGCCGTGAGCGAGCTCGCCGCCCGCCTCGAGCTGCCCTGCGGCGCGAGGCTCGCGAACCGGATCGCCAAGGCGGCGATGAGCGAACAGCTCGCTGCCCCCGGGCACCTCCCCGACGAGCAGCTGGTGCGCCTCTACGAACGTTGGGGTGCCGGCGGCGCCGGGCTCTTGATCACGGGCAACGTGATGCTCGACCCCCAGGCCCTGGGCGAGGCCGGCAACGTGGTCCTCGCCGAGGGCATGCCCCTCGCCCCCTTCACCGCCTGGGCCAACGCCGCGAAGCACGGCGGGAGCCAGGTGTGGATCCAGCTCAACCACCCCGGGCGCCAGTCGCCCCGCGCGCTGAGCGCCGAGCCGGTGGCCCCCTCCGCGGTCCCGCTCGAGGGCATGGGCCCCGCGTTCGCCACCCCGCGGGCGCTGGAGCCCGCGGAGGTCGAGGCGATCGTCTCGCGCTTCGCGTCCGCCGCCGCCCTCGCCGAGCGGGCCGGCTTCGACGGCGTGCAGATCCACGCCGCCCACGGCTACCTGATCAACCAGTTCCTCTCGCCCCTCGTCAACCTGCGCGACGACGCCTGGGGCGGCGACGCCGAGCGCCGGCGGAGGTTCCTGCTGGAGGTCGTGCGCGCCGTGCGCGCGGCGACCCAGCCCGGGTTCGCGGTGGGGGTCAAGCTCAACTCCGCCGACTTCCAGCGTGGCGGCTTCAGCGAGGAGGAGTCGCTGGAGGTGGTGCGGCTACTCGGAGAGGAGGCCGTGGACCTGATCGAAGTCTCCGGCGGGACCTACGAGCGCGCGGCCATGTGGGAGGGGACGCCCCAGCGCGAGTCGACGCGCAAGCGCGAGGCCTACTTCCTCGACTTCGCCGAGCGCGCCCGTCAGGCGACGGCGGCGCCGCTGATGCTCACCGGCGGCTTCCGCACCAGGGCGGGCATGCAGGAGGCGCTGGCCTCGGGCGCCGTCGACGTCGTCGGCCTGGCCCGCCCGCTGGCCGCCGAGCCCGACCTCCCCGCGCGCCTGCTCGCGGGGGAGGCCGACGCCGCGTTGCCGATCGAGCTCGGCGTCGGCTCGCGCAAGCTGAACCTGCTCGTGGAGGCGACCTGGTATCAGCTGCAGATCCAGCGGATGGGTCGTGGGCAAGAGCCGAACCCGGGAATGAGTAGCCTGCGCGCCCTCGCCTGCGGCCTGCGCAACGCCCTGCGCAAGCCCAAGGTCAAACGCGGGACGGGCTAGGGGTGGAGGCCGCCGAGCTCCTCGACGAGCTCGGGGGAGAGCCCGGTGTCCGAGAGCCAGAGGTGCTCGAGCTGCGGGACCACCGCGCGCAGCGCGTGCGCCGAGGCGTCGCTGAGCTGGAACGCGTGGCGCACCACGAGCGACTTCAGCTTCGGCGGCCAGCCGCGCGCCAGGACCTGCAGGTGCGCGTCGCCGAACCAGTTCACGTCGAGGAACAGCGACTCCAGCTCGGGGAGCTGGGTGAGGAACTCCAGCCCCTGACCGCGCATGCCCGGCCCGTGGGCCTCGAGGGAGAAGCGACGCAGGCGGCGCAGCCGCTCCCAGCCCTCCGTACTCACGTCGAGGACGTCCTCGCCGGCGTAGAGGTCGAGCTCCTCCAGCTGTTCGAACTGCCCAATCCCCTGCAGCAGCTCCGGGGCGATGCGGGGTTGGAGGTTGAGCGTGAGGTGGGTCAGCGGCAGAACGGCGAGGCCCGACAGGAACCCGTCTCCCAAGGGGGGGGAGGCGTCGACCTGCAGCCGCAGTCGCCGCAGGCGAGGCAAACGGGCCAGCTCCCGCCCCTGCTTGTTCGCGAGCGGGAGCCTCCTGCAGAAGCTCAGCGACTCCAAGAACGGGAACGCCGCGAGGTAGGACACGCACCCGTGCCGCCACGGCTGGGGCAGCAGCAGCTCGCGCAGCCGGGGCGAGCGGCGCCGAATGCGAAACAGGTCTTCGGTGTCGATCTCTCCGTCCCCCGTGAGCTCGAGCCGGTCGAGCACCGCCGGCATGCGCTCGACCACGGGCCCCCGCGCGCTGAGGCTGCGCAAGGTCAGACGCTCGAGGGCCGGGAGCAAGGACGGCTGCTCGACGACGAAGCCCTGCCCGCGGTCGCAGTGGAACACCAGGTGGTCCAGCCGCGCGGGGGACAGGAGCGGGAGCTCGCCGGCAGGCAGCTCCGAGAGGTCGAGGTTCACCGAGAGCCACTCGCCCTCGAGCGCCAGGAACAGCTCGTCGAGGGCCCCGGCCAGCCGAGCCCAGCTCGTGGCCTTGACCCGCGCGTGCAGCCGGCGGTGCTCGGGCAGCTCGCCGACGGGTCGGTGGGTCGGGCGCGTGGACACGTGGATTCCGGGGGACTCGCGCTCGGTCAGCAACCACACCACCTCGGAGGGCAGCTCGACGGTGCGCGCGCGCCGCGGGCGCTCGAACAGGAGCTCGAAGGGCGCCGGCACCCCCGCCCGCTCGCAGCCCACCAGATAACGCTCCGCGACCTCGACGTCGTCGGGGTCGCCCAACCAGGCTTGCTCGGCTTCGCGCAGCGCTCGGTCGCTCACCCGCTAAAGGTAACGCCAAGCGCGGTCGAGCGCGCTGGGCTGAGGGCGGAGTCCGGCTGGTTGCCTGCCACTGCAGGGACGGAGCCCGTCTTCGCCCTCTCCTAGTGGATCCGCGCGTGGAAGTGGTTGTGGTGGTTCGGGTAGGTCTGCACCGGTCGCGTGCGGGTGTCGTTGAACAGGATCAGGCGGATCGAGAGCTCGGCGACGTAGAGGTTCAGCAGACGCTGGGTCAGGGTCCGGCTGTAGGCGCTCTGGTAGATCGTGATCGGACCCTCGCGGCCGTCGCCGCGCACCGGGCGCACGTCGACGTCGACGCCGAGCTGGTGGCTGACGTGGCCGGGGATCGGCCCGCCGTTGGCGAGGCTCACGTCACCGATCCCCATCCGCGGACCCTGCCCGCGCCAACGACGACCGATCCGCTCCATTCCGTAGATCAGGCGCGGTGTGCCCCACCTGTCGCTGGACGGCGAGTAGTTGTAGAAGCCGGGGCCCGAGGCGGCGAGCTGCACGAACCCGCGCCGCGAGCGCGGGCGTCCGTCGGAGCCGACCTCGGCCAGGTAGGGGCCGTAGACCCAGCCCGCGCGCCCGTTGTAGTCGATCCGCTTCCACGACCCGCTGCTGCCGGTGACGTTCACGCGCTGCCCGCGGGTGACGCTCCCGATCTTGCCGTGCTGTGTGCCCGGGCCGCTGCGCACGTTGAGCGTGCCGACCACGACCTCGTGCGGCCGCGCGGTCGGCGTCGTGCTCCCCGCGGCGCGCAGGTAGCTGCCGTGCACCCAGGCCTGACGCCCGCCGAAGCTGATCTTGCGCCAGCTCCCGGCGCTGCCCTGCTCGGCGACCAGGCTCCCGCTCGCCAGCCGGCCCAACACGCGGTAACTCGTCGAAGCGCCGCTGCGCACGTTGAGGGACGCCGCGGTCACGCTGCGCAGCGGTCGGCTGCTCGCCTTGAGGTAGCCCCCGTGGGCCCACCCCTTGCGACCGTCGAACTGGATCTCCCACCAGCTCCCCGACTGGCGCAGCCCGGCGTAGACCTCGCCACGGTGCACCTGCCCGATCACCGCGTTGCTGGTCCCCGGACCCGTGCGCACGTTGAGCGTGCCCGCGGTGACCTCGCGCGCCGACGCGCCCCAGGCCAACGAACACCCCAACACCCCCAGCAAGACTCCCGTGACTGCTCGCACTCGCATCGTGACTCCCTTCCTGTCGTGAGGAGTAGCCGGAGACGCAAACCTTGCGTGCGGCTCCCTTTGGCGCCGATCCGGGATTCTCGAGCCCAAGGGAGGACACACTGTTCGCTTCGAGCGCGCTGCGAGAGCAGGTTGGGAGCGCCCTGCCCTCGGCCCGCGTTCGCCAACCGCACGCAGGCGTATCCAAGCCCACCCACGCTCGACGCGATCTGGCGCCGATCAGCGCCAGTGACGGGACAGCGGATGAGGCCTCAGCTCTCGCACACGGCGCGGTAGACCGCGCCCAACCGGCGCCCGGCCTCGGCCTCGCTGAACTCGGTCTCGACCCGCGCGCGCGCCGCCTCGCCCAGGGCGCGCGTCCGCTCCAGGTCTCCGGCGAGCTCGCGCAGCGCCTCGCCCAGGGCGCGCACGTCGCCGGGGGGGAAGGTCAACCCCGTCTCGCCGTCGCGCACGAGGTCGACGGTGCCGTCGATCCGCGCCGCGATCACGGGGCGGGCGTGAGAGAAGGCCTCCAGCGCAGCGTAGGGCAGCCCCTCCCAGCGCGAGGGGAGCACGACCGCGTCGGCAGCGGCGTAGACGTCGTCGACGGGCGAGACGAAGCCCAGCTGGCGCACGTTCTTCAGCCCGGCCGTCTCCACGGCGACCTCGTTGCTCAGCGGCCCCTCCCCCGCGAACACGAGCTGGACCTCGGGGGGCAACGCGCGGGCCGCCGCGGCCAGGGTCAGCGGGTCCTTCTGCGGGACGAGGCGCCCCACGCAGGCGAACACGAAGGCCTCGACCGGCAGCCCCAGGCGCGCGCGCGCCGCGGCGCGGTCGACGTGCGCCGGGGGCGGCGGCGCGGCGTTGGGGATCCAGTGCACGCGCTCGGGGCGCGAATGCAGCCCGCGCATTTCGTCGGCCTGGGCGCGGTTGACCGCGATCCAAGCCGCGTGCTGCGGGGATAGTCGACGCAGCGCCGCGAGGAACGCCGGCCGCAGCCAGCGCCGGCGAAGGTCGAGGGTCTGCGGGGTGAACACCACCCGCCGCGCCCCGCCCAGCCGCGCGGCCACGCTGCCGAAGGTCCCGGTGTGGACGTTGTGCAGGTGCACCACGTCCGCGCCCGCCGCCCGGATCCGCCGGGGCAGCTCACCGACCGCCGCGCGCGGTACGAAGCGCGACCCGATCGCCACCTCCTCCACCGCGCAGCCCAGCGCGCGCAGCTCGTCGGCGACCCCAGCCAGCCCCGCCGAGAGCAACACCGAGTGCCGCGCGTCCGGGAGACCGCGCACGACCGACAGCACGTGCTGGGAGATCCCGGCGCGCCTCGGTTCGTAGAGCAAGTGCTGCACGTGCATGACCGGATCATGCAGCCCGTGCGCGCGCCGCGCTATGTCCGGGCCTACAATCCGTCCATGAGTCCCCTCTCCCGATTCGTCCACGGCGGTCAGCGCTGGTGGGTCGAGCCCGACTACGAGGCCTTCGTGCGCGAGACGCTGGCCCCGCTGGCGGACCGGGTGGCCGAGCTGCCAGGGGCGGAGACGGTCAAGAGCAACAAGACCCGCGACGTGGTCCGCGCCGACGGCCCCCGGGGCGCGCTCTATGCCAAGCGCTTCCGGGTCAGCGACCCCTTGCGCAAGCTCTCCAGCCTCTGGCGGGGGAGCCCGGCCTGGCGCGAGTTCCACGCCTTGCGCGCGCTGGCCGAGGCGGGGGTCGCGACCCCACGGGCGGTCGCGCTGGGCGAGGTCCCTGGCTGGAGCGGGGTCGGGGCGGCGAACCTCGTCACCGAGGCGGTGCCCGAGAGCGAGGAGCTCGCCCGGCGGATCGACGCCCTGCGCGCGGCGGGGGAGGACGACCCGCGGCGCGCGCTCCTCGATCGACTGGCCGAGGTGCTGCAGGCGATCTTCGCCGCCGGGGCCTGGCACCCGGACCTGCACCTGGCGAACTTCCTCGTGCGCCCCGACGGCTCGCTGGTGACCCTCGACCTGCACTCGGTCCGCCTGCGCAAGCGTCCGCTGGGGCTCGGCACTCGCCTGCGCCTGCTGGGCAAGCTCGCCCACTCCTTCGGGCTCCTCGACCCGCGGACCGCGGCCTGGGGGCGCGAAGAGCTGGAGTGGTTCGTCAACGCCTACGTCAGCCGCGAGCCGCGGGCCGGGCCGCCGGCCCCCCTTTTCCAGCGCTTGTGGGCCGCGGCGGTGCGCCTCGAGCGTCGGCGCCTGATCAGCCGCGACAAGCGTTGCCTGGTCAACTCCACCGACTACGCGGTTCAGGGGGTCCGCGGCCGGCGCATGTGGCGCCGGCGGAGCGTGACCGCGCAGGCCGTGTGGCTGGCCCTCGACGAGCCGACCCAGGCCGTCGTCCACGCGCACCCCAAGCGCCGCTCGCGGATCGAGGTGTGCAACGCCCCGCCGACCCTCGACGAGGGCGGGTCCGAGCTCGTGCGCAAGCTCTACCTGTTCCCCCACTGGCGCGCGCGCCTGGCCGGGCTCTTCGGCGAGCCGGCGCCGCTGCGGGCCTGGAAGGCCGCGCGCGCCTGCGAGATCCGGCACGTGCCCGTGCCCAAGCACTACGCGTTGGTGATCGAAGGTGTGATCCCCCGGCTGGGGAGCGTGCTGATGGAGAAGCTCAGCGACGTGACCATGCCCCACGTGTGGCTCGAGTCGGGGGAGGTCACCCCGCGCGCGCGCCAGCTGCTCGCGCGCCGCTTCGGGACCCTCCTCGGGCGCTTCCACGTCCAGGGCCTCAAACACCACGACCTGGCCGTGCAGAACCTGCTGATCCGCGCCCGCCCCGACGGCGACTGGGACCTGTGGCTGGTCGACCTGGACGAGATCCGCCGCGGCCCCATGTCGCGCAAGGAGAAGCTGCGCGCGTTGACCCAGGTCGCCGACCTCCCCGCTCAGGCCACCCGCTCCGACCGCCTGCGCTTCTTCCGCGCCTACCTCGCCGCGGGGGGCGACCAGGTCCTCGCCCCCGAGCTGGCGGCGTGGGGCGAGCGGGGCCTCGGTGAGCAGGTCGCCCGGGGCCTGGAAGAGAAGGCGCGGCGCAAGGCGCGGCGCAAGGCTCGCCGCGAGCGCAGCGGAGAGGCGGAGGTGAAGCCCACCGACCTCTCCGCGCTCAACCAGCCCGAGCCTTAGAAGCGTGTATCGAGCGCGCCCCCGAGAATGCTAAGTTCCTCCCCGTGAGCGCTCCGTTGACCAAAGCCCAGATCTCCTTCCTGCGCAGCAAGGCGCACGGGTTGGCCCCGCTGCTGTCCCTCGGCAAGCAGGGCCTGACCCCAGGGTTCGTCGAGACCCTGGACCGGGAGCTGGCCAAGCACGAGCTGATCAAGATCCGCACCGGGAAGCACGTGGAGGTCACCGCCGCCGAGGTCGCCGCCGCCGTGCGGGCGACGGTCGTGCAGCAAGTCGGACGCATGATCGTGCTCTACCGGGTGGCGGAAGAGCCCAGCCTGGAGCTCCCCGGAGCGTGAGCACGCCCATGGGGGGTGAGCCCACGGCCTCGAAGCGACCCCGGCGCACTCGGCGGCGCCTGCTCCGAGCGGGCGCGGTCCTGGTGGGGGCGTGCGTGGCCCTGCTCCTGGGCGAGGTCGCCCTCCGCGTGGCCGGCGTCACCGCGGAGCCCAAGCGACACTTCGACCCCGGGATCTTCCGCGCCGACGACGAGCTGCACTGGAGGCTGGTGCCCAACTTCGCCGGGGTCTACCGCGACTACGAGCGGCACATTCCCACCAGCACCAACTCGGCGGGGTTTCGCGGCCCAGACTGGGCCGAGGGCAAGGCCGCCGAGCTGCGCGTGGTCGCCCTCGGCGACAGCTGCACCTTCGGGCTCGGCGTCCCCGACGACGGCGCATACCCCCCCCAGCTGCAGGCGCAGCTCCGCGAGCGGGGGCGCGACGCCTTCGTCTACAACCTGGGCGTCATGGGCTACGACACGCACCAGGAGGCGCGCCTCTGGGACCAGCTCGCCGCGGAGCTCGCGCCGCAGGTCGTGGTCCTCGGCTGGCTGCCCAACGACGCGACGCCAGCAGGCGCCGAGACGCAGGTGCACGTGCGCGAAGGGTTCCTCGTCGAAGACGAGGAAGAGTTCGAGACGTGGCGCGACCGTCGCCAGCGGAGAGGGATCAACGGGAGCGTGCTGTATCGCGTGCTGCGGGTGAAATCCAAGCAGCTCAAGCATGCCTTCGACGGAGGCCGCGGCAACTGGCGCCCCGACTGGCTCGACGCGGAGGCGCTCGCGCCGTCCCTCGCCTCACTCAGCCAGATCCACGCGCGCTGCGAGGCGATCGGCGCGCGCCTGGTCGTGGTCTTCTTCCCCCGGCGCGAAGAACTCGACGACCCCGAGCTGGGCCTCGCCCACTACGACCTCGTCCGCGCCCACGTCGAGTCCCTGGGCGCCTCGGTGATCGACCTGCCCCACGCCTGGCGCGAGCAGCGCCCTGAAGGCGAGCTCTACGTGTTCCGCGACAACACCCACTTCACCTCCCTCGGCTACGCCGACCTCGCTCGCCGCGTCGCCGACGCGATCCTGGCCGAGTAACCAAAGACAAACCCCACGAAGCAGAGCTCCGTGGGGTTTGGGGGAGGGAGGGATAGAGAGCCGTCCGGAGCGGCGCCGCTACGCTGCGACGCCGCCCCTTCGGGAAGAGTTGAGTTGGGGTTAGCCCGCCGCCGCCTCGGCTTCGGGCTCCTGACGGAGGGGCTCGAGGCCGCGCTCGAGCTGCTCGGCCTGGGCGCGGACCGCCGCAGCCAGGCTCAAGAGCAGGCTCGCCCCGCGCTGCTGGGCGCGGAGCACGGCGGGTGAATCGAGCAGCCGCTTGGCCAGGGGCACCGCCGGAGCCTCGGGAGCCTCGGGGGCCGGGGCCTCTTCGGGCTCGACCTCGGGGCGCGCTCGGCGCAGGCCCTCGATCCAGCGTTGCCACTGGGTCTGGCCGTAGCTGCCGGCCTGGCGCAGGTCGGCGATCAGGCGCTGCAGGCGGCTGGGAGCCGGGGGGCCGGCCTCCTCGGCGGGGGCCTCGGCGACGGGTTCGGTGGGAAGCGGGGCAGGGGACTCGGCGTTCATGGCGCTCTCCTCTGACGACCTAGACTACCAACATGGCGCGCCGCGTCAATCCAAAATAACGCACCG
>Ga0070727_10000919_pt1 | contig 32873 bp, 26 predicted proteins | sample tdAd472_FD_66722 | JGI IMG/M metagenome (GOLD analysis project Ga0070727, IMG submission 66722) | Marine sediment microbial communities from the Atlantic coast under amendment with organic carbon and nitrate - tdAd47.2 | ecosystem: Environmental > Aquatic > Marine > Coastal > Sediment | place... | reverse complement strand
GCGAGTTCCTGGAGTCCGTCGGCCTGCACGAACCGGCCCTGTGGACCGTCGCCCGCGCCGCCTACCACACGCTCGGTCTGCAGAGCTACTTCACCGCCGGCGAAAAGGAAGTGCGTGCCTGGACCGTCCCGATCGGAGCCACTGCTCCGCAGGCTGCCGGCGTGATCCACACGGACTTTGAACGCGGCTTCATCCGCGCCGAGATCTACACGCTGGCGGACCTCGAAGAGCACAAGTCAGAAAAAGAGATCCGCGCGGCCGGCAAGCTGCGAGTCGAAGGCAAGTCCTACATCATGCAGGACGGCGACATTGTCCACTTCCTGTTCAACGTGTGATATTCAACGCGTGGGTTGAGCAGGCGATGCAATGCCTTGCCAACGACGGTAGGCTGATCGAATTAAGGAGCCTCTGGTATGAACTGGCGCGAGCGAATTACTGTCGATCCCAATGTCTGTCACGGTAAGGCCTGCATCCGTGGCACGCGCGTCATGGCATCGGTTGTTCTGGACAACCTGGCCGCTGGCGTCAGTATCGAGGACCTGCTGCAAAGCTACCCTTCACTGGCCCACGACGACGTGCTGGCCACGATGGCCTACGCCGCCGATCTCGCCCGCGACCGCACCGTCGAACTCACGTCGGCAGGGACGGCCTGATGCTGGCTTTCAAAGCCGACGAGAACATGCCGGTCGAAGCAACCCGCCTTCTGCAGGAAGCCGGAATCGATGCCCTGTCCGTCCACGACCAATCGATGGTCGGGGCTACCGACGACAGCATTTCGATCGTTTGTCGCGCTGAGAACCGGGCGTTGATCACGCTCGATCTCGACTTCGCTGACATTCGAGCCTACCCACCGGACGAATTCGCCGGGCTCGTTGTGCTGCGTCTGGAGCGTCAGGATAAGCCGCATGTTCTGAACGTTCTGAGCCGGCTGATCCCGCAACTGAATGAAGACGAACTGCGCGGCAAACTGTGGATTGTCACGGAGAGATCGATTCGCATCCGAGGCTGACAACCACATACCGTGCTGGACTTCTGAACCTCTCTCCAGTAATTATCCTTCATTCAATGCGTTGATGATGTCCTGCACAGCCTGGCGACCGTCGGAGAAGAGCATCAGGGAGTTGTCGGCGGCGAACAGTGGGTTCGGAATGCCCGCAAAACCGGGGCTCAGGCTGCGTTTGATGACGACGATCGTCCGCGCTTTGTCGACGTCGATGATTGGCATTCCCGCGATCGGGCTGTTCGGGTCGGTGCGGGCCAGCGGGTTCACGACGTCGTTGGCGCCGAGCACGATCGCGATGTCGGCCTGTTCCATCGACGGGTTGATCTCGTCCATCTCGCGCAACGATTCGTAAGGCACGTCGGCTTCGGCCAGCAGGACATTCATGTGGCCGGGCATTCGACCTGCGACCGGGTGAATCGCGAAGTCGACGGTGATCTGCTTCGCGACAAGCTGCTTGCGGAGATCGCTGACCGTGTGCTGGGCCTGCGAGACGGCCATCCCGTAACCCGGCACGATGACGACGCGGCTGGCGACTTCCAGCAGCATCGCAACCTCCTCGGCCGTCGTTGATTTGACGTTCGCGTAGACCTCGTCCGCGCTCGGTCCATCGCCGGTCGGTCCCATCTTGCCGAACAGGACATTGGTCAGTGAGCGATTCATCGCGACGCACATCACCTGCGTCAGGATCAGCCCGGACGCTCCAACCAGCGAGCCGGAGATGATCAGGACGGTGTTGCTCAACACAAACCCCGTCGCCGCGGCGGCCAGGCCCGAGTACGAGTTCAGCAGTGCGATCACGACGGGCATGTCCGCTCCACCGATCGACACGACGAGCGTTACGCCAACGACAAACGCCACGACCGCCAGCATCCAGTAACACAGGACAGCGTGTTCGGCAGAGTTGACGACTCCATAAGCCATCACCAGGCACATCAGCAGCAGGATCGCGTTTGTGACGTGCTGCATGGGCACGACAATTTTGTCGAGGCTGCGAACGCCCGCGAGCTTGCCCCAGGCGACGAGACTTCCCGTAAAGGTCACGGCTCCGATCAAGCCTGACAATGCCGTCGCGACGAGTTCTGCCGTGCCGAACGGCTGCTGATTTCCGGAAGTTGCAAGCATCAGTGCGGCGCCGGCGACGAGTGTCGAAGCAATGCCGCCAAAACCGTTGAAGAGAGCGACCATCTCCGGCATCGAGGTCATCTGAACTCGCGCGGCGAAGACTGCTCCAATGATCGCCCCGAGCACGACGCCGCCGCCAATCAGCTCGAAACTCAATCCCTGGCCAAGCAGCGTGACGACGACAGCCAGCAGCATTCCGCAGGCGCCCAGAAAGTTGCCTCGCACCGCCGACTTGGGCCGCGTCAGTCCCTTCAGGCCGAGAATGAACAGCACAGCCGCCGCGAGATACGCCAGTTGAATCAGTTGATCCACGATTCCATCCTCGTTGTCGGTGCTCGACCGAGTTCGTTTGACCCGAAGCCGCAGGCGTTTCAGAGTGCAGGACGCCATCGCCTGCGGCCTCGGGCCAAACGACTGGATTGGCTGAAGGCAATGAAAGTGTTTGAAACAGATAAGGCCAGTCAGTCCTTGCGGCGAAACATGCCGAGCATCCGGTGTGTCACCATGAAGCCGCCGACGACATTGACCGTCGCCAGCGTCACCGCCGCGAAGGCGAGCACTTTGGAGAACATCCCGGCGTCTGCCTGGCTGGCCATGACGGCACCGACCAGCGTGATCCCCGAAATCGCGTTTGATCCGGACATCAGTGGCGTGTGCAGCGTCGGCGGGATCTTTGTGATCACCTCGACGCCGATAAACACGGCCAGGACAAAGATGGCCAGCAGCAGCATGAAGCCGTCGTCAGTCGTTGATTCGGCAAGCAGAAAAAGCATGAGGAAGTCCTCGGGCGTCAGGTGGTGAGTCGCAATCAGCACTCAGCAAGCGCGGTCAGTTCTCGGAATCGGATGCAGGCGGAGACTCACCGTCAGGCTCGTTGGAATCGTCCGAGCCGGTGTCTGCCTCGGCAGTTGCGGGCGGTGTGTCGCCTGCAGTTTCTTCTGCGACAGTGTCGGGAGCAGTCAGTGGTTCCAGACCGAGAATCTCACGAACTCGTTCGTTGACAACTTCCCCGCCGCGAGTCACCAGCGTGCCCTGCACGATCTCGTCGTCTGAGTCTTCGTCGAGAGCGTTCTCGCTCTGCAGATGCAGCAGAAACGTGACCACGTTCTTGCTGTAAGTCTGGCTGGAGTGGTACGGCACGGTTGCGGGAATGTTGATCGTCCCGTCGATCGTGACGCCGTGTTTGACGGTGATCTCGCCGGCTTCGGTGATCTCGCAGTTGCCGCCGGTTTCCGCCGCCATGTCGATGATGACCGACCCTTCCGGCATCTCGCGGACCATGTCTTCGGTGACGAGCACCGGAGCCTTTCGACCGGGGATCGCGGCTGTCGTGATGACGACGTCGCTCTCGGCGATCAGATTCGTCATCGCCTCCCGCTGCTTACGATAGAACTCTTCGTCCATTTCCTTCGCATAGCCTCCCGACTGGCCGTCCTCGGACTTGCCGAGTTCGATCTCCAGGAACTTCGCCCCGAGGCTCTGCACTTCTTCCTTTACGGCAGGTCGGACATCGTACGCCCAGACGACTGCTCCCAGTCGCTTGGCCGTGGCGATGGCCTGCAGACCAGCAACGCCGGCTCCCAGAATGAAGAACCGGGCCGGAGCAATCGTGCCGGCGGCCGTCATCATCATGGGACACATGCGAGGCAGCTGTGTGGCCGCGGAGAGCACGGCCTTGTAGCCACCGATCGATGCCTGCGAGGACAGCACGTCCATGCTCTGAGCACGAGTGATTCGCGGGACGAGTTCGAGTGCAAACGTCGTCGCTTCTCGCCCGGCAATGTCCTGCATAATGCCGGCCTGGGCCAGCGGGTCGCACATCGCAATCAGCGTCTGGCCACTGCGGATTCGCTTGAGGTCGTCTTCTGCGGCGTGCCGGTTTGCTCCCGCCGCCCGGACCTGCAGAACAATGTCCGCCCGCTCGAACACGACATCGCGGCTGTCCGCCAGTTCGGCACCGGCTTCCGTGTATTCCTCGTCGCGGTACCCAGCCCGCACTCCGGCAGCCCGCTCGACAAGGACCTCGAACCCGGCTTTCCTGAGTGCCGCGATGTTGGCCGGCACCAGTGCGACACGGCGTTCGCCAGGGAAACTCTCACGCGGCACGCCGACAATCTTCGAAGGGGCATCCTGCGACATTGTGTTCCGTTCTTTCTGATCGTTCGCGGAACAGTTTCCTGCTGTGAGCGTCGCCGGAAACTTCCCGTCAATACCGTCCCAGAGTCCGGAGTATCGTGGATCGGCACACCTCCGCAACCGAGCTGATTATTCAGTTTCGGCGTAGATATCGCATGTTGCCGCGTTCGTGCAGAACACGGGTCGCGCTGTCAACTCCCGCGTTCTGCGCGAACGCGGCGACGTCAGAAGCTTTACCCGAACCGCGGGACTTCAGTAGCGAGTGGCTCGACCGATTCTGTCTGCGTAGACTCGCGGCAAGCTTCCGTCCAGCCAGCGTCCCCTGAGGAACCCGCTCGTGTCCGACTCGCCCGAAACCGCAAAGCAGTCAAACATCGGTCGCGTGGTCCTCGCCAGTTTCGTCGGGACGATGATCGAGTGGTACGACTTCTTCCTCTACGGGACAGCCGCGGCCCTCGTCTTCGACAAGCTCTTCTTTCCGTCCGAGGACGACTTCGTCGCTCAAATGTCGTCGTACGCGTCGTTCGCGTTCGGCTTCTTCATGCGGCCGCTGGGCGGAGTCATCTTCGGTCACTTCGGCGATCGTGTCGGTCGCAAGGCGATGCTGGTTACCACGCTGCTGATGATGGGCCTGGCGACATTTCTGATCGGGCTGCTGCCCACGTACGAGACCATCGGTGTGGCCGCTCCGATCCTGCTCATTCTGTTGCGACTGGTGCAGGGACTGGGTGTCGGTGGCGAATGGGGCGGCGCGGTCCTGATGGCCGTCGAACATGGCCACGCCGGAAAACGCGGATTGTACGGCAGCGTTGTGCAGATGGGCGTTCCCGCCGGCCTGCTGCTGGCGACGGCGGTCTTCTCGTTCTTTTCGTCACTGCCGCCGGAGGAGTTTCTCAGTTGGGGCTGGCGCGTGCCGTTCCTGTTCGGCATCCTGCTGCTGGGAGTCGGGATGTTTATCCGCTTCCAGGTCTTCGAGAGCCCGCTGTTCGACGAGACAAAGCAGAAACAAGGCGTCAGCCGTCTGCCAATCCTCGAAGTCTTCCGCGAATACCCTCGGAGTGTGCTGCTGGCGATGGGCGCCCGCTTCGCCGAGAACGCATCGTTCTACATCTTCAGCGTGTTCGTCCTGTCGTACGGCACCGAGTCACTCGGCATCCCAAAGCAGACGATCCTCACCGGCATCTGGATCGCCGCTGCCGTGCAGATCTTCGCGATCCCCGCCGCGGGCATCCTCTCCGACCGCTTCGGCCGCCGCCCGCTGTACCTCGCCGGAGCCCTCGGCGTCGCCCTGTTCGCCCTGCCCTTCTTCCACCTGCTGCAGACACGAGTGGACCACTGGATCTGGCTGGCGATCACGATCGCTCTGGTGATTCACTCGCTGATGTACGGCCCACAGGCGGCGTTCTTCTCCGAGTTGTTCGGCACCCGAGTCCGCTACAGCGGCGCCTCCGTCGGCTACCAGCTCGCCTCCCCCCTGGCCGGCGGCGTCGCTCCACTCATCGCGACGGCGTTACTGAAGTGGTCCGACGGAGCCATCTGGCCCGTCGCCGTCTACCTGATCGCCACCGCGTGCCTCACACTGCTCTCAATCGTCCTCGCCACTGAGACGGCTCACGGCGAACTTGCTGAGAAGTAGGTCGCCGAAAGTCGTCGACCGGTCCGCGATCGAAACGTGCTTCCATTGTGTGGTGTACTGTGTTCTCGGCTGCATGCCATGAGCCGTGATCACGAAAGCCGAACGGTCCTCCGGACGGACGCATCGATCGCGGAGCGATCAGCGACTTTCACGCCAGCAGCTCACCGATCACCTTTGCCGGATAGACATCGGTGAGACGTTCGTCTCGGCCGTTGTGGGGCCAGGTGAGGGTTTCGTAGTCGAGGCCCAGCAGGTGCAGGATCGTGGCGTGCAGATTGGCGGTCTGGCAGCGGTTTTCGACGGCTCGGTAGCCGAAGTCGTCGGTCGCTCCGTAAGTCTGGCCGCCTTTGATGCCGCCGCCGGCCAGCCAGACGCTGAAGCCGTACGGGTGATGATCGCGACCGTAGTTGGCCTTGTCGCCGCGCTGTTCGGCAGCGGGCGTTCGGCCAAACTCGCCGCCCCACAGGATCAGCGTTGAATCCAGCAGGCCACGACGTTTGAGATCTGTCAGCAACGCTCCAACAGGTTGGTCCGTGCGCTGGCAGCACTTCGTTGTACCCGTGTTGTTGGCCGAGTGCGTGTCCCAGGGCTGGCCGGCCATGAACAGTGAGACGAAGCGAACTCCTCGTTCGATCAGGCGGCGAGCCATCAAGCAACGCGTGCCGTAGGACTTCGTTGTCGCGTTGTCGATCCCGTAGAGCTTTTGCGTCTCTTCGGTTTCCTGCGACAGGTCGAGTGCGTCAGTCGCGGCGAGCTGCATCCGGCCAGCGAGTTCAAAGGACGCGATGCGGGCTTCGAGTTCCAGCTCGCCGGGACGCTCGGCTTTGTGACGTTCGTTGAGCTGCCTCAGCAGGCGGGCTCGTGCCTCTTCGACGGAGGCCGAACGAGGCTGCTTCGGCGTGAGGTTCAGCACCGGGCTGCCCTGCTCGCGGAAGACGGTGCCCTGGTACTTCGGCGGCAGCCAGCCACTCGACCAGTTGCGGACACCATCGACCGATTGCCCGCCGGGATCAGGCAGCGCGACGAACGCCGGCAGATTCCGGTTCTCACTGCCCAGCCCGTACGCCGCCCAGGCTCCCAGAGTCGGACGTCCGGCAACGGTCATCCCCGTCTGGGCCATCCAGATCGCCTGTTCGTGATTGCGATGCTCGGTAAACATCGAACGCACGACGGCGATCTCATCCGCGTGCTGAGCAACGAACGGCTGAATCTCAGAGAACTCGACGCCGCTTTCGCCATACTTCCGAAAGTTGAACGGCGAACCCATCAGCCCCTTCGTCCGGTTCTCGTCATCGGCCACTTCGTTCGGTGGAGCCTGCCCGTCGAACTTGTTGAGCAGCGGCTTCGGATCCAGCAGGTCCACATGACTTGGCCCGCCGTGCATGTAGAGCTGAATTACCGCTTTCGCCTTTGGCGCGAAGTCAGGGCCGGCAGGCTGAACAGAAACCGCCGCGCTGGCCGAATCGCTCAACAGCGAGCCAAGAGCAAGACCGCCGAAGCCAGCACCGAATTGAGCGAGGGCGTCACGGCGGGAAACCGGAATGCTCTTAGCAGAAAGAAAGTTCATCGCAGTTCCATTTCGTCTGACCACGCTGGTCGGTTGCCGGATCGGTTGTCTCGAAGCTGAGCATAGCCGCGAAGCGGCGATAGAACGTAGCCGCGGGCGTCAGCCCACGGAACAAGAACTCAACAAACCGACCAAGCCGCGAAGCGGTGAAAGAGGCGTCTGAATGAGAACTTCTCTGTAGTGGACGAGGTAACGAGTCCCATCGGCTCAGGACTCGTGACCTCGTCTACTACGATCGGGATGTCACCGCTTCGCGACTGTCGTCCACCAATACTCGCCCCATGTAAAACGGCCCTCAGTCGACGTAAACGAATTCGTTGGCGCTGAGCAGCATGTGGCAGACGTCAGTCAGTGCCTGTTTGCGGCAGGCCGCCTTTACGTCGGGTTGGTCCCGCAGATCACTCGCCCGCTGGGCGAGATAGTGCGACGTCAGTTCGTCGAGATGGCTGCTCAGCTGTGCGTATTCGTCGGGCGTTGCCGGGCGGGCGAAGGCCGTCAGGACGGCGTGGTTAATCAGGGAGTCGGGCTGCTCGGCAAGGACTCGGTCGGCGAACGCGGTTGCGGCACGGACCATTGCGTCGCTGTTGAGGATCGTCAGAGCCTGCGTCGAGACAGTCGACGTGCTGCGCTGCGTGCAGTTAATCGAGATCGTCGGCTGGTCGAAGACCTGCAGCATCGTCTCAGGACGCAGTCGCAGAATCTGCACATAGACCGAGCGGCGATTCTGATCGGGGCCGCCGGCGACGATCACTTCGCCGTCCTTTTGCCGAGAGACCGGTTGCGACGCGCCGTGCATTCGCGAGTTCAACGAGTCGGCAACCGCCAGCACGCTGTCGCGGAGCGGTTCGGCTTCCAGACGTCGCAGGTTCTGACGCCACAGCAGCCGGTTATCCGGATCGGCGGCGAGGCCGGCGTCGCGGTGCGCGGCGTCGACGCGGGAACGCTGCCGCCAGGTGGTCGATGTCAGAATCAGCCGATGGATGTGTTTGATAGACCAGCCGCTGCGGACGAACTCGGTCGCCAGCCAGTCAAGCAGTTTCGGGTGTGACGGCGGGTCACCGGAAACGCCGAAGTCGTCGGGCGTCGAGACGAGGCCCCGGCCGAAGTGGTGCATCCAGATGCGGTTGACCATGACACGTGCCGTCAGCGGGTGCTCGGGTTGAGTCAGCCAGCGGGCGAACGCCAGTCGCCGCCCGCTCGTTTGCTCAGAGAGTCGCTCGGACCAGTCAAATGGCTGCGGCGTCTTCAGCGTCGAAATGACTCCCGGTTTGACTTCCGGCCCCGGCACCAGCGGATCGCCACGGAGCAACACGTTGGTCACGACGTCGCCCGGTGTGTCGTACAGCGCGCGGACTTCGTCGAACGTCTGCCGGCGAGCCTCTTCTGCCGCGACTTTCGCGTTGAGGTCCGCCGCTCCGGTTTTGAAGTCGTCACAGGTCGCGAGTGCTTCGTCGAGTTCCTTGCCCGCCGGTTTGAGTGTCTTCTCGAACTTCTCCGCGAGGTACTTCTGCACGGTGCTGCGTTTGTCCGCGGCGACGGCAAGGGCGGCTTTGACGTCCTCGCGGATTTCCTCGGGCAGCTTTGCGAGGCGTTCGTCGAACAACCGTTGCGTGAACGTTGCCTTCAACGCGTTGAGTTCGTCCTTGAGCTGCTTGACAGCCGCGTCGACCTGGGCGTTGTGCTTCGCGGCGGCGTCTTTCTGCTGCTTCGTCGCGATCGACAGCCGACGGTTCATCTGCGGGATCCAGTCGTCCGGGCGGTACGCCGGAGTCAGGATCGCTTCCATCCGGAAGTAGTCGGTCTGCGGGATTGGATCGAACTTGTGGCTGTGGCAGCGGGCACACTGAACCGTCAGGCCCATCGTTGACGAGCAGACGATCTGCAGCGTGTCGAAGATCGTCGGATAGAAATACTGAGCTGCCGCGTTCTTGATCGACTTGAAGTCCGGGCGGCTGGGGTCGGCAGCCGTTCGCAGGTAACCCGTCGCGATGATGCCCTCGACGACGTCGTCCGGCAGTGCGTCGAGCGTCGCTTCGGCGGTCCAGTAACCGGTCAGTTCGTCGCCGGCAATCTGCTCCTGCAGAAAGCGGTCGTACGGCTTATCGCTGTTGAACGCGTTGATGACGTAATCGCGGTACCGCCAGGCGAGCGGCAGCGCGCGGTCCTCGTTGAGAATTCCGGCTGACTCGGCATAGCCCGCGACGTCGAGCCAGTGCCGCGCCCAGCGTTCGCCATATTGAGGACTCGCCAGCAGCCGCTCAATCATCTGCTCATAAGCTTCGGGCCTCTCGTCGCCGACGAACTGCTGAATCTGCTGCGGCGTCGGCGGCAGGCCGGTCAGGTCGAACGACGCTCGCCGCAGCAGCGTGTGGCGATCAGCCTCAGACGCCAGAGTTAGTTGCTTCTCTTCGAGGCTCCGCAGAACGAAGGCGTCGATCGGATTGCGAACTCCGTCGACGTTCTTGACGTCCGGAATCGCAGGCCGTTTCGGCGGCTGAAACGACCAGAACTCGGTGCCGGAAACGTTGGCATCCTCACCGACCGACGCTGCGTTGCTGACGCCGTCGGCTCCGTCGTTGATCCACTTCCGGATCAGCCCCTTTTCTTCGTCAGTCAGTTTCTGGCCGACGGGAGGCATCTCGCCGGAGGTCACCTTTTCATACAGCAGGCTGAACTCGGCAGCGCGAATCCGGAGCGCCGCTCCCGACTTGCCGCCACTGAGCAGCGACGACGGCATCGTCAGATTGAGCCCGGCCTTCGGCTCGACACCCGCGTGACAGCGAATGCATTTCGCGCGGAAGATCGGCAGGATGTTCTTCTCGTACGTCAGCTTTTCCGCTTGAGCGTCGGCTCCCAGAGCGACCGTCGGACATTGCTGGATCGCCAGAAGCAGACACAGGCTCGAACTCAGCAGTGCGAGAGGGAGGCGGGTACGCATCGGGAGACTCTCCGGAGAGTGGTCGTCGTTGACGGGCGGCAGGATAAACAGTGTTCAGCGAATGCTGATATCGCAAGGCTGAACGACGATAGTGCCTCGACCACCTGCTTCACCCTCCCTCCGGGGGCGCGGTCTCAGCCGCGGGGAGGGCCGCACATGTCACCTGACGATTGGCAACGGACGAGAGGATCCGGAGGAGGGACTCTGATCCCAAAGCGGCACGCTGAACATCACGCCGGCAGTCCTCTCTTCGCGGCTGAGACCGCGACAGCTTGGCGTGGCAGTGTCTGGTCGCTCGGCGGATGAGCGAACGCGGCGTCCGGTTCATCGAACTGATTGACCGCGGTGCGAGCGGCAACTGGGACGCGCATGGCAACATGAAGTCGTACAACGGCCTGGCCCGCGACGTCGACCAGCCGATCGCTGCGCTGATCAGGGACCTGAAACGCCGCGGCCTGTTCGAGGAAACGCTCATCGTCGGCTGCACCGAGTTCGGTCGGACGCCGACTGCGAAGAAGGACAATCAGGACGGTCGCGACCACTACAAAGACGCCTTCACCTGCTGGCTGGCTGGCGGCGGGGTCAAAGGCGGCATGGCTTACGGATCGACCGACGAGTACGGCCTGACCATCGCCGAGAACCCGGTCCACATCCACGACTTCCACGCGACCATCCTGCACCTGCTGGGCTTCGACCATACGAAGCTGACCCACTTCTACGGCGGCAGGGATTTCCGCCTAACCGGCCTCGCGGGGCAGGTCGTCCATGACATCGTGGCGTGATTCGGTGTTCCGATACGTGCTTGGCAGCCGCCCTTCTTCACACAGGATTAACTCGCCTTTTGCGGTGGTGGGCGACGGTCGACTTCAGCAGTAGAGTTCTCTCCGCGATAGATTACCTCGTCATGCTGGCGTTACATTCTGACCGGTCCGGAGAACTTCGATGTCCGAAACGCAGACTGGCTGCGCTGATCCATCGCCCAATGCTGACCGACGGCCGAACTCGGCGCTGTTCTGCATCTGGACGATTGCCGCGGCGTTCTGCACGTACTTCTGCATGTACGCGTTCCGCAAGCCGTTCACCGCGGGCGAGTACACCGGCGTGACGCTCGGCGGAATTGAGTACAAGACCGTTCTGGTTGTCTCGCAGGTTCTGGGTTACACGCTGTCAAAGTTTATTGGCATCAAGGTCGTGTCCGAGATCACTCCGGGGCGCCGCGCGATCGCGATCGCTGCGTTGATCGGCATTGCAGAGGTCGCGCTGCTTCTTTTCGCGCTGATTCCGGCACCGTGGAATTCTGCAGCGCTGTTCTTCAACGGGCTCCCGCTGGGCATGGTCTTCGGACTGGTGCTGTCCTATCTCGAAGGCCGACGTCTTACCGAGGCTCTGTCTGCCGGACTGTGTGCGAGTTTCATTCTGTCATCGGGCGTCGTGAAGTCGGTCGGCCGGTCACTCGTGCTGGACTACCACATCGACGAGTACTGGATGCCGGCGTTGACCGGGCTGATCTTTGCGCCGCCGCTCGCCCTGTCGATCTGGATGCTGACGCGGATTCCGCCACCGGACGCCACCGACGTCGAGCATCGCACGGAACGGAAACCGCTCTCGCGGATCGATCGCTGGGCATTCTTCACGAAGTACTCGGTCGGCCTGTCGCTGTTGCTGGGGATCTATATAGTGCTGACGGTGCTCCGCAGCGTGCGTGACGACTTTGCCGTCGAGATCTGGAGCAGCCTCGGCGAAGCGACGAAGCCGGAAGTTTTCGCCCAGACTGAGACGCTGGTCATGTTCGCCGTAACGGCACTGAACGCAGCGGCGATTCTGATTGCCCGCAACCGGACGGCCTTTCTGACGTCACTCGTGCTTGTCGGCAGCGGCTTCGTGCTCGTCGGGCTGGCATCACTGCTGCAGACCATCGGGGTGCTTGGACCGTTTGCGTTCATGGTTCTGTCGGGGATTGGTTTGTACGTGCCCTACGTCGCATTTCACACGACCGTATTTGAGAGGCTGATTGCGGCGACGCGCGACAAAGCGAACCTCGGTTTCCTCATGTACCTTGCCGATTCCACAGGCTATCTCGGCTACATCGCGGTGATGCTCGCGTCGACCTATGGAATGAAGCGACCGGACATGCTCGACTTTTTCCACACACTCGCGTACATGGTCGCGGCGATTTCGATCGTGGCGGTGACCATTGCCTTGTTGTGGTTTATGCGACAGCTGCCGAGCAGCGACACCGTGCCGCCGCTTGCTGCTCCCGAAGGAGCGTCCCTGTGACCGATTCCTGCAGTCGTGCCGCCGTGTTTCGTGAGCCTGGCCAGCCACTGCTGGTCGAAGAGTTTCCGCTGCCGGAACTCAAACCGCGCGAAGCGCTGGTCCGCGTCGAGTTCTGCACGCTCTGCGGCAGCGATCTGCATTCCATGCTCGGGCATCGTCGCGTGCCAGTTCCCTCGGTGCTCGGTCACGAGATTGTCGGTCGGGTTGCGTCGGTCTCAGCCGAGGAACCTCCAACCGATTTGAACGGTCGAACGCTGACGGTGGGTGATCGCGTCATCTGGTCCGTCGCGGCCTCGTGCGGTGAGTGTGAGCGTTGTAAGCGCGGCCTGACTCAGAAATGTCGGCAGCTCTTCAAGTACGGGCACGAATCGACGGAGCCGAGATCAGCGCTCAGCGGAGGACTCGCGGAGTACTGCCTGCTGGTTCCGGGGACGGCGGTTGTGACACTCGACGAAACACTCGCCAACACCGAGGCCTGTCCGGCCAGTTGTGCAACGGCGACGGTGGCTGAAGCGCTGCGTGGCTGTCGCGAACTCAGTGGTCGATCGGTGCTGATCTTCGGAGCGGGGATGCTCGGTCTGACGGCCGCGGCCATGTCACGCTGGCTGCGTGCGGAGCGGATTGTCGTCTGTGATCTCGATGCTGACCGACTGGCGCTGGCGCGCAGGTTTGGAGCAACCGATACCGGGCTGTGGCCTGATTTCGAAGACCAATCAAAGAGTGGCAGCAGCCTTGAGGTCGATGTCGTCCTCGAGATGTCCGGCGCGCCCGCTGCCGCCGCGGCAGGATTGCAGCATCTGGCGATCGGCGGCGAACTGGTGCTTGTCGGAGCGGTTTCGCCGACAGCTGCGGTCCCGATCGAGCCGGAGCAGATCGTGCGTCGCCTGCTGATAATTCGCGGCGTCCACAATTACACTCCGGCGTCGCTGCAGTTCGCCGTGCAGTTTCTGATTGAGACGCGCAGCGAGTTTCCGTTCGCTGGCCTTGTCGCACAGACGTTCCCGCTCAGCCGAATCAACGACGCGATCGCATTCGCCGTCGAATCGCGAGCGTGCCGCGTCGGGATTGATCCGCGAACGGAGGCGTTTTGGGAATGACGACTTCACGTCGCTCGTAGCGAAAGTCGCGCAGACTTTCGGCATCATCAGCCCGCCGAAACTCTCCGTGAGTTTCGCTCCGACTTCCGACACGACGATCGATTTCTGCACGAATCAGGGACGAGAAATGGAATGCCGCCATGCCGACGACCGATGAGATCAGAACACTGTTCGACGAGCGAGGCGACTCGCGGTACGGATTCGAAGCGGTGTCGCAGCGCGAGCACGCGCTGCAGGCGGCGTCTCTCGCTGAGAACGGTGGAGCATCACCGGCGCTGATCACAGCCGCGCTGCTGCACGATGTCGGGCATCTGCTGCACAACCTGCCGGACAATGCGACAGAAACCGGTATCGACGACCGGCATGAGGAACTCGGACAGCGCTGGCTCGAACGGCATTTTGGTCGGGATATCTGGGAGCCCGTCCTGCTGCACGTCGCGGCGAAGCGATATCTCTGCAGTGTCGAGCCGGAATACGAGGCGATGCTCAGTACGCCGTCGCGGCAGAGTCTTGCGCTGCAGGGTGGCGCGATGTCGGTCGAGGAAGCTCGCGAGTTTGCGGCTCACGAGTTCGCGGACGACGCTGTCCGGCTGAGGCGCTGGGACGACGCCGCGAAGACCGTCGGTCTCGAAACGCCGCCGCTCGAACACTTCCTGCCGTTCGCAACCGCGTGCTGCTCAGACGGGACGGAGGCAGAGGATGAGTAACTCAGCGGGTGAGAATTCGTTTGACGTGGCGATTGTCGGCGCCGGAATCGTCGGTCTCGCGCATGCCTGGATGGCGGCGCGGCGAGGACTTCGCGTCGTCGTGTTCGAGCGATCGGAGCGGGCGATCGGAGCGTCGATTCGCAACTTCGGCATGATCTGGCCGGTCGGTCAGCCGGCTGGCGAACCGCTGTCGATCGCGCTGCGGTCGCAGGCGCTCTGGCTCGAACTGGCCGAGGCCGCTGGTCTGTGGCTCAATCCCTGCGGGTCGATCCATCTTGCGCGGCACGCTGACGAACTGGCGGTGCTGGAAGAGTTCTGCTCGGGCAGTGCGGAGAGTGAGCACTCCGTCCAGATGCTGACACGCGACGAGGTCCTGCAACGGTCACCGGCGGCCAGGGCGGATGGCCTGCTTGGCGGCATGTGGAGCGACACGGAGCTGTGCGTCAATTCGCGCGATGTCATTTCCCGGCTGCCGGACTGGCTGAGCCGGTCGTTCGGCGTTGAGTTTCGGTTTCAGTCGCTGGTGACGTCGGTCGAGTCGGGCCGGGTGACAACCTCTCATGGCCAGGGCGTAGCTTGCGAGCGGTCGGTGATCTGCAGCGGCAGCGATCTGCAGACGCTGTTTCCCGCCGTGCTCGCCGAATCGGGACTGAGACTCTGCAAACTGCAGATGCTGAAAACCGCGCCGCAGCCGGGTGGCTGGCGAATCGGACCCCATCTCGCGGGCGGTCTGACGCTGAGACACTACTCATCATTCGCCAGTTGCCCGGCATACGCCGCGTTCAGACAACGGATCGCTAACGAGAAACCGGAACTCGACCGCTTCGGCATTCACGTCATGGCGTCGCAGAATAACTCCGGCGAAGTCATCCTCGGCGATTCGCATGAGTACGGCGACGAGATGACGCCGTTTGATTCGAACGAGATCGAATCACTGATGCTCCGCGAACTGCGCGAGCTGATCGTGCTGCAGGACTGGCAGATCGCCGAGCGCTGGCACGGCGTTTACGCGAAGCATCCCGAACGGCTGATCTTCGAGACCGAACCACAGCCCAGCGTCCACATCGCCGTCGGCCCCGGCGGTGCCGGGATGACGCTGTCGTTCGGCCTCGCCGATCGGCAGTGGGCTCGCTGGCTCAATGAATGAGAATCAATCTCTGACCAGACTCAGGCTCCGTGTGGCACTGGCTTTGCCAGTGCGTCGCGCGACTCGGGCACTGGCAAAGCCAGTGCCACACGAACGAACTCAACGTTCCGCGTTCCTACGCTCCGCATGGGAACGAGATAGAACAACTCACTTTCATTGATTTCACCAGGCAACCTCACCATGACTTCACCTTTCAAGCATCTCAAAGCCGTGGTCTTCGACTGGGCCGGCACGACGGTTGATCACGGCAGCCGGGCGCCGGCTCTGGTCTTCCGGGAGATCTTCCGCCGCGAAGGCGTTGAAATTTCGTTCGAGCAGGCTCGCGGGCCGATGGGACTCGCCAAACGCGACCACATCGCGGCAATTCTGCAGCTTCCGGGTGTCGTCGCCCGCTGGGAACAGTCACACGGGCGAGCAGCCGAGGATTCCGACATCGACCGGATGTACCACGAATTCCTGCCGCTGCAGAAAGAGACGCTCGCCGCGCACTGCGACGTCATCTCCGGCGTGCCCGAGGCTGTCGCGGAGTGCCGGCGTCGTGGCCTGAAGATCGGTTCGACCACCGGCTACACACACGAACTGGTCGACGTCTTCGCCGCCCGAGTCGCCGCGCAGGGTTACTCGCCCGACTGCACGGTCTGCTCGGATGACGTCCCCCAGGGCCGCCCGGCACCCTGGATGCTGCTCGAAGCCGCCCGCCGACTCGACGTCTACCCGCTGCGTCACATCGTGAAAGTCGACGACACGGCTCCGGGGATCGAGGCCGCCCGCAACGCCGGCTGCTGGGCCGTCGGTATCACGCGAACCGGTAACGAAGTCGGCTTGAGCGAATCCGAGTTCAACGCTCTGCCCGCTGACGCCCAATCCGCCGCAGTCCAGTCAGCCACCGAGAAACTGACCGCCGCCGGTGCCCACTTTACCATCGAGTCGGTCGCCGATCTGAGTGCAGTACTATACAGGATGGACGTGGCGTTCTCAGCACAACTCTGATGGACTGCAATACCCGAACCGGCGGAAAGCTACTGAGATCCCCGCCGCGTGACGTAAACTGCTTCGACCGTCACTCCACTGACCCGAGAGGTTTTGTGATGAAGACCGAGATCGACGAATACATCCAGAAGAAAATCGCACAGGGCGAGTTTCAGACGCGCGACGAATTCCTTGAGGTCGCAGTGAGCATGTATCGCGATCTGGAAGAACACGATGGCCTGCGTGCGGAAATTGACCGTCGTCTCGCGGATGTCGAAGCTGGCCGAGTCGGTCCGCTGGACGTCGCGTCGCTGAAATCGCGACTGCTGCAGGAGCATTCGGGCGGAGCCAACTGATGGCTCGCGTTCTCAAACTCGACCAGGTTGACGACGACCTGCTTGAAATCGGTCGATTCATCGCAGAACGCAGCGGGGACGTCACGACGGTGCAGCGTCTGATAAGGAACAAATACTCGGCGCTGCATTTCACCGTGCGTCAGAACGTCACAGTCTCCTCAATGAAGAAACTCTCAGAATCGATATCCAGCGGGGGCCGAAGGCTGTACGAGATCATGATCAGCCACGGAGAAATCGCGATTGCGAACATCAGTAAGGCTGCGTAGAACCGGCTCGTGCCTTTCGACGAGAGTTCGCGGGTGCTTACGTTGAGGATGAGATAAGCAGCAAGCAGGAGCATAGGAGGAAAAACCAGACTGAAGACTCCGGCCTTCAGTGCGCGGTTGGCTAACTCGTCATTTTCATCGATTGAGTTTTGCGGAAACGTGTCACGTTTCTCTTCGAGATGAGCATCCCTGTGCGTCTGCCCGGCGTTGCCGCTCACTTGATCTTGCGCGTCCTGACATCGCGGTGATGCATCATCGTCCTGTCGAGTGGCGGATGCCGGCGCGCCGTCCTCTGCGCCGCAGTTCCAGCAGGCAGCGAATTCACCCTCAACGGCTGTTCGACACTGCGGGCACTGCCAGTCAGTCGCATCCGCGTTTGAGGTTTCGCTGAGGACACCGCGTGCTTTCGGGACGTCGTCTCTGGCAACCTGCAGCTCGATCCCTCCGGCCGCCGTGCCGACATACGACCCGTACATGGCACCAAACTCAGTACCGGTCAGGAACGTCTGAATTCCTTGCGCCGCAAGTTCTTCTGCAGCAACTCTGGCTTCGTGCTCCATGGCAAACCGCGCAACAGTCACCGGGTCGCGTCTGCTCATTGAGTCGTTTCCTGGATATGGCCCGGTCCGTAGTGATCAGGAGAGCCTACTCCGGCTCGCTCTCCAGCAGCCAGTCTTCGGCGAAGATCTGTTCCAGTAATGGTGCTCGCAGGAGGGCGGCGTTTTTTGAGAGGTAGCTGCTCAGCCACGGGCGGCGGTGGACGATGGATGAGACGGCGCGCAGGCCCATGCTGGCGAGGTTTCGCTGGCTGAGCTGGGCGGTGATGTTCATGCTCAGACGTTTGAGTGTCGCCGGAATGATGTTCGGCTCGGGGCCCAGATGAATGATGCGGTGAATGTCCGACGCGAGCAGGCGTTCGATGACGCTCCAGAGTCGCTGCGGGTGGTCGACCCAGTCGTACAGAATCTGTCGGCTGTTGAAATCGTTGTACGAGTCCGTTCCGGTGATGGCTGAGATGATCGGAATCGATGGAGCCTGAAAACCGCCGGGGACCGTTTCCAGCATCACGCTGGCACGGTCAGGCACGTTCTTCTGACGGACGATGGCTGTGTGGATCGGCGGCCAGCGGTCGGGATTCTCTTTGACGTGAATCTGCTTTGGAAAACGCGACTTGATCTCGGCTTTGAACAGGTCGAGCGAGCGGTCCTGGCCGAGCACGAGCACACTGTTCGGCGCGAGGTAGCTCGAGATGCAGATCGTGCCCTGGTTTTTCGCAGTGACTTCGACGCAGAGTTTCTCGATCGCCTGAACGTCGAGCGCCGGACCGCGTGAGAAGACGATACCCATGCGAGTATTGCGGGCGAGTTCGACGCAGTCGCCGGAGAGGCTCAGAATCGGTGTCAGGAGAGCTTCGAGGCTGTAGACGCCGGTGGCGACGAGCGCGCTGACTTCGCCGAGACTGTAGCCGACGGCCAGCCGAGCCTGGTTAAACTCGACGCCGAAGAATTCCCGCAGAATCTCCAGTTGAGCACGTTCGGCGGCGATAATCAGACAGACTGCTTCGCCGTAGGTTTCGAGCGTTGTCTCCTCGCGGAGCCGCACGCGTTTGACGAGATCGACGCGCTGCATCGTCGCGGCGGAGTACAGCTCGGAAGCTTCCTTGAGATGCCGTTCGACAACGGGGCCGTACGTTCCGTGCTCCAGCAGTTCCGGCGTGCGACCGAGATTGGTCACGTTGTAGCCGCGGAACGCCCAGGCCGTGCCTTTGAGATCTTCGCGAATATCAGGTTGCATGAAACCTCGCTTCCCTGCGTTCGACGTCTGACTGAATCGACTGGGACAGTCACGTTCGAGAGCCGGCGGCGGGATCGTATCGGGCAGCGCAGTTCGATCAAATGTGAATCCGACTGAACGGCGGTCGGACACTCGGGCGTGCATCGCCATCGGCTGATCGGTCGTCAAAAGCAGTTGGTTGCCCGAACCTCGGGAACTCTCCAGAATCGACGGACCTTCAATTTTGCGGCAGCGCGAATCGGTCTCTGACGAGGGCAGGCCGAACCCGCTGCGGACCTGACGCCGGACTCGCGACTCTGCGGTCCGTGAAACCTGGAAGAACGAATGTCGCACCGGAAGGACTCAGGACAGGCGATCCCGCCCGCGGATCTCGATGCCGCATTCGTGAAAGTTCTCGGGTATCTGAACTTTTCCGGTGGCAAGGCTGATGCCGCGTTTCTGGCCGCGCTGGATTCGATTGCGGCGGGTGTCGGATTCGCTGACTCGTGGTCACCGTTGCAGACGGAACTCTCGAAGCGTCTGCAGTCGCTGCAGGGGGACAACCCGGCCTTCAGCGACAGTTCTCAGGCGGAAGCAGTCATCGCCTGCGTCTTCGACAAACTGCTCCCGGCCTACCGCGAGTTTCATGCGGACCTGCTGTTTCATCTGCAGCCTGGCGATCTGCAGAATCCGTTCTTTCTTGGTCGCTGTTTTGAAGCGGCGCTCGAAGCGGGTGGCCCCTGGGACGAAACCGACCGCATTGTTGACGACTCGCTGGCCCGACTGAACGACTATGTCGGGTATCGGCCGATCGCGGTGCTCGAAGACGGTCGGAAGATGACTCTGTATCCCCACGAACGCTTCCGCCCCCTGCCACTGTTCATTGCCGGGGCCGGAGTCTGTTCGGGGCCGCACCGGGAGATCCTTGAACGGGCGCTCGAACTGATGGGGGCCGTCCCGTCTGAGGTCGTCGGCGGGGCCTACTTCGACCTCGACCGCCTCGACGAACTCGCGCTTGATGTGCGTGCGTACGATCACGACCACCCGGCGTTCAAACGCACGAACTATCTGTTCGGTGAATGGGATCCGCATCTCATCGACAACAGCGGGTACTACCGGCGCTTCGTCATCCGGAAGATCATTCTCGACGCGCTGGTCGACTGGGTTGCCGGACAGAAGAACAAGGTCGAAGCAATCTTTGATGCCGGCTCGGTGCTGTGCGGGACGATGCTGATGGCGTCGTCGATCAGCGGCGACGGCCCGGCGACTCACGATTCAACAGTGTCGCTGACAGCCCTGCTGCCCCTCGTTGCCCGTCAGCGCGACGACTTCTACCTGCGACTGATGCAGAGTGTCGACGGGCCGCGGTCAAAGCGTCTGCTGAAGCATGCTCAGCAGACTCAACAGCCCTTTGGTCACGTTCGCCAGGCGTTGAATCTGCATCTGGCCCACTTCGGTGCGCGGCAGGTGCAGTACCGAACGCTGGCTTCGCTTTACGCTCGCATGGGGCATTCCGAGGCCGCTCGTGAGCAGGCGGCGATCATTCCTTCGACATCAGCCCGATTTGAATGCGAGATCCTCTGCCGGATCGCCTCTGCCAGGATCGACCTGGAACGCGGAGCGCTGGAGCCAGCCGACGACGCGCTGCGGGAAGTTGAAGACCTGCTGCAGCGCGGCATTAACTGCGGAGCCCTTGTCGATCCCTGGAACATTCTCGGCTTTCAGGGCAACTATCCGCTGTTTGCGGCGCGCGAGGACAGCATACCCGATCAGCGCATCGAGATTCTGCTCGACATCGTCGAACGCACCTTCGGAGTCTTCTCACGGGCGCTCAGTGAAGCCGCTGCCCAGGGCAGGACCGAGCAGCTGCACAACCTGACGGCGCGGTATGAAAAGCTGGCGACCTGGTGGGACCAGTTCGCCTCGCATGTGATTGAAGATCTGCCGACGGTCATCGGTGGTGAAGATCTCGAATCGGCCCGGCACGTCGCGCAGGCGCTCGCGGAATGGCGGGCTGCTGGTGAAGCGGCCGGAGATATTTCGTTCTGGCGAGGCCACGTTGACGTGTTCACGTCGGCCAAGAGCTTTGCCTGCGTCGTCGAATCGTTGCTCGCCCGCGATGACCATGTTGCGGCAATGGCACTGCTGGTTCAGTGGCTGTGCACCGCTGATGAAGTGGGAATCGAATCCGGCCCGTACTCCATTCACGCTCTGTTGATCGAGTGGATGAAACGCGTCACGTCGGGCGAGGACGGGAAGACGCCGCAGTGCGACTGGCCGTCCATTCGCCGCCTGTTTGATTTTCTGGAAGCGAATGCCGGCAGTTACTGGGACGTTCCGCAGCTCGACGCAGTGGCAGCCGGAATCGCCAGCCGGGATCAGAGTCCGGATCTGGATGCCTGGGATGTGGAGCGCGGAGATGACTGGCTGAACGCGGACGATTCGGAAGACGATGACGAGTCGGACCTGTTTCAGGCGGCGTACGACGACATCACGTTCAAGGACAGCACGGATGACGGTGTCGATGCCGAGATCCTCGACGGAGGTTCGGCCCCCGGCACGACCGAGTTCGAGATTCTTAACCGCGAACTCGAACCGCGCATCAAGTTCATCATGGCGCTCGCCCAGCTCTGGCAGATCTCAGCATCGGCGATGGCGGCGGAATCATTTGCCGGCGCTTCAACCGGCGATGCGGCAGCCGAGTTGGACAGCGACCAGATCGACACACTGCTGGGCTGGCTGGCGCGAGTTCGCTCGCTGCAGGATGATTTGCTGGTTCTGATGAATGCCGTCTGGGAGCGCGAGGTCGACGGTTCCGGCGGCGATCACGATGCCAACGTCGAGTACGACATCCAGCTGCAGACGAAGTTTTATCTGCTGAACACGATCATCGCGACGCACATCAATTGCCGTGTTGCCGAAGTCGGCCTGCTGTGCCTGCTGCCTCAGTCAGCGTCGAAGTCTTTGAGCGATGACGATCAGCAGATGGTTGGTTTTTATCGGTCGGTGATCGGACACGATGTCGACGCCGTTCGGACGCGACTGAAGGAGCAGTTCCGGCGTCTGGCGAGAAAGCCGCTGCTCTATGTGCCGCTGGACGGCGGCGGGCATCCGATGCAGATTCTGGCAGCACGGACCGTTCAGACGGACATTCGGTTTCTGCTGACACACCTGCCGAAGATGGGGCTGTTTCGCGAAACCTGGCACGTTGCCCGGCTCGCTCACCGCATGGAGCGGGAAACCCGGCTCGACGGCATGGCCGTCACCGAGTTCGACCGCATCTTCCGCGCGGCGCTGCGAAACTCGATTGACTGCCTGCTGGAGTGCTCAGCATCCTGGGACGACGGCGCGTACTCCGACGAAAGTCTGCTGGGCCTGATCACGGACATTCTGGAGCACTATCGCAGCCAGTGGCACCGCCACAGCCGGACAATGCGGCTCTCATCCGTCGAGGGACTGCAGCGGGATGTCGTCTGGGAGGACGTCTGCGATTTCATCGAGAAGTACGGCGAAGATCTGTTTCACGCCCGAAATCTGACACTCGGCAATGTGCGCACCATCCTGCATAACGGGATCGACTGGTTCATTGCTCAGCTGGCCGAGGTCGAGGATCCGCTGCACCCGATTCCGCTGCTGACGGACCTGGAAGACGGGACTCTGGATATCGACGATGCGGCCGGGATGCTCGAACTGATCTACGGTTCCGTTGTTGACAAGTTTGACCGTTTCCTCGAATACAACACGACAACGACGCAGTCTGATTACGGCAACAAGTTTCACGTGCTGCTCGATTTTCTGCGGGTCGAAGCCGACTATGACCGCGATGCCTGGGACCGGATTCCGGAGAGCATCGTCCATCGCGCCCTGGCGATGTCTGACCGACCGGGCCTGTTGCGCATGCTGGAGGAGCGATTCGAGGCCGAGTCTCGAAAACAGGCGGACCGGCACGTCGCCGCGCTGCAGGAACTTGAGAGGAAATACGGCGTCCATCTGCCGGGAATCAGCGACCGGTTGAACGAGCGACTCGTGAAGCCGCTGGCGGTCAACCGGATGCTCGCCCTGGTGGAACCCGCCTTGCGTACGGCACACAGCGACGCCGAATGCACCGAACGCTTCGGGCAGCTGCGCAGCGAAATCGAGTCGTACATGCTCGACCAGGCGGGGTCGGCGATCGACATTCCGCAATGGCTGCAGGATGTCGAACGCGAAGTCAATCGCCTCGAAATGCCCGCCGACTACATCCGCCCGCCGGAACTCGACACCCAGATGCCGATCGCGAAAGTCGCCGAGTCTGACATCGTGCAGCAACTGGCTGTCTGGAGTCAGTCGCTGACGATCTCCGCGAATCCGCGTCGCAAACGGACCGGACGCAAGAAGAGCGGCGAGTAGTTCAAGGCCCCACCGTTCAGAACAGCGAGCCGGGGTCGTCGGCATGCAGTTCGACGAGGACGTCAGCCAGTTGCCTCGCCGTCACCGACAGCGGGAACTCGTCCAGGGACGACGGCGCGACCCATCGCGAATCGTCCGTTGCAGGCGACATGGCAGTCGCCACCGCGTGGAAGCACTGCAGTCGAATGCGGTAGCGGGTGACGCTGTGGCGAATCTCTTTCTCGAACCGCAGCTCACTGACGTCGAGTCCCGTGGCGATGTCCACTTGCTTGAGAATCGTTCGCAGCAGCCGGGCGGGAATCGCTCGTTGCGGCCGCAGCCCGGCGTCGGGCAGGAGCTGTTCCCCGTTTTCCACTGGGAATCTGACAAAGTCCCACAACCCGGCCCATCGCTGCCCTTCCGGGTTGCGACGCAGCAGATAGTGGCCGTCGCATTCGATGGCGACAGCAGCCTCGATGACCGGCGTGATCTCCGGTTTACGCGCGGCGACGGGGATCTCGTGCTGAAGCCCGGCAGCAAATGCCCGGCAACCGGTCACCAACGGACACGACTCACAGTCCGGCTCGTTGGGTGAGCAGACCTGAGACCCCAGTTCCATCAGCGACTGGTTGAACTCGCCAGGCTTTCGCGTGGGAACGATTGATTCGGCAAATGCCCACAACAGACGCTGACCGGCGGAGGATCGCGGATCGCCGTCGTAACCGAGCAGCCGTGAGTACAGACGCAGCGTATTCGCCTCAACGATCGGCGCCGGCCGGTCATAGGCAAACGACACGATCGCTCCGGCCGTGTACCGACCGATCCCCGGCAGCGCGACAAGCTCGTCAGCGGTACGAGGAAACTCGCCACCCAGCTCGGTCACAATGTGGCAAGCCGCCTTGTGGATATTCCGTGCCCGGCTGTAATAGCCCAGGCCTTCCCAATGCCGCAGGACGTCTTCCTGCCGCGCAGCAGCCAGAGTTTCGACATCCGGAAACCGCTGCAGAAAGCGCTCAAAGTAGGGCACGACTGCGGCAACAGTCGTCTGCTGCAGCATGATCTCGCTGATCCAGATGTAGTACGGATTGCCCGTCTTTCGCCACGGCAGGTCGCGAGCGTGCTTCCGGTACCAGGCGCGCAGATTTCTCCGCAGCCGCGTCAACGTGGCGGAATCGTAAGGCTCGAACGGCTCCTCTGCTTTCGACCGACGTGTCATGACAGAGCCTCGCTCGGTCGGTACGAATCGCGACACAGTAGAAGTTCGCGTCGAACGTCTGACCAATCATCAGTCTGACTGGCATCAAATGCCTGACGCAGATGCTGAACCTGCCGACGCGTGACCGGAACAGCAACGTCCGACGCCGGGATGTCGCCGATCAGCCTTTCAAGGATCGCCGACACCAGTTGGTCGACTCCGTTCTGAGTCAGCGACGAAGCGGCCAACGCGTCGCGGGGCAGCTCATCCGCCCAGACATTCGGGCGGTCGGACTTGTGCGCGACCACCAGAAGCCTCTGGCTCGAAACGGCCCGTCGGATGTCGGACAGAAGTTGCCGGTCCTCGTCGGTCGGCGGAACGCTCGTGTCGAGCAGCAGCAGGACAAGATCCGCAGCGTCAATCGACTGCTGAGTTCGCCGGATGCCTTCGCGTTCGAGTTCACTGTCGGTCTCGCGCACGCCAGCTGTGTCGGACAGCAGAAACGGCCACCCATCAAAGGCAGTTTCGCCGGTCACGACGTCGCGAGTTGTTCCGGGCTCGTCAAACACTATCGCTCGCGAGAACCCCAGCAGAGCGTTCAGCAGAGTCGACTTCCCGGAATTCGGCCGCCCAGCGAGAACAACGTGCCAGGGTTCGGCAAGATGGATGCCAGACTCCGAACGATCAATCAGCCCCTGCAGCCGGCGGGAAAACTCGGCGCGTTCCGCAACGACAGATTCTCGCTGCTCCGAGTCCTGCGCTGTCTCGACTCCGATTCGCACGGAGAGATCGAGCAGCGCTTCGATCTCTGTCCGCAGCAATCCTTGAGACTGTCGCATGAGCATCGTTGCCGCTCGTTCCGTCGTCGCCCGTGTCATGGCGTCAAACGTTTCGACGTCGAGCGGCACCGCAGACGCTGGCAGCGCCGTGACGACGCCGGTGGTCCCGAGGAACTGGTCCCGCCAGTCAACGGAGCGTATACCTGCTCGTTCAAGCTGGCCAAGGATGCGGTCGATCGCTGCCGGTCCACCGTGACAATGAATCTCAACGCACGCCGCCCCGGTTCGGCAGACGACGACGTCTTCGGCCTCGACACCGTCTGCACCGCTGGGAGCATCAGCAGACCACGTCCCGTAACAGAGTGCGTGCTCGGCCTGTTGCTCAATCGGGCGGCGATTGGCTGCGTGAAAAAACTGATCGACGACGCTGAGATTGGCGCCGGGTTCACCGGCGATCTGAATCACCGCGACGGCCCCGCGGCCAGCCGCCGTCAGCAGAGCCGCACTCAAAGTAGGCTGGTCCTCAACCTCGCTATCGTGGTCCGCGAGTGCTGCGTCAGACTGAGGCGCGCCGCCCTGCCCTGCTCCGGCCAACTCGCGGGAGATCACGTCGTGTATCAAACGGCCAACGCGCGGCGCCGTTTCGGCAACCTGAGCCACAACAGCCTCGCCTGTCGTTTCTTCCGGAATCGACGACGGCTCAGAAGCCGGGTCCTGGAAGACGTTCGAGACGATCGAGAGGCCCAGAACCCGAACACCGGCGTGCCGGGCGGTCAGGACCTCCGGCACCGTCGACATGCCGACAACGTCCGCCCCCAGCTTCCGTACCATGCGGTACTCTGCCCGCGTTTCGTAGTTGGGTCCTGCCAGTGCGAGGTAGACGCCACGACGAAGCGGCGCTTCGGTCTGAACGGCGGCAGCGATCAACCGCTCTGCCAGGTCAGGATCGTACGGCGTGCTCATGTCCGGAAATCGCGGCCCGACGCGGTCATCATTGGGACCGATCAACGGGTTGCCCCACATCAGGTTGATGTGGTCGTCAATCAGCATCACATCGCCGACCGAGTACTCGGGATTGACCCCGCCGCTCGCGTTGGTCAGGACGAGAATCTGAATGCCCAGGCGGGCCATCAGCCTGACCGGCCACGCACAGGTTGAGAATTCGTGCCCTTCGTAGCTGTGCAGCCGACCGTCCTGCACAACGACCGGGACTCCAGCGAGCAGTCCGCAGACAAATCGACCGCGATGCCCGGTCGCGGTCGAAATGGGCAGTCCCGGAATCTCGCGGGCCTCGATCACGGCCTCGGTTTCGATCCCGTCGACGACGCAACCCAGGCCAGAACCCAGCACGAGCCCGGCCAGCGGGCGACGCGGCCAGCGTTGGAGAAACAGTTCTGCAGCGGCATCGAGAGCGTCAGTTGGCACGGTCATCGGGGCGGTTCAGCGTCGGAAGCGGGACGCGCTGCGATCGGTCAGCAGCGTTGAGCCAGACGCGTTGTCGCCTGGAGACGGGCGTGTATCACATGCCCTCCCGACCGGCAACTGGTCAGATGACGCACCGTTACCGATCGTCAAGTGGCTGCCGCATCTTTGCAAAACTGATCTGCCCCCGACCGAGCTGCGGTCGGTTGTTGTCCATCGCCAGGCTCAAAGCGTCCAGAACGCGATCGGAACCAGCCGTTCCCCGTTCGATGCGCACCTGGCGAATCGACTTGAAGGTTCCGTACTCGTCGAAGCTGTCGGCGGGAAAGCTCCCGAGAACCGCGCGAACGATGCCCTGATTCCAGACCTCAGAAGAGGCGGCCCCCTGTTGCTGATTGAAGGCCAGCCGAATCCCGGTCAGCACGAATTCCCAGAGCGGCTCATCGGTGGCCCGCAGGATCTCGCGAAGCTGCCCCTCGCCGAATTCGACCGCCCGTTGAGGCTCATGGGCGAACTCGCCCAACTGGAAGTTCAGCACCAGATGTCCGATCAGAATGTCCGTCCAGCGTTCCGCTTTGCGGCGCAACCGATCGACGCGAGCGACCTCTGAGATGGGAATCTGCAGGTCGTGCAGCACCAGTCGCAGCGCACGGTTACGAACGTCGAGATGCCCGTTGAAGGTGTGCTGAGCGATCGGCGTCGCGTCGCGGCTGCCGCGATTCAGGTCGGTCGCCGCCAGCACGGTCGCCCAGACTCGGGTCAGAATGTCGGTGACCAGGATCTCGTCGACCATTGGACGCGCTGCTTCCCACATCGCCAGATGCTCGTCGGGATCTGAACATTCCGCGTCGCTGGAGAGCGTTTCCAGCCGCCGCAGCCAGTCGAGCATGCGTCCGCGGCAACACTTCCAGTAATTCTGCAGAGACTCCGGCGGCACTGGCCTGCGGTCTTCGAGAAGAAATGCCGACCGGGCAGAGGCGAAGGCTGCGGTCTCGGCGACTTGTCTGAGCGAAATCGGCATCATGGCTCCGCGATGGTCGGGCAACGTGAGTGAGTTCGGAAAGGTTCCACCGAAAGCCTGCCGACCTGCGAAGTGCTTCCGGAGGGCGACCGTTCAGAATCCGAAACGGAATCTCAACAGGCCGCCGCAACGCCAGACGATTTCGCAAACCCAGTGCCAGAACCCTGCCGCCGCCAGCTTGCTCCGAGCTGACACGTCATTCACGCGAAGCCGACGTTGCGGCACAGGCTCCGTTGAACACCGGCTGCTGCCTCGCTGCACCGCGTTGGCGACACGCAACACCTCGTCCGGCAATGCCAACCTCGGCCTGTAAAGAGGTGCTTACAGTCGTGCGAGGCCGGAATGATCCATCAACGTGAAGCGGCCAGTCCGTCGAAGAACAGACTGGCCGCTGGAAGTCTCAGCAGATCGGTGCCTGCGGAACGAGGCAATCGCCTGATGAATCGCTCGATCAATCGCCCATCAAGACCGCCGTGAAAATCGAAGCGGCCATGATCGCTGCCGTTTCGACCCGCAGGATTCTCGGCCCGAGGCTGACCAGCCGACCGCCGCGGGTTGCTGCCTGAGAGATCTCTTCAATGGTGAAGCCGCCCTCCGGGCCGATCGTGACGACGATTGTCGGGGAACTCGCCGTTTTCCCGCCGCGTCCGCCGTTCCCTGCGATCAGCTCGTTGACGAGGCCTTCCTTGAACGGCACGCCGCCGGGATGAGCCAGGACGGTTGTTTCTTTGGCAACGTACGTGCTGACAAAGTCCGACCAGTCGATCGGATCGGTCACCTCCATGAGCCGACTGCGTCCGCACTGCTTGCTGGCCGCGATGACGTTCTGCCGGAAGTTGTCCAGCTTCGACCGCCGGGGATCCACAATGCCGCGTGCTGTTCGGATCGGCACAATCTTCGACACGCCCAGTTCGACAGATTTCTCAACCAGTGTCGTTCCGCGGGTCGCCTTCGGCATTGCGACGGCAAGAATCAGATGCGGGCCAGGCTCGTCCGGGACGGTCTCGACTTTGCCGACCTTCATCGTCGCGGAGTGACGCGACGTGAACTCGATCAACGCGTCGGCTTCCTTTCCGGCACCATCGAACAACCGCACGGTGTCGCCGACCTGATGGCGAGTCACCCGGATCATGTGGTGGAACTCTGCCCCCTCAAAGGCCATCGTCCCAGACTTCAACCGGCCCTCAACAAAAAATCGCGAAGTCATAACTCCCCTCGCTGCTGTGAAAGCGACTGCCAGGTCCAACCACAACAGCCAGCCGGCACGGGGAAATCGCGTGCACAGTCAGTCAGGAGCCAGTACTGGTCCAACTGTCGAGTGAATAGCAGTCTCGGTGGGGCCCAGTTGAAGAAGTTTGTACCGACGCCACCTCGCGAACTCAATCTGTCCGCTCAGTGGACACTTCATTTTGCGGCGTTTTTGTCGGACATGTGTTCATAGCGGTACCCTGTGGCTGACAGCGTGACCGGAAGAACGTGTCCAGCGGGTCACAGGGACCGCCGGATCTCGAAGCATCGCGGGGAGGTCGCAGGCTGACTTCATCCACTGGCCAGCGCGTCATACTTGACCGTGTGAAAGTGGCAGAGGGCGACGGCGGAGGCGTCGGCGACGTCGTTGGGCTCCAGCAGTTTCTTCATTCGCAGTTCGTGCTGGATCGCGTGCTGCATCTGCTCTTTGGTCGCTCGACCGCTGCCAGTCAGCAGCTTCTTGATCTGCCGCGGCGTGTAGTGAACGACCGGAATGCGCTGCTCAGCCGCGGCCAGCAGAATGACGCCGCGGGCGTGTGCCATCAGGATGGCCGTTTTGGGATGCGCCACATGGGAGAACACCTGTTCGATGGCCATCACCGCCGGACCGTACTCCTCAATGACTTCCCGCAGGCCCGTCGAAAGTTCCCGCAGTCGTTCGGCCAGTGCGAACTTCTGCGTCGAGCTGATGACGCCGCCCTCGCGCAGACTCGGCCCGCGGACTCCAATCTCCAGCACTGCGTACCCGGTTCGGTTGAGGCCAGGGTCGACACCGAGGACTCGCACTGGGAGCGGAGATGACGGTGCGGAATCGGTCATTGGTTGGGACTGCCTCGTTGAACCCGAAGCCGCAGGCGACGGCGTTTTCGAGCGAATTCGGCTTTCCTGACGCCGTCGCCTGCGGCTTCGGGTTAAACATGGGTTGCCGTCAGTCTCTCCGCCAGCCGGTGCCGTCGGGGCGGTCTTCGAGTGTGATCTTCAGAGCAGTCAGGCCGTCGCGAATCTGGTCGGCGATGGCGAAGTTCTTCTCCTTGCGGCAGGTCGCTCGCAGGCTGATCAGCAGCTCCATCAGGCCGTTCGCCAGTTCGTCATCGCCGCCGCCAGCCTTCTCGACAGGTTGATGGAAGACGCCCAGAAGGCCGGCCAGTTCCTTGAAGAGGGTCATCGCGGTGGTGAGTGCAGCGACGTTGCCAGCATCGGACTTCCCTTCAGCTTCCAGCTTTGCACTGTTGATGAATCCGTTGATCGTCTTCCGCAGATCGAACAGCACGCCGACCGCGCCGCCGGTGTTGAAGTCGTCGTCCATGCAGTCGAGGTACCGATCGCGGAGCGACTTCAGCTCGCCGAACAGAGCGGACGGTTCGCCGTCGAGAGCGATCGACTGCTCGCGCGTCGTCGACGTCTGCAGTCCGTAGAAGCTCTGCCCGGTGATGCGTTCGTAGGTCTCGATCAATCGGTACAACGTGTCGAGTGACTTGCCGACTTCGGCGATGCGTTCGTCGCTGAAATCGATCGGGCTGCGGTAGTGCGTGGCCAGCAGGAAGAAGCGGACGGTCTCGGGATGATGCTTCGAGAAGACCGCCGTCTTGACGGATTCCGCTCCGGCCGAGCCCGCCAGCTTGTTGGCCATTTGAGCTTCCTGGTTCGCCGTGGCGTCAGCTGGAGCTGTGTCGCCGTGCCGATCGTGCTGGCCGCCGACTTTGCCGGCCTGGCCGCTGGCCTGCATCAGGCCGTTGTGCAGCCAGTACTTCGCGAACGGCTTGCCGGTGCAGCATTCGGACTGAGCCAGCTCGTTCTCGTGGTGCGGGAACAGCAGGTCGAGTCCGCCGCCGTGGATGTCGAACGTCTCGCCGAGATACTTGCCGCTCATCGCCGAACACTCGATGTGCCAGCCCGGTCGGCCCGGTCCCCAGGGACTGTCCCACGCGGGCTCGCCGTCCTTCGAGGACTTCCACAGAGCGAAGTCCGCGGGATTCTCTTTGGCGTCGTTCGCTTCGACGCGCGTACCGGCGAGCACTTCGCTGATGCTGCGACCACTCAGCTTGCCGTAATCGTCGTCGGATTCCGTGCGGAAATAGACGTCGCCATTGAGCGGGTACGCGTGCCCCTTCTCGATCAGGCGGCTGATCATGTCGAGCATCTCGGGGATGTGCTCGGTCGCGTAAGGGAAGCGGTCGATCGTGTCGACGCCCATCAACCGCAGGTTATCGAAGTAGTCCTCGGTCATTTCCTTCGCGAGGTCCGTCACGTCGCGCCCGAGGTCGTTGGCCTTGTTGATCAGCTTGTCGTCGACGTCGGTGATGTTGACGATCCAGGTGACGTCGTACCCGCTGTAGGTCAGGTACCGCTTGACCGTATCGAAAATGACTGGCCCGACCATGTGCCCGATGTGTGCCGGCTTGTAGACCGTCGGTCCGCAGAGATACATCCCGACCTTGCCGGGAGTTACCGTTTCAAAGTTCTCTTTGGTTCGAGTCAGCGTGTTGTAGATGCGAAGCGGCATTGTTGATTCCAGAGTCGAGTGTTGAGAGTCCAGAGTCCTGGTTCTGACTCGCCCGCTGATGATCGGGCGGCCAGCAGAAACTCATTCTGTTCGGTAGAGCAGGACCGCGGCGTCGGCGGAGATGGATTCGCCGCGACCGATCGGTCCAACGTTTTCGCCGGTCTTGGCTTTGACGTTGACGGCGGAAGAGTCGAGGTCCAGCAACTCAGCGACACGCTGGGCGATCTGCTGTTTGAACGGCGACAGCTTCGGGCGTTCGGCGAAGATCGTGCAGTCCAGATTGGCGATCTGCCAGCCGCGTTCGCGAACGCCCTTCGCCGCCTCGGCGACAAACACTGCTGAATCAGCTCCGGCCCACTGCGGGTCGGAATTCGGAAACCACTCGCCGATATCGCCCAGCGCCAAGGCTCCCAGCAATGCGTCGGTGATCGCGTGCAACAGCACGTCGGCGTCGCTGTGCCCGATCAGGCCCAGGTCGAACGGTACACTTACCCCGCCCAGAATCAGCGGTCGGTCCGGGCCGAGGCGGTGGGTGTCGTGTCCGAGTCCGATTCGAACCGGGGGAAGAGTCATGCTCGCACGCCGTTGCGCTGTCGCTCAAAGAGAGTCCAAAATCTGCGGCCTCCGAGCCGCGGGCGGGGATGATAGTTGTGCTCGAAAACAGCCACAACGCGAGTGCTGGACTCCGGCAGCAGCCTGATTCGCCGCTGCTGTCGCGCGGAAACCCGCAGCGACACTGCGTCACCCGGACACCCACCTCGCTCCGATGACAGAGCAGCGTTGCTGGAGCCATGACAGCACCAGTGACGGTCAACCTCGGAGCGGGTGAGGGTCCGTTCTCAGACGCGGTTCGGATCGTGACGGGTGCCGTCAGGTCGACCGATGCACGACCTGAAACATCAGTCTCGGCGTCTTCCTGCGCGAAATTGCCGCCGCGACTTCGGATCGCAACCGGTCGGAGACGTGCTCCAGCTTGTGAAGAATCAGTCCGCTTTCGACGGCGTCCTGGCCGTCATGGGCAGCACTGACCGTCACCAGAAGCTGCGACGCATTCGGCGCCGGTACGACACTTTCAACAAAGAGGGACTGCAGAACCTCGTCGGCATATTCGCCGCTGAGGACCAGACTGAGCGTCTGTTGAACCTGGCGGCAAAGCTGCTGAGCCTTCCGGTCTCGCTTGCCGTGCGATCTGGACCGGCTCTTGAAAAACTGGCGAGGATCGAGTCCGTCGTCGTCCTGAATCTCACCACAGCACGCGAGCATTTCCTCGCGCTGACGTCGATTAAGTGGCATCGTGCTCTCACAATTGTCTGGCGTTGTCTGACAGAGAACGTGGGCCAGGC
>Ga0070727_10000916_pt1 | contig 32928 bp, 26 predicted proteins | sample tdAd472_FD_66722 | JGI IMG/M metagenome (GOLD analysis project Ga0070727, IMG submission 66722) | Marine sediment microbial communities from the Atlantic coast under amendment with organic carbon and nitrate - tdAd47.2 | ecosystem: Environmental > Aquatic > Marine > Coastal > Sediment | place... | reverse complement strand
CCCTTTCCATAGCCTGGCTGGCATTGGACTGGTTCAATGCCCTGCTGGACCTGCAGTTAACCATGGCAACCCTGCTGCAGCCCGGCTGGCTGCTTACCCTGTTGTTGCTGGCCGTGGGCGTGGGTGTACTGGCGGGCAGCTATCCGGCGTTTTTCCTGTCGGCATTCTCCGCCACCAGTATTCTGCGTGGGGAGCTCACCCGCGGCGCCGGGGGTGCAGGATTCCGCCAGGTCCTGGTGGTGCTGCAGTTCGCCATTTCCATCGCGCTGATTATCGCATCCGGCATTGCTGTCTCACAGTTACGCTTTGCCCTGACCATGGATCCAGGTTTTACCCGGGAGCAGATCATCACCTACGCAGGCAATGCCCTGGAAGGGCTGGGTGCCAATTACCCGACCATGAAACAGGAATTGCTGCGCCACCCGGACATCGTCTCAGTAACCGCTGCCAACCTGATGCCCGGTGATCAGAATACCAATGCCGATGGCGTCCAGTTCGAGGGCGGCCCGGACGAGCTCATCGGCATGGCCTACCTGAACGTGGACTATGATTTTTTCGAAACTTTCGAAATCGGCTTTCTCAGTGGTCGCAGTTTTTCCCGGGAACGGGGCACTGATCTGTTCGTCGTTCCCGACGCCGACAACCCCGTCACCACGGCCAGCTTTATTCTCAACGCCGCCGCCGCGGAACAGATCGGGTTCACTCCACAGCAGGCCCTGGACAGGCTGTTCACCGTGGCCACGTCCAGCGAACAGATCATGATGGTGCGCGGACCTATCGTCGGGGTAGTGGACAACATCTATTTTTCCTCGCTGCACGAAGCGGTCAAGCCGGTCTTCTATCGCCTGCGCAATCCCCGGGACCCCGGGGCCCAGTTTCCCAATTTCGGGCAGATGGCGGTCCGCATCAGTGGCAACAATGTCACGGAAACCCTGGATTTCATTGCCCGGACCTGGCGACAGTTCCTGCCATCGGTACCGCTGCGTCAGGAATTCATGGATGAGAAAGTGGCTGCCCTGTATGCCAACGAAGAACGCCAGGCACAGCTGTTCGGTGCCTTCGCCGTGCTGGCGGTGTTTATCGCCGGACTGGGCCTGTTCGGCCTGGCAGCGTACATGACCGAACAGCGCGCCCGGGAAATCGGCATCCGTAAAGTTCTGGGCAGCAGCACTGGCGGCATCGTCCTGTTGATCACCCGGGATTTCAGCAAACTGGTGCTGCTGGCCAATCTGATCGCCTGGCCGGTAGCCTGGTATTTCATGAATGGCTGGCTGCAGAATTTCGCCTATCGAACCGGCATGAACATTCTGCTTTTCGTCCTGGCAGGGTTGCTGGCCTGGTTAATTGCCGCAACCACGGTGGGATCGCTGGCGGCGCGTTCTGCCAATGTCAATCCCACGCAGTCTCTGCGCCATGAATAAACGTCGGGTGCCAACGCCATGAACCTGCGGCAGACCCTGAGACTGCTGGCACGACAGAAATTTTACAGTGCCGTCAGCATTACCGGGCTTGGGGTGGGCCTGGCGGTGGGCCTGCTCATACTGGTGTTCCTGCGCCATGAACTGAATTTTGACAATTACCATGAGCACAGCGACCGCATTTATCGGCTTCACTGGGCCGACAACGGCACCGGCTCCCGCTTTGCCACGTTTTTCAATCCGCTGTCACCGCTGCTGGCCGGCGGCTTCCAGGAAATCGAGGCGTTTTCCCGCCTGGCGCTCAGTGACCGGCTCCTGGAAACCGGCATTGAGCAACAGTTCCGCACCATCAGCCTGGTGGATCCGGGGTTTTTCGACCTGTTCAGCTTTCCCGGCGTCAGTGGAGACGCCAGCGCTATCAGCGACCTGTCCAGCGCGGTGCTGACCCGCTCCGCGGCCCGGGAACTGTTCGGCCAGGAAGACGCGCTGGGACAGACGTTTGTCCTGGACGACAGCGCCGTGTTCCGGGTCGCCGCCGTGGTCGAAGATACACCGGCCAACAGTCACCTGGTATCCAATATATTTATCAATATTGACAACCTGCCGCAGCTGTTCGGCTCACCGGATTTCTGGGACAACATCGGCTCCGACATCATGTATCACTACCTTCGTCTGGCGCCGGGAGTGGATGCCGACGGGTTTGGCCAGCGGGCTGCCCGCTACGTGACGGAATCCACCCGTATCGGCCAGGATTTCTTCGCCGGTATAGAGGTCCTGTTGCAGCCGCTCCGGTCCATTCACTTCAGCAGCGATCTGCAGAACGAAATGGCCCTGCGGGACGACATTACCGGCGTAGTCAAACCCCGGCGGCAGGCCACGGATAGTGTTATTTTCGCCGCAGTGGGGCTGCTCACCGTGGCCATCGCCAGCTTCAACTTTGCCAACCTGCAGCTGGCCCAGACCACCCGTCGAACCCGGGAAATCGCGGTGCGCCGGGCCCTGGGGGCGGACCGCCGGACCGTGGTTTACCAGTTTCTGGGGGAATCGCTGTTGCTCACCGCCCTGGCCCTGCTGCTGGCCCTGTTCCTGTCTGCCGGCCTGCTGCCGTTGTTCGCAAGCCTGATGGCGGCGCCGCTGGCCCTGGGCAGCCTCGCCACGCTGCCGGTGGCTGTCACCGCCCTGCTGGTGGCAATGGCGGTGGCGGTGCTGGCCGGTGTGTATCCTGCCTGGCAGGCCAGTCGCAGCAATCCGTCTCCGGGACTGCGCGGTGAAGCCGTCAGCGGGCTGAGCAATTCGAAATTGCGCTCCGGCCTGGTCACCCTGCAGTTTGCCGTGGCCGCCGGCCTGGTCATCAGTTGCGGCGTCATCAGCCAGCAGATCGACTATGCCATCTCGAAATCCCTGGGCTTCGATCCGGAAAATACGGTGATCGTGGCATTACCCAATGGCGCCGCCCGAACCGCCTACCCGTCGCTGCGCAGTCAGTTGCTGGGCCTGGCAGCGGTTCAGTCAGTATCGGCATCGTCCATCGTACCCACCCAGAGCCTGTCCGACGGCTCCAGCTTCACCCGGGCGGACAGCAACCGGCTCGAATCGTTTCTGACCCGCCGGGTGAGTGTCAGCGAGGACTATTTCACGGCGCTGGCCATGGATGTTGTCGCCGGCAGGCCGCTCAGCGAGCACTATGCCACCGATCCCATGCCAACCATCGGTCCACAGAACCTGGAGGTCAGCGGCGGGGTGATATTCAACGAGACAGCGGCACGCCTGGCCGGCTGGCGGGATCCGGAGGACGCCATTGGCGCCAGCCTTTACTCGGAGTTCAGTTTCGGTGGTAACGATTACCGCATGAACTATACCGTGGTCGGCGTGGTCAACGATGCCCATTTCGGTTCCGTGCGTACGGCGATCCCCCCGGTGTCCTTCACCCTGGACCAGAATCGCAGCACCATGATCGTCCGTGTCCGTGACCGGTCAGTGCCACAGGCGCTGGTCGATATCGACCGGATCTGGAACGCCAATCTGCCGGAAATCCCCATCAGGCGGAGCCTGCTGGCCGACAGCTACGCGGCTTTTTACGCCGGCGAGATGCGCGCCCTGACGTTGGTGGTGGCATTTTCCACCCTGTCCGCGCTGATCGCCTGTCTCGGGCTCTACGGACTGGCCTGTTATACCGTTGACACCCGTCGCAGGGAGCTGGGCATCCGCAAGGTACTGGGGGCGACCTCCCGGGCACTGGTGGGCATGATCACCTGGCAGTTTTCCCGGCTGGTGTTGCTGGCCAATCTGCTGGCCTGGCCGGTGGCCTGGTGGCTGATGCAGAACTGGCTGCGAAATTTTGCCTATCGCGAGGAATTCGATAGTCTACTGTTTGTCTATGCGGCGGTAATTACCCTGACCCTGGCCATCGCCACCACCGGCTGGCGTGTCTACCGGGCGGCAAGCGCCAACCCCATCGAATCACTGCGTACGGAATAGGATGCAGGCTGACCATGACCATGGACCGACAGATCGAAAAGCAACCCCGGCCGCTGTGGCAGTGGGCGGCACTGGCACTGGTGATCGCCGCTGCCGGCTGGCTGGCCTATGCCACCCTCAGTGACGCGTCAATCCGTACCTACCGCGTCGATGCCGATCAGCTGGTCATCTCTACCGTACTGCTGGGCGATTTCGAGGATGTCATTCCCATACGCGGGGCCATCCAGCCACTGAACAGCTTCTATCTCGATGCGGTCAATGGCGGCGTGGTGGACCAGGTTTTCGTGGAGGAAGGCAGTTTTGTCGAAGCCGGGCAGCCCCTGCTGCAGCTCAGTAACACCAACCTGCGCCTGAGCGCCGCCCAGAACGACACCAACATCACCGAACAGCTCAATTTCCTCGGCAATATCAGTAACAGCCTGGAAACCACCAAGCTCAATACCGAGCGCGAGATTATCGATACCGAGTACCGGATCACCGTGCTGGAACGGCAGAAAGCCAGGGTTGAGCGACTGGTGAACGACAACCTGGTTTCCGAGGAAGACTACGATGCCATCCTTGACGAACTGGACTATCAGCGCAGGATCCTGGCGAATACCCTGGCGCGACAGGAAGTGGAAGAAAGAATTCGCGAAGAGCGCTCGCGACAGATTGAAGTGCAGGTACAGAAGCTGGAAGAAAACCTGGAAGTTTCCCAGAGCAGCTTCGAAAGCCTGCTGGTGCGGGCCCCCATCAGCGGGCAACTGACCTCTCTCCCGGTGGAAATCGGTGAGAGCAAGACCACCGGTCAGCGCCTGGGCCAGATCGACGTGGTGGACCGGTTCAAGGTGGTGGCACAGATTGACGAATTTTACGTATCCCGGGTGCAGCCCGGGCAACCGGCAACCTTTGCACTGCTGGGCACCGAGTACACGGTCCGCGTGGACAAGGTCTATCCCGAAGTGACAGCCGGCACCTTTGAAGTGGACATGGTATTTACCGGCCCCACGCCGGACAACGTGCGACGCGGGCAGACCCTGCAACTGGAGCTGACCCTCGGTAACCCGGTACAGTCCCTGCTGCTGCCCCTGGGCGGCTTCGTCCAGGATACCGGCGGTAACTGGGTGTTCGTCCTCGACGAGGACGGTGCAACCGCCAGCCGGCGGGAAATCCGGGTGGGACGACGCAACAATCGCTACGTCGAGGTACGCGAGGGCCTGCAGCAGGGTGACAGGGTAATCACCTCAAGCTATAACCAGATGGAAGACATGGAACGCATTCAGCTGCTGTAGCTGAATGCCCTGCTTGTTTCGATCCAGAGAACCCATGAACAAGGCGGACACGAAGGCGACGACGGCACGGCGGGTTGACGAGTACCTGCAGCGACACTCAGGGTGGGCTTCCCAATTAACCGCGCTGCGCAACATCCTGCGGGCAACGGTACTGGACGAAACCGTCAAGTGGGGGATGCCGACCTATACCCTGGACGGCAAGATCGTGGCCGGTATCGCCGGCTTCAAGAATCACTGTGCACTGTGGCTGCACAACGGGGTTTTCCTCAAAGATCCTGACCAGGTCCTGGTCAATGCCGGCCAGGGCACTACCCGTGGCCTGCGCCAGTGGCGGTTCGGGCCCGGGGAAACTGTACCGAAGGACCGGGTGACAGCCTATGTCCTGGAGGCAATCGACAATCAGCAGGCCGGAAAGGCAATCACCCCGCGGAAGAAATCTCTGCACATCCCGGCGGAGTTAGCAGCAGCCCTTGAGGATCCCCCGGTGAAAGCGGCGTTCAACGCCCTGGCCCCGGGCAGGCAGCGGGAGTACGCTGACCATATCGGTGGCGCCAGGAAGGCGAAAACCCGCCAGTCAAGGTTGGCGAAAGCGCTGCCGGACATCCTCGCCGGCCGCGGCCTGCATGACCGGTACCGCCAGGCTCGAAAGCCGGGTTAAGCCCAAACCTGAAAAGGCTGTCAGTCGGCGACGCCGAACTCCTGTTCCACCTCGAGACGCCGCGCACCGGCCAGAATACCTGGCATGGCATAGTTGCCCTCGTGGCAGGCGTATTCGTACAGCCGACCGTCGGTGGCATAGAAACTCAGCTCGGCGGTCCAGGGCTGCCGGTAGATATTGCTGTCCTCCACCGTGAACTGATAGAAAATTTCATCGTCGGAATAGCGGCTGAAGCGCTCGATAATGCGGCCTTCCCTGGTGATCGGCACGGAACTCTGGCTGAGCTGCAGCGGCTTGATGTTGACGGTTTCCACCACCAGTTCATCACCTTCGTACCAGCCAACGGAATCGCCGAACCACTGTTCCAGTGCCAGGGGACGTCGATTGGCCCGGGCTTCTTTCGGAGAATCGTAAACCGGGATGATACGCGCGTCGTGCACCATTTCCACCAGGATCATCACGTAGTCATCGGTCTGCACAAACTGATAGGTATTGTTGTACAGCGCTCCCATCATTCCCGGTCCGGCCTTGTTGCCGAAACCCAGCAGGCAGCGTTCCGCGTTGGGAATGGCTTCCGGTCCACGGGAATCCCCGACACCGGTGTCGTAACGGGAACCGAAATCGCGCCGCTCAAAATCGTAGTCGGGGTTTTCCAGCCGGGGTACCCGTCCGCTGGGCGGATCCACCACGTAGGAGGTGCGGTATTCCCCTTTGACCAGGGCCAGGTTGGAGCCGGGATCGACCCAGAAATTGTTATACGCCCGGGTGCCGAAGTCCTCGCTGGCAGGTGCCGGCGTATCGTTGACGCCGTCGCCCTCGTCGAGTCCGCCTTCCAGCCCCGCTATGGGCGTCCGGGCCGCGATGATAGCGGCTTCACGAGGCGATACTACCAGGGAATCCACGCCCTGGGGACGATTCAGATTGGTCAGCGAGGCATTGGTCCAGGTGCCCTCCAGGTCCGGGCGGGTACTTTCCTGAGCATTGATTCCACTGACGCCAAACAGCGCAGAGGTGATAAAAATTCCGAGTCGGGGTGTGCAAAGTGACAAAATTGCCATGGGTATCTCCGGTTGTTGTCCACCAGTACTGTCCTGATGGCAACACATTAAGCCCAGTGATGGCCCGTGTAAACAGCTGTTGCGGTGCCTGTATCACGGCAAACGGTGGCCTGATCGGCACCCAGGTCCTCATGACGCGCCGGAAAAGTCATTTAACTTACTGTATTTGCTTGACAATCCCCCGATATGGCAGACCGGTCACCGATTTACCAGTGCTGGACTCGTCCTCCATTTTATGTGTTAAATAAGCGCCCGACTCATTGACCGCCAGAACCAGTCTGAAATCTATCAGGAGATGTATATGAAGAAAATGTTAGCTGCAGCCGGTGCCTACACCGCGCTCCTGTTGTCACTGCAGATCTACGCACAGGACATTCCGGAAACCATTTCGGTGACCAGCTCCACCTTCGACCATCACGGCATGGTTCCGCTGGAAAACTCCGCTTACGGGGACAACACGTCAATCGATCTGTCCTGGTCCGACCTGCCATCAGGCACCGTGGAACTGGCACTAGTCCTTGACGACCCCAAGGTGGTCGAACTCGGCATGATGCCGGAACCCTTCGTCCACTGGGTTGCCTACAATATCCCGGCCAGCGCCTCCGGCCTGCCGGCGGGACTGCCTGCCGACGCGCAGGTCATGGGCATTGACGGTCTTGACGGCATGATCAACGGCGTCAACGGTACCCGTCGCACCGGTTATTTCGGTCCCCGGCCCCCCGCCAATGGCCAGCTCCATGCCTACCACTTCAGGGTCTATGCCCTGGACAGCGATCTCGACCTGGAGCCCGGTCTCAACAAGGCGCAGCTGATGGAAGCCATGGACGGTCACATCCTGGCTACCGGCATGCTGATGGGCCATTACGAACACAAAGAGTAACCCACGCGATCCCCCAATCTGGCAACACCCGATCGGCGGCTGGAACCCCGGCCGCCGATCAGCCTGCCGGTAACACAGCGCTGACACCTGCGCCTGGCCTACCCTGGCAACTCTTCCCCGAAGACACTCATGGCAATTCACAAAAGGCAGTGGTGGGTGCTCTGTTTGATACTACGCTGGCGGTGACGAGTGAGGCCTGGATCACCAGGCCAACCTGCCAACAATGCAGTGCGATGTACCGATAATCCTGGAGCTTTCTAGGGCATCCCTGGCGGCGGTATGCGTGCCCGGGTCGCCTGCTCGAATCCGTAGGCCAGCTCGATGAGGCGCGCCTCGCTACAGGCCATGCCGGTGAAACTGACGCCGAAAGGCCGTGGTCCGGGTTCGAAATCCCCGGGCAAAGGCGGGTCGAAATCCATGGTCACCCGGGCGAACGGTACGATTACCGTCGGGTAGCCCGGCCTGGCGGCGATGCCGGCCCCGGTGGTTGCCGGAAACAGCAGCGCGTCCAGTTCCAGGTCGGCCATGACTTCGTCGATGCCATGGGTGGCGTTGAGATACAGGTCTCGCATCCGGTCAGCCTGGTAACGGTCCCGGTCCGCCTCCAGGTCAAGTGCATCGGCGCCGTCCAGTCGCGCCTGGCCATACCTGATGGCGCCACGTGGCGCATTGTCCAGGTTCCACTGGCGCAATTCCCCAAGGGTCGTTACCGGCGCCAGGTCACCCAGCGTTGCCAGCCACCGGTTGAAGTCCCGCTTCATGCCATAGGAAAGCACGCTGCTGTCCGGGGCGGTCAGCAGGTTCTGTCGGGGATCGGGATCGACGATGCTGGGAATATCGGCGGGATCGACAATGATCGCCCCCTGCTGGCGCAGCACAGCGATGGCCTCTGCCATCACTGCCCTGGCCTCGGCATCGAGGCGGGAGCTGGTCTGATTCTGCCCGGGCAGCTGCACGTCCTCGTAATAAAAAGCTCTTGGAATACCGATGCGGGCACCCATCAACCCGTCGTCACGCAGGTGTGGCGTGTAGTCGTTATTTTCCGGCGCACGGCACAGGCTGGTGGCCGCGTCATCGGGATCGGCAGCCTTGCCTTCCAGAACTCCAAGCATGATGGCGGCGTCGGTGACCGATCGGGTCATGGGACCCGCCGTGTCCTGGTCGGCAGTAATGGGAATGATTCCCCAGCGACTGATACGGCCCACGGTGGGCTTGATCCCCACCAGCATGTTGGCATTGGCTGGCGACAGGATGGAACCGGATGTCTCGGTGCCGACATTGGCTGCCCAGAAACTCATGGCGGTGCCGATACCGGAGCTGGAACCACCCACGCCCATGACCGGCCGCCCGTCATTGTAGCCTTCACGGGGGTCAGGCCGCGGATCGTAGGGGTTCAAGCCATAGCCGCCGACGGTGCTGTAGTTTCCCGGCATACCCGAGGCGACAAAGTTGGCCAGCTCGGTCATGACGGTCTTGGCGATAATAATCGCGCCACCCTCCCGTAAATTACGGGTCAACGACGCCTCGTAGGGCGGCACAAAGTCCCGGAATACCAGCGCACCGCCGGTAGTGGGCATATCCAGCGTGTGAATATTGTCTTTCAGGGCTACGGGAATGCCGTGCAGCGGTCCCCGGACTTCGCCGCGGGCGCGCTCCGCATCCAGGCGGTCAGCTTCTGCCAGGGCGTTGGGGTTTACGGCCATCACCGCGTTCACTTTTTCTTCGTAGAGTGCGATTCTCACCAGGTGCTTCTCCACCAGTTCCCTGGCCGTAATCCGACCCTCCGCCATGGCCTGTTGCATTTCAGCAATACCGGCTTCGACAACATCGAAACCGGAACCGTTGTCGGCGGCCCTGCTGACAGTAGCAATGCCCGCAAGCAACAGGACAGTGATAACGTATAAGCCGGCCGCGCGGCGCAGTAACAGATTCATCGGAAGCCTCTACTCATGCTGTGTTCAGGAATATGGAACAGGAAACTGCCGATAAGCTACCACATTGCCCGGGGCGAGTCTGTCGAGCTTTACCAGCACCTGCCGCCGCAGGATCATTACGGCCCGGTCAGGCGCGGTAGTTTCAGGTAGGAAAAGGCGGGCTAGAATCCCCGTTCCACCAGCCACAGCAGTCCGACCTGGGCTATCGCCAGGCCAGAGACCAGTGAACTGATTCGCCGCACCCGGGGTTTACCGGTCAACACGACCAGCAACGGTACCGCCACCAGGACTATCGCCAACTGACCCGTTTCCACACCCAGGTTGAAGCCCAGCAGGCTGACGGCAAACTGGCTTACCGGCATGTCGAGGTCGGACAGCACATTGGCGAACCCGAAGCCGTGAACCAGGCCAAAGGCGAAGGCGATTTTCCAGTGCCGCCGACCGAAAATCGGTACGAGTATATTGATGCCACTCACCACTACCGACAGAGCAATTGCGGACTCAACCAGCCGTGGCGGCAGTGATACCTGCCCGGTGCTGGCCAGCACAAGGGTAATGGAATGCGCCAGGGTAAACGCGGTTACCAGCTTCACCGTTTCCATGCCGCTTGCCCGCCAGATACCAGCCGCCGATTGACCCCCCCGACGTTGATGGAGCACCACGCCAAGCAACATGGCCACCAGGAAAAGAATGTGATCGATGCCGATCCAGATATGCCAGACACCCTCGCCGACGAATTCGGTCAAGGTCGGCATGAATCCCGCTGCGTCCGCCTCCAGCACCAGGCTGCGACGCTGTGGTGCCATGACATGACTGGACAGGGTCCCGTCCCTGTCAATGGCAACGATGCCACGGTGAGAGCGATCGTCATCGAAAAACAGGTCATAGTGCAGCGCCAATGCGCCAGCCGAGGGGTCGCAGCTGCCCTGTAACGGGATGACCAGGTAGGGTCCTCCGGCCAGCTGCTCCACCCGGTAAGCGCCACCGTCGATGACGCAGCTTCGCTCGCCGTTGTGCAGCCGTAATCCGGCCTGCCAGTAGGCATCGATTCGCTCGCCAGCCTGCCTGATCTCACCCCAGGTAACGGTGCCATCACCGTTGTCATCCAGACCCACGGCGATTTCCAGGTCGGCGATACCGACCTTGAGCCTGCCGTCGACGGATGCATCGACGACGGTCAGGTCCAGGTAGCTGTCATTGAGCGAGTGAGCCTGTGCGTCACTGACGGCAAAAACCACCGACAGCAACATCAACAGTAATCCCGTCGAAAAGTGTCGATCCGTCCGCGGACGCCGGCTACGCGGCGAAACAGTATTCATCACGGTGCTGCCTCCGCCAGTATGGCATCCAGGCGATAATCCTGCAGGCCGGTGCGGGTCCGCCAGCCGGCGAGTCGAGCGAGACTGCTGTGGTGACCGGAAGCAGCGGCGGATCGGGCCAGCACCAGGGTGTCGGAGGGATCTTTCTGTACCATCCAGTTAGCCAGTGCCGCGTCATGGGCCTGCTGAGGATCATCCGCCAGCTCAAGTGCATACAGGGCGATCAGCTTGTGGGGCTGGTCGGCGCCACGTTGCGCCAGGGCCTGGATTTTCCGTTCCAGAGCTGCCAGGGCAGGCCAGGCTTGTTGCGACTGACCGGAATCCAGCAAGGCACGGACCCGCAGGATTTCCAGTTCCAGCGAGTTGTCCAGATCCCCACGGGTTTGCAGAAACCGGGCAGCATCAGCAGCCTGTCCCTGTTCAAGTAAATGGGCCGCATAGCCGATGGCCACGTAGCGACTGTCAGGATTCAGGCGCAATGCGCCACGGTAGTGGCCGATCGCCACCGGCGATGCATTCAGTCGTCGGGCGATATCCGCCGCCGTTACATGCAGTTCAAAAGACAGCGCCCGGGGGAGGCGACCCGCCGCCAGCGCCGCTTCGACCTGTTGCAGTGCCCGTTGGGCATTTCCTGTCAAACCGTTCAGCTGGGCCCGGCAGTTCAACGCCAGTATCGCATAGCCGGCCGCAGTCAATTGCTGGCATTGGTCGGCCACCAGGTCCAGGTGGCCGGCCACCAGGCTGACCTGGGGTTGCATCTGCAGCGCCCTGGAGTTGCCAGGATCCACGGCCAGTATCTCCTGCAACTCCTCCAGTGCCGCATCGAACTGGTGGTTGTGCTGCAGTATATCGGCCCTGACCAGGCGAACCGCTACAGGCAGCGGATCGGACCCTGGCCAGGATTCAACCAGGGCCAGGGCCTGGCCGTAGGCACGGGGACTGCCTTCGCCCACGGCAAGGTTGTAGACAGCAAGAATTTTCTGCCATAACAGGGCCCGCTCATCGGCGGATACTGCCCCGTCAGGCGTGGACGCGTTGTCTGCAGCGATGCGACGCCGTGCCTGATTCGCCAGGGCAACGACTGCCTCGGGCAGCACCGCGACAACTTCGTCGTCACTCAGGGGCACATAGCCCCCGGCAGACTCAGCACCAGCCGCCCCGGAGTCCTGGAGTGCCAGGATCAGCAGAACGGTCCCCAGGGATCTCAGCGTCAGCCTGGCAGTCCGGACCATGCCGTTACTGCCGGGTGGAGTCACCGGGCCTGTCGGTGTCGGGTATGGCGTTTTTGCTGTCCACATTGTTGGCTACCCCGCTTCAGTCGATCACGTCACCGCCAGTGGGTTCGTTTAAGTACGGAAACTCGTTTTTGAACTCGATTGCGGAAACCGTGGTCTGGTCGGTGAACGGCACCATGTTGTTGGGCGCCTGGGTTGCATCTGAATTCAGCGCTCCCATCATCACGCGCAGCGCAATATCGACGACGTCATCACCCGGACGACGACCATTGGGAAAACCCGCGATGTCTCCAGCCAGGACGCCCATGTTTTCCTGTAGCGTTGCCGCAACCGGTTCCACGGCGGTATTCAGCCGCAGCATATCCGAGGTAGCGAACATACCGTTGCTGATGTTTTCAGGCAGGTTGAGTCCGTCCACGCCACCAATGGCCGCCACCAGGTCAAGTCGCGGAAAATTCATCGGCGCCACCGCACCGGCATCGGCAAACAGCAGTTCCAGCAGGAAAGGCAGGGTGGGATTGAGCGCGTAGTCGACAAACTGACCATCGTTCAGCGGCTCACTCATATTGAATTTATCCTTGTCGGGCAGGCCGATTACCAATTCGTTGATCAGCGGGAAACCCAGCCTTGAGACCTGCATCGGCTCGTCACCGGGAAAGTCGAAGCTGGCGGTGGTCCAGGCGCCGATCACGGTATCGTCCGCTACCAGGCAGTCAATGGGTACTTCCAGGGCCAGCGTGGTTATATTGGAATCACCGATTGGGTTGGGCACGGCGTCCTCGGCACCCAGGGGATTTAGATTTACCAGGTCGAAGACCTGGCCAAGGTTGACGGCAAAACTCTCGCTTCGCTGCCCGACGAAAACCCTGCCTTCGGCGCTGCAGCCGGGGATAGCAATGGGTCGAATATGACTGCTTGCATAGGTTTCATAATCCGGGATCGATTTACTGCCGATATTGTCCAGGGGCTTGCGAAAGGAACTCTCACCGGTTACTGCATCGGTAATCGGCATCGGCGTGCCGTCACGCCGATCACCGGCAATATAATTAACGACAAATTCCTGGCGGGAATTGACGCTGCCGGTATCCCCGGCGTCGGGTCCGACACCCCCGGCGATGGCCAGGGGTATGGCGATATCCTGCCCTCCCACCGGAACCGTGACACCCGCCAGCAGGGTGGAAAATTTGAAACTGAAGGTGATGTCTTCCTGAGAGTCACCGTCGTTGTCTATATGTATCTCATAAAGGGCATTATCTTCCAGGTTGAAATAGTTGGGGCCGCCGTAAGGATCCTGTAATGGGAAATAATTGGCCAGAATGGTTACCATGTCCTCGCGTCCCGGTTCATAGCTGCGAAACACGTACAGGTCCGTCGCATCATACCGGGGCAGGCCGGCGATCATGGGTGCTTCCCGATGGCTGGAGGCGTAGGCCATAGCGCTGCAGGAAATGAGACCGGCCGCCAGCATGCTCCGGGTAAGTAGTCTGTTGTCCAAGCTGTTCATCAGTTTTCTCCGGTAGTGCAATTGAGGTGAAAATGTTGCCGCAGGTACTGGTTCGGGTTCGCGTTTTGCGGCAGTAAACCACGGTCCTGTCATTACTTCGTCCCAGGTCGAAAAATCGATTAAAAAATTTTCGCCTTGCAGAAAAAGTGAAAAAATTGCACGGTATTGACGTCCATCAGCGTCCCGATGACGTATCAATCAGGTTAAGTATCCAAATCCAGGCAAGAAAACTGAAATCAATGGACAGCGAAGCGAATTCCCGGGGCCGGGACGAAAGCGGCGCGATGCTGCACCGCGGCGATATTGCGGAGCATCGCAGTACGTCGCTGCTGGTCGACGTGGCCCTGTCCCAGAGCCAGGCTGCCTTTGAAGAACTCTTTGATGAGTTCGCCAGCCGCATTTATCGTCTCGGTATGAAACTTGCCAGGAATGAGCAGATCGCCAAGGATCTGGTACAGGACGTCATGCTTCACGTCTGGCAACATGCCAACGACTTCGACATGGACCGCGGTACCGCGCAAAGCTGGATCTTCAGCCTGTCGCGAAACAAGTGCATCGACATGTTGCGCAAGGCCAATCGTCATGCCGTACAGCTCCCGGTGGATGACATCTGGCCCGACTACCAGCAGGAGCAGCTTGCCGCGGAGCTTGACGAAACCGAGGCCGGAGTCGAAAAGCTGAACAGCCTGGGCCGCATAGACAGCCTGCTGACCCGGCTGCCCGCACCCCAGTGTGAAGCGGTAAAAATGGTGTATGTCAATGACCTAAATCACGAGGAAGCGTCCAGCAGGCTGAAGATTCCCCTGGGAACCTTCAAGTCCCGCCTGCGCCTCGGCTTAAGCAAACTCAGAAAAATGGTAAAAGTACGCCATGACTGATTCAGCACACCATCACCCGGACAGTACATTGTTGCAACGCTTTGTAGCAGGAGAGCTGCCAATGGGCGTTAATCTGGCAGTCTCTTCACATGTCGATCAATGTGGCCAATGCCAGCAGGTCATCCCACGTCTTTCCATGGCGGCCGGTGAGGCATGGGTTGAAAGTACGGCGGGAGATGAGAAAGCTTCCACTGCAGGTCTACGCGATATCTTTGCCACTATCGTGGCACAACCGGCACCTTGCGCCAGCCAGCAAGAGGAATTATCTGCCAGCACAACCGCTGGCGACGAGGCAGTGCGCCTGCGGGATCGACCGGTGAGACTGCCCCGCCTCCTGGACAGAATCGCCAGGGACGGCCTGGACTGGAAACCGGTCGCGAACGGCATTCACCAGGCACTTATCGACGTCGACTCGCAAACCAAGTGTGAGTACATCTACATGGATCCCGGCGCGAGCGTGCCCACCCATACTCACCTGGGCAGTGAATTCATGCTGGTACTTGATGGCACCATCGAAGATGGCTTCGGTAAATATGGAATCGGGGATTTCGTCGCACGGCACCGGCAGGACTGTCATGGGCAGGTTACGGAATCCGGGTGTGTATGCCTGTTCGTCACTGACGCACCTCTTATATTTACCGAGGGCAGGGCGCGACTGCTGAACCCGCTGAATCGACTCCGTCACTGGTGGTCGAAACTTCTGGGATAGTCCCCTGTACTTCTTTTCAAGTGCGTAAGACCGACCAGGCAAGACCGCACCCGGTACCGTCAGAACAGGCTCCAGATTACAGCTACAGGCGTTTTAGTAGTGATTAAAGTGACCCGGCAGGCGCAGAAACTCACTGCGTTTTTCTGGCAGTTCTTCATGCCGGCAAGCCTCAATATGCTCAACCGGTTGCTGAAATTCAGCCTCAATGGCATGCTCCGCCGGCCTTCCGGCACTCACCTGCGGTTCCAGGCCATCGCGACGTTGGAGACTTGCTGATAAACTGCCAACAGTCTTTGGACTGAGCCTGACAGCCAGCCACCGGAAAATTGAATTCGTTTGCACCAGAATAGGGGAGAACTACCGTGAAACTGTTTGACTGCACAATCGCAACCCGGACGATTTTTCTCGCCTTGATATTGACTGTTCAATCCGGATTTGCGGCGGAAAACTCCACCGTTGGCAACCTGGAACTGGACCAGGTGGCCACCGACCTGATCCGGGAGGCGACAACCAGTCCCGACTTCCTGACCCGGTGGGTGGATGTCATCCCCGAACACCCCACCGTACCCAGCCCCCGTGATGTACTGGGCTATACCATCGGTACGCCGGGTAAATTGACCCAGGTGGAACAGATCTATGGCTACTTCCAGGCCCTGGATGAGGCGTCCGATCGAGTGCGGATATTCCAGATGGGCCAGACCTTCGAAAACCGTGACATGCTGATCGTTGCCATTGCGGAGCCGGATATCCTCGCCAATATCGATGACTACCGCCGGTTGCTGGATGAGCTGTCCGACCCCCGGGCCACCGACCAGGCCAGGGCCGAACAGGTGATCGACCAGGCACTGCCCATTTTCTGGATGACTGCCGGACTGCACTCACCGGAACTGGGGCCGCCGGAAATGGTGATGGAACTGGCCTACCGGCTGGCGGTGGAAACCCGCGAACCGTTTGCCTCCATTCGCAGCAAGGTAATTACGCTGCTCACGCCGGTGTTCGACGTCGATGGCCGGGCACGACAGGTGGACTGGTATCGGCAGCATATCGCCGGCCACACCGACTACAATGACATGCCGCCGCGAAGTGTACCGTTCTGGGGTCACTACACCTACCACGACAATAATCGCGACGGCATTTCCATCAGCCAGCCCATTACCCGCAATTATGTCAACAGCGTCTATGCATGGAGACCGACTATCAGCCTGGATTTGCATGAATCCGTGCCACTGCTTTATGTGGCAGGTGGCACCGGTCCCTACAACACCGGTGTCAGCCCCATCACCATCGGCGAGTGGCAGTTGCTGGCAAATTACGAAATTTCCCGATTGACCGGGCTGGGGCTTGAAGGCGTGTGGACCTGGGGATATTACACCGGCTGGTATCCGGGCTACATGCTGTGGGCAACCAATAATCACAACAGCATGGGCCGTTTCTACGAAACATTCGGTAATGGCAGCGCCGAGACCATGGATCGAGACCTGCGCAATGCCCGGATTGCCGGTGCGGATGTGACCAGCAGGCAATGGTATCGGGCTTCTCCGCCACCACAGAAACTGACCTGGTCAATGCGCAACAATACCAACTACATGCAGAGCGGGGTTATTGCGTCCCTGGAGATGGTGGCCAACAACGGCTCCATGTTTCTCTCGAACTATTACCAGAAGGGTGTCGATGCCCTGCATGCAGAAGTCAGTGAAGCGCCCTATGCCTTTCATATTCCCCGTCAACAGTCTGATGCTGATTCGGCCAACTACCTGGTTGGTGCCCTGGGACGACATGGCATCGAGATCGAAGCGGCCACCGAACCCGGCGAGTACGGCGACATCCAGGTGGACCGGGGTGACCTGCTGGTCAAGCTCAACCAGCCCTATGGACCCCTGGCCAACACCCTGTTGGAAAAACAGCAGTTTCCTGCCGATGTGCAGGTGCCACCCTACGACGACGTTTCCTGGACGCTGGGCCTGACCATGGGCGTCACGGTGAACCCGGTGGACGACGATGGCGTGCTGGACCACCAGGCCGAGAGTTTTGATGCCGCCACGGAGTTCCAGTCAGCCGCTGCATTGCCAGGCAATGACGGTGTCTGGGCTATTCCCAATTATGGCCAGCGGGAACTGGGACCCGTTCGCTTCGCCCTCGGCGATATACCGGTGCTGGTTGCCGAGGAATCCTTCGAGGCTGGCCGTACGGACTATCCGGCCGGCACACTGCTCATCGACATGAGCACCGTGGACCCCGACCCGATTGCTGATGTGCTTGGCGCCAGTCATCTGCAGGTGGTACGACTGGGTCGCATGCCGGATGTGGCAACCCACGAGCTGGACCTGCCGCGGCTGGCTGTTTTCCAGACCTGGACATCGACACAGAATGCCGGCTGGGTCCGCTACAGCCTTGATGAAGCAGGTGTGCCCTATCGCCTGGTTTCCAAGGATCGCATCCGGTCCGGCAATCTGCTGGATGAATTCGATGTCATTCTCGTGCCGCATATGAGTGCCGGCACCAGTCTCGGCTCGATTATCGGCGGCATAGATCCCAAATGGTCACCATTGGCCTATCAGAATTCCGAAGCCACGCCGAATCTTGGCCATATTCTCAACTCCGAGGATATTACCGGCGGAATCGGCTTCAGCGGCATGGCCAACCTGGAGACGTTTGTCCGGGGCGGGGGAACACTGGTGACCCTGGGCTCCGCCGGTGTACTGGCGTCCGATTCCGGTATTCTGCGCGGTATCCGCAAGATCGATGCCGGCAGCATGAATACTCCCGGTTCCATTCTGACCGCCCGGGTAACCGACACCGGTTCGCCCCTGACCTACGGCTACGATGAAATCACCCACGTGTTTCGCGGCAACGGTCCGATCTTTTCCGTACCTTACTACGACAGGCACCTGGCTCCCCTGCAGTTCGGCACCAAACCGCTGGAAGATCAGAATGACGAGCCCACCGACGAACCTGCCGATGACAACGAAGACAGTCCACCGCTGGTGCTATCCGGCGGTATAGTCAGGGGCGCCGACGTAATCGACGGCGAACCGGCAATCGTCAGCAAGTCGCTGGATGCCGGACACGTCGTCATGTTCAGCTGGAATCCCATGCATCGTCATGTGAACCACCATGACCATGCCTTCGTGTATAACGCCCTGCTCAACTGGAACGATCTTGCCACCGAGTAAAGTGACGATCAGGGAAATTGCCCGGCTTTCAGGCGAGTTCATTGGCGAGGTGCCTTGCCGCCGGCATGCGTCGGCCTGTTCAGGCGAGGCAGCGAAGCGCAATGGCAATCGGGTCTGTCAACAGAGTCTGAATATAATCAGGAAAGCCGGCTTCTGCATACATTCTTCCCGTTTTTTCTTATAGGCCGCCTCCAGTTTGCCCAGTTCCAGCAACGACTGTTCCACCGACGGATTTTCCCGGGCCACTTTCAATATGTTTTCCCGCAGCGCTGTGAATTCCCGCGCATACTGACCCTGTAACCGGGAAACGGTTTCCGGGACCGCGTTGCCTCGCAGGAAGTCCTGGGCGTTGTCGGCAACCGCCTGCTCGAAGAACACCGGCCAGCACTGTTGCTCCGTGATGTGTGTGCCAGTCCACGCCTGCTGTTTGCAGTTGACGTCGAACCGGTCATCGATGTTGAGGTCGTTGTAATCGGCATAGAGGGCCTCTTTGGCGTCCTCTATTTGGGCCCGCAGCAGGAAGAAAGATCGCTGTCCGGTAACGATAATCTGTTCAATGGGAACTGACGGCAGCTCGCTATCATCATCCCCAGCATCTTCACCAGTGAAATCACCGGTGAATTCGTTGGTGATTTCGCTGGTGGATTCGTTGTCAGCTGCAACAGCCTGGTCTTCCTGTGCCAATAATCGACCCGTGGCAAGCCAGCAGCACGCGGCAACAAGCAGGCATAGCACAGCTGCTAAAGAACTATTCGGTTCAGTACCGTATTCCGGTGTTTTCATCAGCAATTCACCACGCCTGCCAACGGCAGGCCCGCCAGGAGGGAACATGTGCCGATCATACTTCAGGAACCCTTGATCGACAAAGCTAGCCGGCTAACTGTTGGCGACGATATACGTGGCGAGAATGACCATCAGCACCAGCGTACTGCCATATCGGGTAACTGATCTGGAAATGGGATATCGAAACTCCTGCTTTTTCATGGGTACCAGGCTACCCCGTGCCCGCTTCTGGAACCATGGGTCACTGAACCCATGTATTTTCATACAGTATCGTCCCGCTGATCCGCCACGCAACACGATGAGCAGCCTTTTGACCCTTGCGGCGCGACGGAAGTGCACGCCGGAATACGCTGTGCTAACCTCCGCAGGTCCGGAATCCGCGGCATTCGATCCTTCTTCAGCGAGGCATTTCGCGAAAATTCCGGCACCAACCAGTTTTAACTACGGAACAGGAATCCAATGAAATACTCACCAGGAACACTCAGTAACTCAGTGTTGGTTTCGGCAATTCTGCTGGTGGGAGGAACCGTAACCGGCGCCTTTGCACAGGCACAATTCAGTGGTGTACAGCTTTCCATCGAACCCGTGGCCGGAAATGTCTACATGGTCCAGCGGCCCGGGGGCGGTGGCAATATCGGTGCCTTCGTGGGTCCGGAGGGCGTGCTGCTGGTTGATTCACTGTTCGCGCCGCTGTCGGACCGGCTGGTCGCGGCCGTTCAGGAGTTGACCGACCAGGATATTCGCTTCCTGATCAATACCCACATTCACATCGATCACGTTGGTGGCAACGAAAACCTGGCGCAGATGGGCGTGCTGATTTTCGCTCACGACAACACGCGATTACGGTTTCTGGAGGAACGCAGCCGCGTTCCCAGATCGGGCGGTTCATTCGTGCCACAACAACCGGAAGCCGCCAGGCCGGTGGTCACGTTCAACGACACCATCAGCTTTCATCTGAACGGTGAGGAGGTACAGGCCTTCCTGGCACCACCTGCTCATACCGACGGTGACGTGTTTGTCTATTTTCCGGAGTCCGACGTACTGCACCTGGGCGACGTGTACCGCACAACCAGTTATCCCATCATCGACATCTATAATGGCGGGTCGCTGCGGGGAACCGTTGCCGCTCTGGACAAGGCCATCGACCTCGCTGGCCCGGAAACGAAAATTATTCCGGGACACGGCCTGGAAGTAGTGGGCCGGGAGGAGCTGAAGGAATTCCGGGACATGATCGTGACTATCAGCGACAGGGTGCTGAACATGATCCGCGAAGGTAAAAAGCTGGACGAAGTCATGGCGGAACGCCCGACAGCAGACTATGATGCACAGTGGACCGATGATCCGGGCTGGGGACCGGAAGATTTTATACCGATCGTGTACTATGAACTGGGTGGATCAGGGCGTCTGGCCGATCGCTGATTTTCCTGACTTGCCTTATAGTGAATTCAGGGCCGGACAAATAAACAGGGCTTGCCGGCGCACATATTTTTTGCCTGCCACGCACTCACTGAACCGGATATGGGTTACTCTGTTTCCCGTCGCGGCAAGACCGTGGCAGTTTCCGGAGATACCCGAGAGCGTCCGGTACCTGGATCAGGGGTCGTGCGACGTCGGCCTGCTGGTCGACAAGTTATCGAACCAGGTACCATAGCCGGTTTAAACTGCTGTACTCCGACGCCTGATTGTGTAATATCCGCAATCGTGATCGGCAGCATCCCTGCCCTGACATCAACAGTTACGGAACTTCTGCACAGTGCCAATCAGGATAGTACAAAGGCTCAGGAAAAATATCAGGGAGGACGGGCTGATCATCAGCAGTTCGCCCTTTCTGGTGAACAAGATGCTCAGCAAGGTGGATTTCAACAGAAACCTGCGAATTCTCGAAATCGGCAGCGGCAAGGGCGTGTTTACCCGGGAAATCGCCAGGCGCATGAACCGTGATTCCTGCCTGGACGTAATTGAAATCAAGACTGACTACAATCACTACATCCACCAGATAATACAGTTGAATTCCGACAAGAAGATCTCCCTGTTCAATGGCTGCATCACTGAATTAACCGGTGAGCGTGAAAATTACGATATCGTGCTGTCCTCACTGCCCCTGAAAAACTTTGTCAACACCGCGGACAACAATGCCTTTCTCAACAGCGTCATTCAGGGTTTCGAATCCAACCTGAAAGTTGGCGGTACCTACCTGCAGTACCAGTACTTTCGCAGCAACAAGGTGGATATCGAGAAAATTTTCGGGCAGAAGATGGACGAAATCAGTTTCGTATTGCTCAATATACTGCCGGCATTCGTCTACAGCATCACCAAGTGATTGGAAAAAAATTCGACACGATTAATTTCCTAGGTCTTTACCTGTGGCTTGGCATCGTGGCAGTCAGCCTGTCACTGTTTTTTTTCCGCCCGGAACTGTTTCAGCCCGAACGCATCAGGACTCTCTTTTCCGCCAACCTGGGTCTGGGATTACTGATCTATTTCATCATATCGACCTTGCGCGGATTCACGCTGATTCCGTCGACACCCATCGTTCTGGCTGGAGTGCTGGTGTTCCCACCGGGTCCGTTGTTCCTGGTCAACCTCCTGGCAGTGTATTCTTCATCGGCGATCGTTTACTTCATGGCCCGGGCAGTCCGCTTCGACAGTTACTTCCACGAAGAATACCCGGAACAGGTTACCAGGCTGGCGCGACTGCTCAAGCGCAGGGAACTGCCGGTGATAGCTGCCTGGGGCTTCGCCCCCATGGTGCCAACCGACATGATCGTGTACGTCTGCAGTGTCCTGCGAATCAGCGTGGTAAAAACTCTTGTGGGTGTCTCCATCGGCGAAGGCGTCATATGTGCCATTTATATCTTCGGCGGCTATTTCACGTTAACCAGTGTGTTCAATTATTTGTAAGGCACCTTTCTGTCAACATCCCGTTCAGTCTGCCGTTCGCGAAAACGACCTGATAATGAAGCTGCTGTCCCCATTCCGCCTCGTGGACATGCCCACGGATTACTTTTATTCTTGGCATTTCGCCGGGCCTCAGCTGCCGGATCAACAGGCTGGCGGGCACCGGTCTGCGACGAACGTCAACAAGACCAAACAAAGAGGTTGAACCATGAAACTGCTGATTGGACTGTTCACCGGCCTCGTGCTGATCACCGGGGCCGCTACCACGCTTGCCCAGACCAGCGTACTGTTCATTGGCAACAGCTTCACCTACGGCTACGGCTCTGCCACCAGGTATTACCGTGCCGACTCGGTAACCGACCTGAACAACGAGGGTATTGGTGGCGTACCGGCGCTGTTCAAGGCTTTCGCCGACCAGGCCGGCCTGGATTATGATGTCTACCTGGAAACCCGCGGTGGTGCCGGGCTGGATTTTCATCTGGAAAACAAGCTGGGCGTCATCGGTCGTCGCCCCTGGGACCAGGTGGTGATGCATGGCTACAGCACACTGGACCGTGACGCGCCGGGAAACCCGGGTATCCTGGTGGATACCACCCGGAAGATGGCCGAGTTCCTGCAGGGACTCAATCCTGACGTGGAGATTTTTCTTACCGCCACCTGGTCAAGGGCTGACCTGGTGTACCGGGGGAACACGCCCTGGACCGGGACGTCCATTGACCAGATGGCTTTGGACGTGCGGGCGGGTTACGACCGCGCCGCGGCGTCAGCACCGGCGGTGAAGACGGTGAATGCCGTGGGTGAGGCGTGGAACCGGGCCATGGCACTGGGCGTGGCGGACGCCAATCCCTATGACGGTATCGACTACGGCAAAGTGGATCTGTGGAGCTACGACCACTACCACGCCAGTAATTTCGGCTACTACCTCGAAGCACTGGTGGTGTTCGGCAATCTCACCGGGCTGGACCCCCGCGCCCTGGGGGAAAACGAATGCGCCGCCTACGAGCTGGGTATGAGCCGGGAACAGGCTCGAATGCTGCAACAGGCTGCTTTCGATCAGCTGGCCAGCGAGGGGCTGGTGCAGCCTTCGCCGCTGGTATTGCCTCGTCCCATGGCACAGGAACGCTGCAATACGGCGCGATAGGCGGATTGGCAGCGCCCCGGCCCGGGCGCTGCCAAGTACATCGATCCCTTGATGATCCGGATAGGCCAGGCCCCGGTTCCCGCCGGTTGGAACCTGTCTGGAAGGGGCTGCTCCCGACATGACACTGCCCATGAAACCTGCTAATGTCATCAGACCCTAAATCAAAAATCACATCGGGGCCGACAATGACCAAGAACATGCTCGTTACCGCGATATCATCCCTGCTGTTGACGGCGTCCCTGGCCGTGTCAGCACAGTCATCATCCCTGCCACGCACCGCCCATGGCGACCCTGACCTGCAGGGAATCTACACCTATCGCACACTGACCCCCCTGAACCGGCCGGTGGAACTGGCGGACCGGGCGGTATTGACCGAGGAACAGGCCCGGGAGTGGGCCGCCTACGAAAACCGGCGACAGAATCGCGACCTGATTATCGACTCGGTGGGCGGTGCAGGCTACCCGCCAGGCGTCATCTCCTACAACGAATTCTGGTATGAACGTGGCCGCGAAACCGTGGCCGACTACCGCACGTCCCTGGTTTACGATCCACCCAATGGCCGGGTGCCTGAATTGAACAGCATCGGTCGGGAACGGGCCCGGGCCCGCGCCGAGGCGCGCCGGCTGAGTATCGGTCCGGAAGGCCGGACTCTGGCGGATCGCTGTATTCGCAGTAACGGTGCCGGACCACCCCTGGTGCCGGGCTCCTATAACAACAATATCCAGATCGTGCAGACCCCTGATCACGTGATGATCCTCAGCGAAATGGTACACCGCGCCCGCATTATTCCGTTCGCGGACGAGCATCAGTCCCGCAACATCAGGCGCTGGGACGGCGATTCCATCGCCCGCTGGGAAGGCGATACCCTGGTGATCGAAACCCGTAATTTCTTCTACGATGACAACCCCCGGGGCCTGTCACGGGAAGCGGTGATCGAGGAACGTATCAGCCGCCTGGACGACAATACCCTGGATTATGATTTCACCGTGACCGATGCGCGCACCTGGGATCAAAGCTGGTCAGCCCGCTTTCCGCTTCGCCAGATCGACGACCCGATCTACGAATACGCCTGTCACGAAGGCAATCACGGCCTCACCGGAATTCTTGCCGGCTGGCGCCGTTACGAAGCCATGGGCATGAATGGCGACGGGACCCCCATCGATTCCCGGACGGCCTCGACACTGACCGCCAGCGACGAGGATTTCTGACGACGGTAAAGTCTGGTGCGGCGCAGCCGGCAGGGCGATAAAAGTGCCGGCCGCGCCACGGCCTGACCGACTACCGGGAGTCCGTTGGCACTAATGTCGGCACAATCCTGTTGCGGTTGCTGAGGTACCAGAATTGCGCAGCCCCGCCCCGGGGTTCGAAAGCTAATGGACTGGTTTTTTGCAGAACGGAAAAGGAATTCGGCTACCATGCAATTCGCTATCCCCCGCATACCCGTAAACCGGATTCCGGAAGACGAATTCCTTGATCGCTTCTACCGGCTGGAAAAGCCAGTCATCATTACCGGCATAGAGCCCCCGACCGACGGTGTGATCCACTCCCTGCTGGCCAGGACCGGGTCGCGACCCGGTCCTGGATTCGCGGGATCCCCCCTGACCTGCGAGTCTGATGAACTGGTTGTTCCGGAACTTGTCAGGGCCATCCTGTCGCGCGATGACATTGTGCTTCGCACCCGCCCCATTCGATTGTGGATGCAAGCCAGGGGGCATCGCACCCTGCTCCACTATGATGGTAACAGCCTGCAGGGACTGAACTGGCAGGTTACCGGTTCGAAACAGTGGACGCTGATTTCCCCGAATACGCCACCGCCTTTTTTCCCCTTTCATCCCTACGCAATGACCCGGGCCAATTTCAATCCCGATGCCGATCGGTATGACTTCTGCCAGTTCGTAACCCGGCCCGGCGACCTGGTATTCGTCCCCAGGTACTGGCCCCATGAAGTGACCGCTCTTGAACATCGCAGCTCAAACATCAACTGGGTCTGGACGCCACGCACACCCAATCTCCAGGTAGCAATCGGCCGCCGGGAATGCGCCGTGCTTGCCTGGCGAAATCTCATTCCTGGATTGAGTCGACTGATCCTGGAGCCCACCAGGCTGCATGATTATGGGGGTGGCGGCGAAGAGTTATCCCGTGTTTATACCGAAGCGGTGAGGGGCCGGGAATTGGTTCGCGCCCTGGCATCCGAACTGGCCAGACTCCCCCTGTTGCCATTCTATTATACTGACCTCAAGTGGCAGTTCCGCCATGCCAGGGAAAGCCTGATTTAGTCCTGGCGTCGCTAATGACAACGGATGAATTTAAAAGCCCTGATGAGAAAATGGCCCAAGTCATTGCTGAAGTTGCCAGAATCCTGGCAGCGCCAATCGCAGTCAGCTGCTTAAGTAACCTGTGATTAATAAGATTAAGAGTAGCCGACGCCTGAAGCCTGTCTGCAGGCAGGCTCCAGGCAGCAATTGACCCGTATTGTTCTCAATCAATCGGGAAGACAATCGGACGCAGGGGTGCCGCGTCGGCGCCTCGCAATTTAAGTGAGCCTGCCACGAATGCAAACTCATAGATCCCATCGCGAGCAAGATCTTCCAGAAAAACCAGTTCCAAAATCGGTGCACCCTGTTCGGCCAGAAGATAGGTATGCAGGGGCACATAGTCGTCTTCCAGTTCTGATGGAAACGCTTCGAAACTGAGATTGTCTGCCCCAAGAACCATGGCACCTTTTTCTTCAACCAGATAGCGAGCAGCGTCAAGGCCCATCCCCGGAGGATTGTCCATGTAGGCAATGGCATCGTTATAGAGTTGCATGCGGCCCGTGCGAATCAGCACCACATCACCCACTTCAATGTCCACGGACTGGGCGAAGAGTGCTGCTTCCAGGTCCTCCCTGGAAACGCGATAGCCATCCGGCAGGCGATCCATGCCCAGATTACCAGGGATGTCGATGAGCACGCCGCGAGCAATGATGGGCGGAATCTTTTCTGCGCCGGCGACTCGCCAGCCGCGATCGCCCAAGTGATCGTCAGCCGAGAAGCCATTGTAAATCTCGCCGTTCAGGCCAAAGTGGCTGAGGGCATCGATGTGGGTACCCATATGTGTGTACATGGAAACGGCGGTGCCAGTATAGCTGACATGGGCATTCATCTCCTCGCCCACATGCATGGGGTCGTCCACCACCGTACCCCGGGGGGTGTGCGTCAGCCACAGGCGGTAGTGTGGATCGCCGGCGGCTTGCCAACTGGGCATGCCGATAAAATAGTCTACCGACAGGTCATAGCTTCTGCCGCCATCGATCCGGGACAGAATTTTCGCCTGTGAGTCAGCAGTCATCAGATTCAATCTTCCGATTTCATCATCGGGACCCCAGGGGCTAATACCAACGCTGCGCTCAGCACCGTAACCGGTACTGGTCAGCGTCAGGCCAAGAATGATCAGTAGTAGCAGATCGGTCAGAATTTTCTTCATGTTAACCTCCAGATTGGATTTATTGCAGGGTTGGGCTCAGTAACCGACAGTAAAGCGCCGGCGAATGTGTCGGGCTCGCTCAATTTCATCGAGCAGGGCTACGGCCATATCTTCCATGGAGATAACCGAGCGACCGGAATCATCGATCAGCAACTCATCAGCACCGACACGAAAGTTGTTGCTGCGCTGCCCCGGTACCAGCAGGGCAGAGGGGCTTAAATAAGTCCAGTCCACCGTGTAATTGGCCTGGCAGAGCTCGTATTGCTGCAGGCAGGCACGACCGATGGCCAGGGCTGAGCGCGGCATGTAGCGGCTGTCATCCAGCAAGAGCTGCTGTTGTCGGTCCGGAATTTTCAGACTTGCAGCACCGCCACTGATCAACAGGCGAGTGGCGCTGTGACTCAGGGTCTTGAGTAGCAAGGCCGTGGTTTTAATCAATTCATGTTCAGAGCCAGGCTGTGGTCTCGTGGCTGCTACGACCACTTCGGTATCGCAGCAGATAAGCTGCACGTCATCGGCATCGGTGGCGTCAGCCTGGATAATCTTTAGCGGATGCTCCGAAAGCGGCTCGTCGCTGCCATGGCGGACCACGGCGGTGAGTTTGTGGCCACGATTGCTGGCCTCCTTCATGATGCGCCGGCCCATATTGCCGGCGGCTCCCAAAACAGTGATACGCATTATCAGGTCCTCCTGTCGTTGAAGTGGGTTAGCCGCGACGCACAGGGCAGGGGGCTGCGGCCGGTTTGTGACCTGTCTGTGCTGCTTCAACGCGACCGCGGGAAAGCAGAGAACCGGTGCAGTACAGAACCAGGATGATGCCGGGCAACCAGTGCCACGATAGACGCATGGGGTCGTTCAGCAGCAGCAGAAAAAGTGAGACGAGGGGCACCAGGTAGCTGTAGGCCATGATCTCTGTGGGGCTTAGCACCGGTACCGCGCGCTGGGATAACCAGAAAGTCAGGCCGCTGGAGAAAACCCCGAGATAGGCCAGAATGAGCAAGTCTTTGTCGGCCATGCGCAACAGATCCGCGGGGGATTCCATAAACAGGCCTAGAACCGTCATCAGTGCAGAGGCAGTCAGCAGGCTCCAGGCAGAGCGAGTGGCCGCGTCGCTTGCCAGCCAGCCCTTGCGCAGGCCCCAATTGCTCAGCACCGGATGCAGGGCCAGGGCAACACAGCCCAGCAGGTAAGCTGCTTCGCTGCCGCCAATGCGGAATGCGCCGGCACTGGCTTCCACCCGCACCAGCAGCAAGGCGCCGATGGCGCCGGCAATCAGCAGACTCAATAGTCTGAGTTCAATGCGCTCCAGGCCGAATGCCCAGCAGATGGCAAAGGTGAAGAGCGGGGCGCTGACAAACAGTGACGCCATGGACACCGAACTGATGGATTGTGCAACCCAGAACTGCGTGGCAAAGAATGCCGCCAGACAGGCACCCATCAGCCAATACAGAACATAGCCGCTGAGCGCGGAGTGCCTGGTATCGGCCCGCCGGGGCAGAAAAGGCAGCAAGGCGAGCAGTGCCACAAAAAAGCGCAAGGCGGTGAGCAGATTCAATGGCAGGCCGGCACTCAGGGTGGTTACCAGTGGGAATGACAGACCCACGATCAGGGTCCGTAGCAGCATCCCGCCATGGGCCAGGGGAATCGAGGAAGAAGGGCTGGTCATGAGTGATACTCCAGTTGAGTTCAGGGAGTGCCACTGTAATAATTTATAATGATTTAATAATTGGGGTATTTGGAATATTATTGTTCACGTAAATTGACTAATAGTAGCTGGCAAATGAACAAACTTGGGGACATCGCGGTGTTTGTACAGGTCGTGGAATGTGGCAGCTTCTCGGCCGCCGCCGAACGCTTGGACCTGTCGAAATCCGTCATCAGCAAGTACGTCACCCGTCTGGAGAATAATCTCGGTGCCAGGCTTTTGAACCGCACCACGCGCAAACTCAGCCTGACCGAGGTCGGCCAGGCCTTCTACCACAAGAGCCGTATGGCCCTGCAGGACCTGGATGAGGCGGAGAATGAAGTGAGTCGCCTGCAGGGGCAGCCGCGGGGGGTGCTGCGACTCAATGCGCCGATGTCATTCGGCATTCTGCACGTCGCGCCCCTGCTGACCGAGTTTCATGAGTTGTATCCTGAGGTGCGGGTGGATTTGAATCTCGACGATCGCAAACTGGATGTTATCCAGCAGGGTTTTGATATCTCTTTGCGGATATCGGATCTGCCCGACTCGTCACTGGTGGCACGGCGTCTCTGCCAGTGCCATCATGTAATCGTCGCGGCCCCTTCCTATCTGCGCCTGATGGGCGAACCACACTCACCGGCAGACCTGAACAGGCATCGGATACTGACCTATCGGTACCAGGAATCCAGTATCAGCTGGGATTTTCGCTATGCTGATAACCGGGTCGAAAACGTGCAGATAGACGGGCATACGCGCATTAACAACAGTCTCGCGATCCGCGCCGCGGTATTGGCTGGCATGGGGATTGCGCGTATGCCAAGCTTCGCGGCAGGAGAAGCCCTAAAGCAGGGCGATCTTGTTAAGTTATTCCCCGATACCAGCACATTGGCAGTGTCGATATTCCTGATCTATCCGCAGCGACGACACTTGAGCCCTAAAGTGCGAGCCTTCGCGGATTTCATGGCGGAACGGTTCAGTGATCCACCATCCTGGGATTAAATCCGCTTGTCAAATTTGCCTCTCACTGGACGCAGAGAAAAAGCAATATCAATGATTTTCGAGAAGGCGCATAGCACATAGGAAAAACAATAGCACTGTGTATATCCGAAACGGTAAATTGTCCAGTCACGTGACAAGTGAGCGGTGTCTCAACTTAAAAATACCTTGTGGGTCGAGAGTATTGCCCATAATACAGGTTTGATCACTCAGCTATGCAGAGATATTCCAGATTTTTGACACGAGATGCAGGAATGGTTTCACCAATAGTAAGTACGTGCCTGATATCCTTTTTTAATACACGCAGTGGCAGATTCAAATGGTGGGATGAGTTTCCAATGTCCCTTAAGGAACAATTGACCGACCACGGCGTAGACTGCCACTTTTTCTACAAATCCCGATCTCCTCAATCAATCTTCGACAAGGACGAGATCAGGATTAATCCTGAGCGTTCGGGCGACGGATCATTGGGGGATGAAGGATGGTTGTTCGACAACATCTGGCCGATCATGGAACAGTACCAGCAGGTAATCATTCATACGCACAGTTATCATCCCCCTTTCAGGTTTCGCAAATTGATCAACAAACACGGGAGCACTTTCTGGGTTGCAACCGAACATCGGTGCCCGATCAGCACTACATCACCGCTGACCCGACTGTATAAGGTCCACTTGAGACGAAATCACACCCTTCCAGACTGGTATGTCGGGGTGTCACATGCAACAAGTGAAAGCATCAGGCGTAGATTTGGTAAATCAAGGGTAATAACAATTCATAACGGTATCGACCTGAAAAATGCAGCAGAACGAAAAGACTGGAGCAAGCGAAAACAGTCAGAAAGTTTACGCTATCTTTTTGTTAACAGGCTTGACAAAGGGAAAGGTGTCGAAGTTCTTATCGATGCGATTCCACTTATTCTGCAGCGAAATCGAAATTTCTACTTGACGATCGTTGGGGACGGGCCCTATAGAAACAGCGTGGAAAAACAGCTTGCCGATTGTGCGGCTTCAAATATTCGATTCGAAGGGTATAGATCAGATGTAGAGCACTTTTATTCAAGCCATGATGTCGTTTTGCTCCCTTACACACGACCACAGGGCCTATCCTTGATTTCAATCGAGGCCAGGTCACATGGATTGCCGGCTATCTATACGAGGATGGGAGGCGTGACTGAGACCCGTGATAAGAGCAATGGCATAGCGATGCGCGATGCAACTCCCGAATCCCTGGCCAGGGCAGTAGAGGAAATCGAGCGATCTCCGACTTTCGCACAACTGATCGATGGTTGCTACGACGGACTTGAATACTTCGGCATGAACAGAATGGTACGCGAGTATGCTGGTTTCTATCTGAATTTATTCCACAAGGGCCTTTCTCTGAAGTAACCGGAAACACTCACATCTCGTCGAAAGCAGGATAGTAATTTCTGTTCATCCAGTCTCTTAGTCGACTTGCATTCCCATATTCCAATTGATCGGTAAGCCGGCTTTTATCCGAGCCAAGTGTCGTGGCAACCAGGATGCTCGGGCCTCCATCATAATCGATGAAATGTGCTTCATCGGCTCCCCGATGGGTTGTTCTCACGTCCATGACAACCACATCTCCCGCCTTGATAGAAATGTATTTGATCCGATGGTTATCAACAGGAACTGCTTCGTTGTCTGACTGCAAGGATATTGGTTCCCGATGAGAGCCAGGTACAATTTTAAGTTGAGAACTGTCCTGCAGGTATACAACGATGCGGAAAATTTCACCCTGAGATTTCCATATGACCTCTGGTTGTAAAAGTGATTCGTACGGACCTCGAAGCAGGTCTTTATGCCAGCATTGAGAGCGATTAATTGTAATATCTGTAATGCCGGTATTTCTTACGTGCCCTCCATCCAGAATATATCTAAGAAAACCCAGGACCACTTCGTTGCAGGACAGCATGCTGTGAAGGTTTTCAAACTCCGGGTAGCGATGGAACCCTGCAAGGTGCAATGAAGATTCTGCCGCCCGGGTATTCCTCAACAGGGAAAGATTACTTAAGATCAATTCCCTGATGTCCTTAATCGCGCTCCGCGAAAAAATCTGGGGTAACACCACCAGGCCATCATTGACTAACTCGACTTTCCAGTCCAGATAGTTGTTTTCAATTCTATTGCTGCTGGCAAGTTCCATGTTCTTGATCCTCCAACCAATCCAGTATTTTCTTTCTTATTCTTACCATTGGAAAAGTAATCAAATTTTATGCCACATAAAAATATGCCAGGCTAAACAATCGGTTAGAAAATAGAGTTCGCCATAGTAGTAAGATTTCTGACAGAGGAAGCGGGTCGGCCCTGATTCCTGTAAAGTTTCCTGACACCTGGCAGGCAGGAGTCGCAAAGGTTATGGAGCGACAATCTCGCAATTTTACCGGGGCCAGCAACGAGGCAACCGGACCGCAAGCAGCCCGTTACGCGAAGATACAGACGCGATGGTTCACAGCGAGATACGTAAGGTAGGTACTGACCTGCGACATCGGCACAACAGACGAATGCTCATTACCCGTGAAGTGAATGAATCAACGAACCCACAGTTGATAGGTTATTTCGGTGAACATGCTGTATCCACGTATGCGCAGATCAGCCCGCAGATTCTCGACCAACTTGCTGGCCATTTCGAAATACCACCGGGTCCACTGTTTTCCCAGTTAAAGTTAGTTGATGGCCAACAATTACGCCCAGAATCTCAGCAAATTCAGTGCCAGGACAGGCTACCTGCCTGTCGATATTGAGATTTCCTTTACTTATCAGAGAAACTGGTTTTTTGCAGGACAGAAAAGGAATTCAGCAACCATGCGATTCGCCATCCCCCGCATACCGGTAAACCGGATTCCGGAAGACGAATTTCTGGATCGCTTCTACCGGCTGGAAAAGCCAGTCATCTTTACCGGCATAGCACCCCCGACTGCTGATTTCCCTGGATACTCCACCTCCATTGTATCCCTTTCACCCCTATGCGATGACCCGGGCCGATTTCATCCCCTATGCAGACCGGTATGACTTCTGCCAATTCGTAACCCGGCCCGGCGACCTGGTGTTCGTCCCCAGGTACTGGCCCCATGAAGTGACCGCTCTTGAGCAGCGCAGCTCAAACATCAACTGGGTATGGACGCCACGCACACCCAATCTCCAGGTAGCAATCGGCCGCCGGGAATGCGCCGTGCTTGCCTTGCGCAAACTCATTCCGGGATTGAGTCGCCTCCTCCTGGAGCCCACCAGGCTGCATGATTATGGGGGTGGCGGCGAGGAATTGGCAGATCCGCCATGCCAGGGAAAGCCTGATTTAGTCCTGGCGTTACCATTGACAACGGAGTCATGGCAGCCAATTTCATGGATAGCCACGATAAAGCAGGAAACAGACAAGTGATGACGCGTACTTTGGATAGTACGGATCTGCTCACTGAGGCTATTTGGTTT